>JACCDS010693198.1_pt1 | contig 21228 bp, 16 predicted proteins | sample 7446441 | NCBI WGS metagenome assembly JACCDS01 (sample SAMN15323445, study PRJNA562643) | freshwater metagenome | isolation source: river surface water | place: USA:Blue River Watershed | collected 2017-08-17 | reverse complement strand
TAAATCTTCGGGCTCACGAGCAAAGCTCCAATGGTTGGAAAGTTCAGGGTTCAGGGTTCAGGGTTCGGGGTTCGGGGTTTAGGGTTTGGTGGGGGCAGGGTCTGCAGCTGCTTCAGACGCCGCTGTTTGTGCGGCTGCGGCCATCTCGGCGGCCATGCGTTTTTCAGCGGTTGCCGAGGTTTCAATTTTCAGGCCATCCGGGCGCAATTGTTGTTGCATGCGTTCCGGCTCTCGGCCGGTGTTGGGGCCAACACCCCAAGTGGCAAAAGCGTCCCATTGCCACGCCAGCGTGAGCGCATTGAGCAACAACAAAAGAGCCAAGATCCATCGCATCATCGGGAATTGTCCTCAAAGGGAAAAGGCCGCACGCTGACTTCGGCGCTGTGAATGTGTTGCAGACCGGCCTCGGTTTGCAGCTGAAAAGCGCCAACGGCGCTCACCCCTGCGGCCGAGCCCACCATGCCATCGCTGGTGTGCACGCGGCGACCCTTGAGCACATCGCGCGCTGCAAATCGCGTTTGCAATGGGGCAAAGCCGTCACGTTCAAATGCCTTCAGCATCTGCACCAAAGGCAGGGCCACTTCGGCCAAACAGCGGGCCGCAGTCAGTTCAGGCCGCAATTCAGTGAGGGCTGCAGGGGGGGTGTTGAGGCCCTCAGCCAAGCGTGGCCGAATGTTCAGGCCCACCCCCACCACCACGTGGCTGTGCTCACCCATGCTGGCGGCCTCGACCAAAATGCCGCCCAGTTTGCGGTCTTGCCACCACAAGTCGTTGGGCCACTTCAGGCCTATTTCGGGGTGCAGGCTCTCGGCCAGACTCAGACCCACAGCCAGTGACAGGCCAGACCAGTCGCGGGGCGAGAGGGGCAGACTGAGAGAAAAGGTCAAGGAGTCGCCGCAATGGCTTTGCCAAACCCGGCCCATGCGGCCCCGGCCAGCGGTTTGCCGCTCGGCCACCAACAGTGTGGGTTCATGTTGTCCCGCACGCACACGGCGCATGAGCTCGCTGTTGCTCGAGTCGATCTCGGGCAAGACCTCCACTGTGAAGTCTGGCAACAGCGGATAAACCTGCTCCCAGATGTCTTCAGCTGGCCAAGCGGTTGTTGCCATCATGCTGCGATGGGGGGCTCAGGCCTTCGAGCCCTTGGCCTTGCTTTTTTCAGCCGGCTTGGACGTGGCCTTGTCTTTTGACTTGCCCGCCACTTTGTTCTTCACTTTGGCCTTCACTTTGTCTTTGGCCTTTTTGTCCGACTTGGCCTTCGACTTTTCCTTTGACTTTTTCTGACTCGGGATCTTGGGCGTGTCTGCGCGGTCTTTGGGCGACAACAGCGTGCCACGGCAGTTGGCATGGCCGCACCAGCAGGGGTACTCGGCTTTCAGCTTCTTGGTGTAGGGCTCGTCAATGATCAAGCCGTAGTCGTAACTCAGCTCTTCGCCTGCCTTGATGTTGCGCAGGGCCTTGATGAAAATGCGTTCGTTTTCTTCGTCGGCTTCGCAATTGGGGTTGCAACTGTGGTTGATCCAGCGTGACGAATTGCCGCCATGCAAGGCATCGATGACCCGATCCTCGTTCACATGGAAATAAAAGGTGTGGTTGGGGTCTTTGGGGTCGTGCGGGTGGCGGTCTTGTGCCTCGTCCCAGCTGATGATCTCACCCACATACTCGATCAAGGTCTCGCCCTCGGCCAGGTCTTGCAATGCAAACACGCCTTTGCCGTGCACGCCAGATCGGCGAACTTGGATGCGTTTACCAGCCGATTTGGCGTTGGTGGATGTGGCGGCAGTTTTGGGAGAAAAAACGGAGGTTTTGGCCACAGCGTGAAAAATTTGTTATGGTGAATTCATGTGGGCGTGCGCGCGAGCGTGCCCGGGCGCGTGCGCACACGCGAGACAACGGATTGTAATGACATGAAGACATTGGTAATTGCAGAGAAGCCTTCAGTGGCTCAAGACATCGTCAAAGCTTTAACGCCGACCTCCGGCAAATTCGAGAAGCACGATGACCATTTCGAGAACGACACCTACGTTGTCACCAGTGCCGTGGGCCATTTGGTGGAGATCCAAGCACCCGAAGCGTATGACGTGAAGCGAGGCAAGTGGAGCTTTGCCAATTTGCCCGTGATTCCGCCGCACTTTGAGCTCAAGCCGGTCGACAAAACCAAGAGCCGCTTGAATGCCGTGGTGAAACAGGCCAAACGCAAAGATGTGAACGCCTTGATCAATGCGTGTGACGCGGGCCGCGAAGGGGAGTTGATCTTTCGCTTGATTGAGCAATACGCCGGCGGCGCCAAATCGCTCGACAAACCGGTGCAGCGCTTGTGGTTGCAATCCATGACGCCACAAGCCATTCGCGATGGCTTTGAACACTTGCGCAGCAACCACCAGATGCAGGGCTTGGCCGATGCCGCGCGCAGCCGCTCTGAGGCTGATTGGCTGGTGGGCATCAATGGCACCCGCGCCATGACCGCCTTCAACTCGCGCGATGGCGGCTTTTTCTTGACCACCGTGGGTCGCGTGCAAACGCCGACGCTGGCCGTGGTGGTCGAGCGCGAAGAACAAATTCGCAAGTTTGTGAGCCGCGATTATTGGGAAATCCACGCCGAGTTTGCGGCCGCTGCCGGTACCTACCCCGGCAAGTGGTTTGACCCCGCTTGGAAGAAAGAGGAAGACGGCGAAAAGAAAGCCGACCGCCGTTGGACCGCCGCTGAAGCGCAAGCCATTGTCGATGCTGTGCGTGGCCAAACCGCCAGCGTGACCGAAGAAGCCACCCCCACAACTCAGGCCAGCCCAGGCTTGTTTGACCTGACCAGTTTGCAACGCGAAGCCAACGGCAAATTTGGTTTTTCGGCCAAGACCACCTTGGCCTTGGCGCAAAGTCTTTACGAGCGCCACAAGGCGCTGACCTACCCGCGAACCGACTCGCGCCATCTGCCCGAAGACTATGTGCCCGTGGCCAAGCAAACCTTTGAAATGCTGGCCGACAGCGGCATGCGGCACCTGGCGCCGCATGCACTCACAGCGTTGAACAACAACTACGTGCGCAAAATTCCGCGTGTGTTTGACAACAAAAAAGTGTCTGATCACTTCGCCATCATCCCCACGCTGCAAGCGCCCAGCGGCCTGTCCGAGGCCGAGCAAAAACTCTACGACTTGGTGGTGCGCCGTTTCATGGCTGTGTTCTTTCCCAGCGCCGAGTACCAAGTGACCACCCGCATCAGCGTGGCGGCGGGCCACAGCTTCAAAACCGTGGGCAAGGTCTTGGTCAAACCCGGTTGGCTGGCCATTTACGGCAAAGAAGCCGCAGAAGAAGTGGCCGATGCCAAAGACGGTGACAAGGGCCAGAACCTGGTGCCTGTGCAAGCCGGTGAAAAGGTCGGCGTGGACTCGGTCGAAGCCAAAGGGTTGAAAACGCGGCCACCTGCACGCTATTCAGAAGCCACTTTGCTGGGCGCCATGGAAGGCGCAGGCAAGATGGTGGACGATGACGAACTGCGCGAAGCCATGCAAGAAAAAGGGCTGGGCACACCCGCCACACGCGCCGCCATCATTGAAGGCCTGATCAACGAGAAATACATGCTGCGCGAAGGCCGCGAAATGATCCCGACCGCCAAGGCCTTTCAGTTGATGACGCTGTTGCGCGGCTTGCAGGTGGAAGAACTCTCCAAGCCCGAATTGACGGGCGAGTGGGAATACAAATTGGCGCAAATGGAGCAAGGCAAATTGAGCCGCGCCACCTTCATGGCAGAAATTGCCGCCATGACCGAGCACATCGTCAAGAAGGCCAAAGAGTACGACCGCGACACCGTGCCTGGCGATTACGCCACCTTGAGCGCGCCTTGCCCCAATTGCGGTGGCGTGGTCAAAGAAAACTACCGCCGATACGCGTGCACTGGCGTGAATGGGGCTTCTGAGGGCTGCGGCTTTTCGTTTGGCAAGTCACCCGCAGGGCGCACGTTTGAGCCCGCAGAAGTCGAGCAATTCATGCGCGACAAAAAGATTGGACCTTTGGACGGCTTCCGCTCCAAAGCAGGCTGGCCTTTTGTGGCCGAGATGGCCCTGAAGTTCAACGAAGAAGAGAAAAACTGGAAGCTCGAATTCGACTTTGGCGACGACAAGAAAAACGAAGACAGCGGTGAGATTGTGGAGCTGACCGACGAGTCGTTGGGGGTGTGCCCCAAATGCGGCAGCCCGGTGCACGAACATGGCAGCAACTATGTTTGCAGCAAAGCCGTGCCCACCCATGCACAGGCCACGCCCAGCTGTGATTTCAAAACCGGCAAGATCATCTTGCAGCAACCGGTGGAGCGTGAACAGATGGTCAAACTGCTGACCACTGGCAAGACCGATTTGCTCGATAAATTCATCAGCAACCGCACACGCCGCAGCTTCAAGGCCATGCTGGCTTGGAACCCCGAAGAAGGCAAAGTGACCTTTGAGTTCGAGCAGCGCGAAGGTGGCAAAAAATACCCGCCCCGCAAAACCGCCGCCAAGAAGACCCCATTCGGCAAAGTGGCGGCCAAGAAAACCACAAGCGCCAAAACCCCTGCCGCCAAAAAAGCGGCCAAGGTGGCTGCGCCTAAAGCCCCACGCAAGGCCGCTGTGGGCACCTTGAAGCCCAGCGCCTCATTGGCGGCCGTGATCGGTGATGGCACCTATGCGCGCACCGAAGTGGTGAAGAAAATTTGGGACTACATCAAGGCCAACAACTTGCAAGACCCAGCGGACAAGCGCTCCATCAAAGCCGACAGCAAGTTGCAGGCGGTGTTTGGCAAAGACCAAGCCACCATGTTTGAGCTGGCGGGCATCATTGGCAAGCACCTGTCTGCTTGAGGGGGGCACGCTTGTGCCCCGTCACTTCGGTGAATGCCGTTCAGGCTTTTTGCATTAGCATGATGTTTGATGTTTTCGTGGGTAAATTAACTTTAGGAGACTTGGTATGAAAAAAACAATGTGGATGGTGCTGCCTTTCGTGTTGGCCGCAAGCCAAACAGCACAGGCGCAATCGGGTGAGTTCAATATGATTTGCTCAGCCCAAGCGGCTTGGTGCAACATCTTGGCCGTCACCTTCGAGAAAAGCCAGGGCGTCAAAGTCAACATGACCCTCAAAGGCTCTGGCGAAGCCATTGCCCAGATCATGGCCGAGCGCGCCAACCCCAAGACCGACTTGTGGTTTGGCGGCACAGGCGATCCGCACTTGCAAGCGGCTGAACAGGGTTTGTCGCAAGAGTACAAATCGCCCACCTTGCCCAAGTTGCATGACTGGGCGCAAAAACAGGCTGAGCAGTCGGGCTTTCGTACTGTCGGCATTTATTCCGGCCCATTGGGATTTGGTTACAACAGCGAGCTGATCGCCAAGAAGAAACTGCCGATTCCCAAGACCTGGGGCGATCTGCTCAAGCCTGAGTACAAAGGCGAAATCCAGTCCGCCAACCCCGCCTCCAGTGGCACGGCTTACACCATGATCGCGACTTTGGTGCAGCTCATGGGCGAAGAAAAAGCCTTTGACTACCTGAAGAAATTGCACGGCAACATTGCCACCTACACACGCTCAGGCACAGGCCCGATCAAAGCCGTGGCGCGTGGCGAGGCCACGATCTCCATCAGCTTTGTGCACGACGGCCCCGGCGAAAAAGCCCAGGGCTTCCCACTGGAAACAATCACCCCGGCTGACGGCACGGGCGCTGAAATCGGCTCGATGTCCATCGTCAAAGGCGCACGCAACATGGACGCGGCCAAGAAGTTCTATGAGTGGGCATTGACCCCTTCTGCCCAAGCATTAGGCGCAGCCACGCTGCAGTTCCAGTTGCCCTCGCACAAAGAGACCAAGGTCGATCCGCGTGTCCCCGACTTCCGCAAAATCAAAATGATCAACTACGACTACGCCAAGTACGGCCAAACCGCAGAGCGCCGTCGTCTGATCCAGCGTTGGGAAAAAGAGGTCAACAGCTTGCCTCGCTGAACCGCAAGGCTGAGCCATGAAGTGTGCGTGCAGAAAGCACCCTGATGACCATTGTTAGCCGCTTGCTGCACCCTTTGATGGGCTGGGTGGTGCTGGGCTTGTTGGCCTTTGCATTGTTGCCTTGGTACTTTCTGCAATCGCAATCGTTGACCGATGCACTGTGGAACAGTTGGGCCACTGAAAGCGCGGGCAGTGGCTGGTTTCAAGCCCTGAATCACGGCCGCCCATGGTTGTGGTCAGGGCTGGTTGGCTTGGCCATTTCGGGTGCCGCGCTGTTGTTGCCCCCCAGCCGTCAACAGGGTCGCTGGCTGATTGTTGGCGCCCTGCTGGGCTTGTTGGGCTTGCTGGCCAGTGGCTTTTCGATTGGCGCCATCGGTTGGGTCTTCGCTACGTTTGAAGGTTGGTGGGGGCCGTTAGAGAAGGGTCAATTCGGCATGGGCTTGGGCGGCGCGCTGGTGCTGCTGAGCTTGGTCGTGTTGCTCGGGGTCGGGGTGGCTCGGCTGGGTTATTTCCGCTCTGATGTTTTCGTGTCCTCTGCGGTGCTGCTGTGTGTGGCGCTGCTGGCGCTGTTTGTGGTGTACCCCGTGTCGCGCTCTTTGGTGTCGGCGTTTTATGACGACATGGGGCTGTTTGCTCCCAACGCACTGGTGGAACGCTTGGCCACCGAACGCATTTGGGGACTCGGTTGTGTGTGGCAACAGACCCGCTGTGGCGTTGCTTGGAACACGCTTTACTTGGCCCTGCTGACCGCCGCGGGAACCACCATCATGGGCACCTTGATGGCGCTGTGGGCCGAGCGGGGGCAGACCCGATTCGCACGTCCGCTGAACGTGTTGGCGATGTTACCCATCATCATTCCCCCCTTTGTGGTGGGCTTGGGCCTGATCTTGCTGTTTGGCCGTGCGGGCTTGTACAACCAGTTCATGGAGTGGGCCTTTGACATTCCGCCAACGCGCTGGTTCTATGGTGTGTTTGGCGTTTGGCTGGCGCAGATGTTCGCCTTCACCCCGATTGCTTTCATGATCATGCGCGGTGTGGTGCAAGGGGTCAGCCCTGCACTTGAAGAGGCGGCGCAGACTTTGCGAGCCAGCCGCTGGCGCACCTTCACCACCGTCACCTTGCCATTGCTCAAGCCGGGCTTGGCCAATGCGTTTTTGGTGGGCTTCATTGAGAGCATGGCCGACTTTGGTAACCCAATCATCTTGGGCGGCTCGTATGCGGTGTTGTCGACCGAAATTTTCTTTGCCATCGTGGGCGCATCGCTCGATCCCGGCATGGCGGCTGCACTGGCCTTCATCCTCAGCGTGTTTGCCTTGACGGTCTTTTTTGTCCAACGCGGCTTGCTCGGGCGCAGCAGCTTCACCACCGTGACCGGCAAAGGCGATGCCGGTGTGGCCATGCCCTTGCCGATCGGCGTGCGCAGGTTGTGCATGGGAGTGGCCGGGCCTTGGTTGGTCTTCACATTGGTGGTTTATCTGTTTGCCTTCCTTGGCGGTTTCGTCAAAGTGTGGGGCCGCGATTACACCTTGACCTTGAACCATTTCCGCGTGGCCTTTGATTTGCAGTGGACCGAGCATGGCTTGCAGTGGGCAGGCACCGCATGGAATTCGCTCTTCACAACCGCCACGCTGGCGGCCATGGCGGCACCGGTCTGCACCGCTTTGGGCTTGCTCATGGCGTGGTTGCTGGCGCGCACAGAATTTCGTGGCAAGGCCAGTTTCGAATTTGCCGCACTGCTGACTTTTGCCATCCCCGGCACTGTGCTCGGGGTGAGCTATATCTTGGCTTTCAATGTGCCACCGGTCGAGCTCACGGGCACCGGCCTCATCATCGTGCTGTGTTTTGTGTTTCGAAATTTGCCAGTCGGTGTGCGCGCTGGCACGGCGGCTTTCAAGCAACTCGATGGCTCACTCGATGAAGCGTCTCAGATGCTCGGCGCCAGTACCTTGACGACGTTGCGCCGTGTGGTGTTGCCCCTGTTGAAGCCGGCTTTGGTGGCCGCCTTGACCTACAGCTTTGTGCGTTCCATGACCACGGTCTCGGCGGTTATTTTTTTGGTGTCGGCCAAATACGAGTTGGCCACCACCTACATCATCGGTCGCGTGGGCAATGGTGACTACGGCGTTGCGCTGGCCTATTGCACGGTGTTGATTGTGTTCATGTCTGCCATCACTTGGCTGCTGCAAAAAGCGGTGGGTGAGCGGCAACTGGGGCGCCGCGCCCCGGCCCCCCACTGAGGAGTTGATTGGTGTCATCGTTGCAACCCGGTATTGAGTTCAGGCAAGTCACCAAGCGCTATAGCCCCAACGGGCCGCTGGTGGTCAAAGGCATCGACTTTGTGGTGCCCAAGGGCACCCTCACCACCATCTTGGGCCCGAGTGGCTGCGGCAAGACCACCACGTTGCGCATGATCGCGGGTCTGGAAAGCCCCAGCGGCGGTCAGATTCTGATCAATGGCAAAGACGTGACCCAACTTGGCCACAACGAGCGTCAGGTGAGCATGGTGTTTCAAAGCTACGCTTTGTTTCCCCACATGACGGTGTTGCAAAACGTGAGTTATGGGCTGGAGGTTTCGGGTGTGCCGCGCAGCCAAATTCGCGACCGCGCGCAAACCGCCCTGTCAACGGTGGGCTTGCAAGGCATGGATGAGCGCTATCCCAGCGAGTTGTCGGGCGGGCAACAACAACGGGTGGCCGTGGCACGTGCCTTGGTCATTGAGCCGGCGGTGCTGTTGTTCGATGAGCCCCTGTCAAATTTGGATGCCCGGTTGCGCCGCAGCATGCGCGAAGAAATTCGCACCCTGCAACAACGTTTGGGCTTGACCGTGGCCTATGTCACCCACGACCAAAGCGAGGCTTTGGCCGTGAGTGACCAGATCATCGTGATGGAGTCGGGTCTTATTGCACAGGCCGGAACGCCACAAGGTTTGTACGAACAACCGACCAGTGCTTTTGTCGCTGGCTTCATGGGTGAAGCCATGTTGTTTGATGGTGAAAGCCGGGCTGACGGCAGTGTCCAAGTCGGGCCGCTGATTTTCTTTCCACGCAACCGTTTGGCCAGTGGCCCCGTGAAGGCCGCGATTCGACCCGAAGCCTGGCGCATCTCCTCGCGTGCCGAGGCTTCGCTCGGCGGGCCCTTGGTGAAGCAGGCCTACCTCGGTTCTTTCCAAGAGTTGACCATCGACACGGTGCTTGGCCCGGTCTTTGTGGTGACACCGCAAGTGGAGCGGCAATGGGTGGTGGGTGAAGAGCTTGGACTGGCTCTGGGTGAACATGGCGTGACGGTGGTGGCAGCATGAAACGAGAAACAGTGGTGTTTGATTTGGGCGGTGTGGTGTTCAACTGGGAGCCGCTGCGTTTGATGCGCGAAGTCTTTCCGACACGGGTTCAAGATGACGCAGCCGCAGCCAAATTGCTGTCCGAGGTTTTTCAAAATCACCAACCGCACGGTGACTGGGCGCAATGGGATCGGGGCTTGGTCAAGCCAGATGCCTTGGCGGAGCGCATCGCGCAAAGGCTGGCCATGCAGGCCCACGAAATCAAGGCGCTCATCGATGCCTTGGCGCCCCACATGCGCGTGAAGCAAGAAACGATTGACCTGATTCTGGAGCTCAAGGCTGCCAATCACAGGTTGGTGTACCTGTCGAACATGCCCGAAGAACTGGCGCAGTGGATTGAACGCGACCACCCCTTTGCCGATTGGTTTGAGGACGGTGTTTTTTCTGCGCGCGTGAGTCTTGTCAAACCAGACGACGTGATTTATCGCTGCACCGAAGAGAAGCTGTCGCTGTCAGGCCAAGCCCCTGTGTTTGTCGACGACATGCAGCCCAACATCGATACCGCACACCGAAACGGATGGCGCCCTATTCGCTTTGAGAATGCCCAGCAAGTCAGGGCGCGCTTGTGCGACTTGGGCTTGCTGGCCTGACTAAGGTTCAAGCAACCGAAGCTTCACGGGCAAAGCCTCCAGCAGGGGCTTGAGCTGGGCCCAGTCTGCTGGCGGAGTGGCTGTGGCATCCACCGTCACCGGTGTATCGCCCTCGGCCATCACTTGGGGCCACTTGTCGGGGTGTGTTGGCAAGTTTGCGAAGACCCGCTCTGCCAGGCTTTGCACCACAGCGGCTGTGGCCAGCGTGCGCAATTCGGGCTTGTAAATTTTGCCGACATTGGTGACGGGCATGCGCTCCAGCAGCGTGATGGATTTGGGCTTGGCCGGTGCCTCGTCCACCCGTTCGGCGGTGAAGGCCAGTAGGGCTTCTGGACTCACCTGTTGGCCTGCTTTGAGTGTGGCAAAGGCCACAGGCAACTCGCCCGCGTAGGCGTCGGGTGCGCCCACGGCGGCGCACAGTGCCACGGCGGGGTGCGCGCCCAGCGCGTCTTCAATCACCTTGGGGTCAATGTTGTGGCCGCCGCGAATGATCAGGTCTTTGGCGCGCCCCGACAAATGCAAGCGGCCTTCGTTGTCGAGAAAGCCCACATCGCCCGTGATCAGCCAGCCGTCGGAGGTGAAGCTGCGTTGGGTTTCTTTGGCGTCCAAATAGCCCGAGAACAAGTTGGGGCCTTGGTACAGCACCATGCCTTTTTCATTCGGTGGCAAGTCGCGCGTGCTGGCTTGGTCGTCAGCAGTCAGCGCCACAACCCGAACCCGCGCATGGGGCAGCGGCCAGCCCACACAGCCTGCTGGTGCAGACAAGCCCGGTGGCGCCACGGTGCTCAAGCCTGCGGTCTCGGTCATGCCCAGACTTTCGTGGACAGCCAAACCAAAGTGGCGCTCAAAGCGCAAGGCCAATTCGGGCGGCAAGGGTGCGGCACCGGTGCGCACCGCACGCAAGCGCGAAATGTTGGCCCCCTCCAAGGGCACGCCAGCCAAAGCGGCCAACACGGTGGGCACGCCAGACATCAGGGTGCAACCGTGGTGCTCTACCAAGCGCCAATAGTTTTGTAAAACCTCTCGCTCGCGAAACAAAGCCGCGGTTGGAATGATCACGTGCATGCCGATCGCCAATGAGCACAGGGCGCCGGGCAACACCCCGGCCACATGAAACAAGGGGTAACCATTGATCGTCACGTCGCTCGGCTGAAAGCCTTGCATGGTGGCATTGGCCCAAGCGGTGAACACCTGTGCGCCATGGCTGTGCCTGGCCAATTTGGGTGCACCGGTGGTGCCTCCGGTGTGGAAATAAGCAGCAATATCTTGCGCACTGAACACCCTCTCGCTGAGCAACCGGTCTGCATTTTGCTGGCGGCGCAAGGCGTGAAAGTCTTGTGCACCTGCGGGCAAGGGGCTTGGCAAAGCTTGCCCGTCAGGGTGAACCAGCAAGAGGGTTTTCAAGTGCGGTAATTTCTCTTGCAAGCGCAAGGCCTTGGCCAGCATCTGGCTGTCGTCCTCCACGCCGTGGGCGATCAACACTTTGGCTTGGCTGGCTTGCAGCAGCGACAACAGTTTTTCTTCACTCAGCAGTGGGTTCAGGGGTTGCACGATGCCGGCAGCTTCGCCGCCCCACAAGGCCAAGTGGTAGGCCAGACCGCCCGGCAACAAAATGGCCGTCACATCTTGTGGCCCAACCTGCAGGCCGTGCAGTGCATTGGCTGTTTGGTGAATGCCTTGCAACAACTCGCGGTAAGTCCAGCAAGTGGCAGCGCCGCCCGGTTGTGCGGTATGCAAAAACGTGAGGGCAGCTTGGTCTGCGTGGGCCCGTGCGCTGGCGGCAATCAGGTCATAGGTGCTGGCCCAAGGCATGGCCTGGGCCAAAGGTGTGGCTTCGATCTGACGAATGGCCGCCAGAGATGGAACAGGCGATGAGACAGTCAAGTGCATGCACGATGTTAGCCACGCGCTGGGCCGTGCTTTGTCACCCATGCGGCAAAGAGAGCCCTTCTGCGTGAATAATCTACAGCATGAAACGAACCCGTCTAAACATCAACGCTCTGGACCTCTGAACATGCCCATGAAGTCCGCTCGCTGGGTGGTGGTGTTTGACGCGCAATGCCTGCTGTGCAATGCATGGGTGCGGTTTTTGTTGCGGCATGACACTCAGGCCATTTTCAGTTTTGCGTCGATCCAAGGCCGTACCGGACAGGCGCTGTTGCAGCAAGCGGGCTTGCCGTTGGAAGGCCTGCAAACCTTGTTGCTGGTGGATGGCCCCCAGCATTGGCAAAACACCTCGGCGATCTTTCGCATCCTGCATGCGTTGGGCTGGCATTGGCGCGCGGCTTGGGTGTTGTGGTGTGTGCCCGCGGTCTTGCGCGATGCCATTTATCGCACCTTGGCGCGACACCGTTACAAATTGTTCGGCCGGTCAGACACTTGCCTTGTGCCGCCGCCCTATACGGCATCGCGCTTTTTGGACTGACCTGCAAGCCAGACCCGACAGCCCCTCGTCAATCCAAAGGGCAGTCGAGAGGGTTGATGGGCCTGTGGTGGCTCAGCGGCCGACCACGCGTGCCATCTCCAGGCACTTGTTGGAGTAGCCCCACTCGTTGTCGTACCAAGCCACCACTTTGATGAAGGTGCTGTCCAGCGCAATGCCGGCATCGGCATCGAACACGCTGGTGCAAACTTCACCGCGGAAGTCGGTCGACACCACTGTGTCGGTGGTGTAGCCCAGCACGCCCTTGAGCGCGCCTTCGCTTTGGGCTTTCATCTCGGCGCAAATTTCGGCGTAAGTGGCGGGGTTGTTCAGCTCGGCTGTCAGGTCCACCACCGACACATCGGACGTGGGCACGCGGAACGCCATGCCGGTCAACTTGCCTTTGATTTCAGGAATCACCACGCCCACCGCTTTGGCCGCGCCAGTGCTGCTGGGGATGATGTTTTCTAAAATGCCACGGCCGCCGCGCCAATCTTTGTTGCTGGGGCTGTCCACGGTTTTTTGTGTGGCCGTGGCCGCGTGCACCGTGGTCATCAGACCGCGCTTGATGCCCCACTTGTCGTTCAGCACTTTGGTGATGGGCGCCAAGCAGTTGGTGGTGCAGCTGGCGTTGCTGATGATGCTTTGGCCGGCGTAAGACGCGTGGTTCACGCCATAAACAAACATCGGGGTGTCGTCTTTGGAAGGCGCCGACATGACCACTTTTTTGGCACCTGCGGCCAGGTGTTTGCCTGCGCTGTCTTTGTCCAAAAAGAGGCCGGTGGACTCGATCACCACATCGGCGCCGACGTCGTTCCATTTCAGGTTGGACGGATCGCGCTCTTGCGTCAGGCGAATCTTTTTGCCATTTACCACCAGTGTGCTGCCTTCCACCGCCACGCTGCCCTTGAAGCGGCCGTGCACGCTGTCGTATTGCAGCATGTAGGCCAAATAATCAGGCTCCAACAAGTCATTGATGCCCACGATTTCGATGTCGTTGAAGTTCTGCACAGCTGCGCGGAACACCATGCGGCCAATGCGGCCAAATCCGTTGATACCGATCTTTGTGGTCATGAGAGTCTCTTTAGGGTTGGAGTGAAAAAGGGTGGGCCACTGGGGCTTGCCTGTGGGGCTGTTGCCCTGCCAATGTAACCATGTTATGGCATTTTGGGTAACTTTGTTACAAGCACCAGGTGTGGTCGGGATTTGTTCTGGTTTAGTAACTGGCGGCGGACTTTGGCGTGGTTTCCCCCCTCGCTAGGCCTGTATGAATAGTTTATATTTCAATTTTTTATTCTGGAGACAACCATGAGCCGTTCAGAGTTTGACTACGTGGTGGTGGGCGGCGGTTCGGCGGGTTGTGTGTTGGCCAGTCGCTTGAGCGAAGACCCGAATGTGCAGGTGGCACTGCTGGAGGCCGGTCCCCCAGATACCAGCGCCTTGATCCATTGCCCCGCCGGCATCGCCCTGATGGCGCGCACCGAATGGGTCTCAGAGGGCATGACCACAGTGCCGCAAGCGGGCTTGCTGGGACGCAGCGGTTTTCAGCCCAGAGGGCGCACCTTGGGGGGCTCCAGCTCTATCAACGCGATGGCCTACATCCGGGGTCAGCAGGGGGATTACGACACGTGGTCTGACATGGGGTGCCCGGGCTGGTCTTGGGCCGATGTGCTGCCCTACTTTTTGAAGTCGGAGCACAACGAACGTTTGACCAACGAATGGCATGGCCAGCATGGCCCTCTGAATGTGGCCGATTTGCAAAGCCCGAATGTGTTTTCTCACCGTTTTGTCGAAGCCGCGGTTCAGTCGGGGCTGCCGCGCAATCCCGACTTCAATGGCCCCACGCAAGAAGGTGCAGGCTTGTACCAAGTCACGCAGCGGGCGGGTGAGCGTTTCAGCGCAGCCAAAGCCTACTTGACACCCCATTTGGGGCGCGCCAATTTGACGGTGATGACCGGGGTCACGGTGGACCGCATTGGTTTGGTCAATGGGGTGGCTCGCGAGGTGCATGCCCTGCAAAACGGCGCAGCCATCACGTGCACTGCGCGCCGAGAAATCATCTTGAGCGCCGGCGCATTCCAATCCCCGGCGATTTTGATGCGCTCGGGCATTGGCCCAGCTGTGCATTTGCAAAATATGGGCATCGCGGTGCAGCACGCCTTGCCGGGTGTAGGAGAAAACCTGCATGACCACCCCGATGTGGTGTTGGTGGCCGATGCGCCAGGCCACACCGATTTGGTCGGCGTGTCCCCACGCGGCATTTGGGACACCCTGAAAGCCATGTGGGAATGGCGCCAGCACCGCAAGGGGCGACTGACCACCAACTTTGCCGAAGGCGGTGCTTTTTACAAAAGCAGCACCGAGGTGGCCGAACCCGACATCCAGTTGCACTTTGTGGTGGCCAAGCTGGTGGACCATGGCCGTCAACTGACTTTGGGACATGGCTACTCATTGCATGTGTGTTTGTTGCAACCCCACAGCCGTGGCCGTGTGTTGCTGAACGACCGCGACCCGCACAGCGCGCCGCTGATTGACCCCCAATTTTTGAGTGATCCGCGTGACATTGAGCGACTGCGAAACGGTGTTCGTCAGGCCCAAGCCATCATGGCCCAGCCAGCGCTGGCCGCATACGGCCGTGAATGGGCCGCTTCGGCCAATGCCCGCACCGACGAACAACTGACGCACTGGATTCGCCAATACGCGGACACCGTGTACCACCCGGTTGGCACTTGCCGCATGGGCCAAGACGATATGGCGGTGGTCGACGAAGAGCTGCGCGTGCGGGGTGTGCCCGGCCTGCGCGTGGTTGATGCGTCGGTGATGCCGCGCATCGTGAGCGGCAACACCAACGCACCGACGATCATGATTGCGGAGAAGGCGGCAGACCTGATTCGGCAATCTGCACGGGCATAAAAAAAGCGCCCGAGGGCGCTTTTTTTCAGGCCATGCCGGCGTGGTTTATTTTTTCTTGGCCACGACCCGAATCATTTCCAGGCACTGCTTCGCATAGCCCCATTCGTTGTCGTACCAAGCCACAATTTTCACGAAGTTCTTGTCCAGCGCTATGCCAGCGGTCGCATCAAACACGCTGGCGCAGGACTCGCCCCGGAAGTCGGTCGACACCAGTTTTTCGTCGGTGTAACCCAGCACGCCTTTGAGCGCACCTTCGCTTTGCGCTTTCATCTCGGCGCAAATCTCGGCGTAACTGGCTTCGCCATTCAGCTCCACCGTCAGGTCCACCACCGACACATCCGAGGTCGGCACGCGAAACGCCATGCCGGTGATCTTGCCCTTGATTTCTGGAATCACCACGCCCACCGCCTTGGCTGCGCCGGTGCTGCTTGGAATGATGTTTTCCAAAATGCCACGGCCGCCGCGCCAGTCTTTGCGCGATGAGCCATCGACGGTCATTTGGCTGGCGGTGGCGGCGTGCACCGTGGTCATCAGACCCCGCTTGATGCCCCATTTGTCGTTCAACACCTTGACCACAGGGGCCAGGCAGTTGGTGGTGCAACTGGCGTTGGAGACGATGGCTTCGCCCGCATATTTTTTGTGGTTCACGCCATAGACAAACATCGGGATGCTGTCTTTGGAGGGCGCAGAGATCACCACCTTTTTTGCCCCTGCGGCCAAGTGCATTTGGCTGGTGGGCTCGGTCAGGTAGTGACCGGTGCATTCGAGCACGATGTCCACGCCCATCTCGCCCCAGCGCAGGTTGTGCGCGTCACGCTCGTGCGAGAGTTTGATTTTTTTGCCATTGACGATCAGCGTGTCCTCGGTGAAATCCACGGTGCCGTCAAAGCGGCCATGCACGCTGTCGTACTTCAGCATGTAGGCCAAATAATCGGAGGGCTTGGGGTCGTTGATACCGACAATCTGAATGTCGTTGAACCCGTGTTTGAGTGCGGCACGCAGAGCCAGGCGGCCAATGCGCCCGAATCCGTTGATGCCCAACTTGATGGTCATGGTGAAAGCCTCAGGGAAAGTTACGAAACCGTTACGTAACCGGATTTGAAACCAGAACCCTTGCGTGAGCCTGATCGCAGAACCCAAATCTGCGGCCCGCAGGCGCAGACTCAGGTCATCCGGTCAGTGGGCCTATTCAGGCCTTGAGCAGCGCCGCGTGGACCGTGTCGGCCACGTTTTCGGCAGTGAAACCAAAGTGCTTGAACAGCACCGGCGCTGGTGCCGACTCGCCATAGGTGTCAATACCCACCACGGCAGCGCAGCCGTATTTCCACCAGCCGTCGGTCGAGCCCATCTCCACCGCCACACGGGGCAGGCCTGCCGGCAACACACTTTGCTTGTAAGCGATATCTTGGCGATCAAACACATTGGTGCTGGGCATGGAGACCACGCGCACACCAATTTTGCGTTCGGCCAGCAGCTTTTGCGCTGCCAATGCCAGTTGCACTTCAGAGCCCGTGGCAATGATCACGCCGTGCGTTTTTTGCATGCCCACTTCGCTGGGCTCGGCCAGCACATAAGCGCCGCGGCTGATGTCGCCGAGATCGCTCTTTGGGGCGTAGGCCAAGTTTTGGCGCGACAACAACAAGGCAGAAGGACGGTGGGCGTTTTGCAGGGCGACGGCCCAAGCCACGGTGGTTTCGGCGGTGTCAGCGGGGCGCCAAACGTCCAAACCAGGAATCAAACGCAAGCTGGCCGCGTGTTCGATGGACTGGTGTGTGGGGCCATCTTCGCCCAAGCCAATCGAGTCGTGGGTGAACACATGAATCACGCGTTGCTTCATGAGTGCCGCCATGCGGATGGCATTGCGGCTGTAGTCGCTGAAGGTCAGGAAAGTGCCGCCATAGGGGATGTAACCGCCATGCAAAGCGACGCCGTTCATGATGGCGGCCATGCCGAATTCGCGCACACCGTAGTTGATGTGGCGGCCGATGGCGCCATCTTCGGTTTTGACCACATCACCGGCCAAATCGACGCGGAACGCGGGTGTGCTCTTGGTGTTGGTCAGGTTCGAGCCGGTCAGGTCGGCCGAGCCGCCCAACATTTCAGGCAAGGCTGCGGTGAAGGCCTCGAGTGCCAACTGGCTGGCTTTGCGGCTGGCCACGGTTTCGGCTTTGGTGTGGGCTGCCACCACTGCGTCAAAAGCGACTTGGTTGAAGTTCTTGGGCAACTCGCCTTTCATGCGGCGCAAAAACTCTTTGGCCTTGGCTGGGAAGGCGGCTTTGTAGGCGGCAAAAGTGCGGTCCCAAGCAGCTTCGCGGGCTTGACCGGCGGCTTTGGCGTCCCAGTCGGCGTAGATTTCTTTGGAGATTTTGAAGGGCTCAGCGGTCCAACCCAAAGCTTCGCGGGTGAGCTTGATTTCTTCTGCGCCCAAAGGCTCGCCGTGCGCCTTGGAGGTGCCGGCTCTGTTCGGCGAGCCTTTGCCGATGGCGGTTTTGCAAACGATCAGGGTTGGGCCAGTGGAGCCGTTATGTGCACTGACTTTGGCTGCTGCAATGGCTTTGGAGACGGCTGCCGCGTCGTGGCCGTCCACCGCGTCGATCACGTTCCAACCGCAGGCGGCAAAGCGTTGTGGCGTGTTGTCGATGAACCAAGGGGCCACTTTGCCGTCGATCGAGATGCCGTTGTCGTCGTACAAAGCGATCAGCTTGTTCAGTTTCCAAGCACCGGCCAAGGCCACGGCTTCGTGGCTGATGCCTTCCATCAGGCAGCCATCGCCCAAGAACACATAGGTGTGGTGGTCGACCACGGTGTGGCCGGGTTGGTTGAACTCGGCGGCCAGCATTTTTTCGGCCAGCGCCATGCCCACCGCGTTGGTGATGCCTTGGCCCAAGGGGCCGGTGGTGGTTTCAACGCCAGGGGTCACGCCCACTTCGGGGTGGCCGGCGGTTTTGCTGTGCAAAGTGCGGAAGTTTTTGATCTCTTCGATCGGCAGTTTGTAACCGGTCAGGTGCAAGACCGAATAAATCAGCATCGAGGCGTGGCCGTTGGACAACACAAAGCGGTCACGGTTGGCCCAATGGGGGTTTTTCGGGTTGTGTTGCAGGTGATCGCCCCAGAGTGCCACGGCCATGTCGGCCATGCCCATGGGGGCGCCGGGGTGTCCGGAGTTGGCTTGTTGAACAGCGTCCATTGCGAGGGCGCGGATGGCGTTTGCCATTTGTTGTTGATTGGCCATGGGGTCAGCTCCGGGGAAGTATTCTGGTAAACCCGAGATTTTAGCGGTTTAGCCAGCCCTTACTGGCCGCCAAAGTCGCCAAATTTGCTCTCTGCGTCGGTGTGATGGCAGCGCTCAGGCCAGAGCTTGTACCGTCAAGAATGGGCTTCTTTTTGCTGCCGACTGAGTACATACCGGCGCATGGCGACTGCCGGCGCATCGGCGGCGACCGAAAACTCGTACAAATCTTCGGCAGCGGTCTCGGCCAAGGCCTTTTCTTGCAATGCCAAGCCGTCCACATCTTCCTGAAAAGCTACAAACAACTGGTCGTGCATGAAACGGGTGGTGGCGGGATCGCCCTGCACAAAATCGCGCCCATGCACGATGAAATAGTGGGTGCTGGTGGCGGTCTCGGGGGTGGGCATGTGGGCCGTGCGAATTTTGAATTGTGGGCGGTTTTTTTCTGGCAAGTGGCAGTCGTAAAAAGTCACCGACACCTCGTGCAAACCCAAACTGCGGAACTCAGAGCGCACCATCCGGGCGGCCTGTCCTGGGCCCGTCAGTCCCGTAGGAATGGCCCAGACCGGCGGCAATGTGGTGGGCACCACTTGGCGCACCAAGGCAAACTGGCCGTCGCCTATTTCGGTTTCGAACGCGGCTTTGGCGTAGTCGGGCGTGCCAAAACTCTTGGCGTGCAAAAAACTCAAATGCGTCAGATCCAACAGGTTTTCGTGCAAGCGCACATAGTTGGCTTGCAAACTCAAATAGCCCTGCGAGCGTTCCCAATGGGCATCTTCCATCCAGTCTTGTGGCGGCAGTTTTGACACATCGGCCAGTTCGGGGTCGCCCATCCAAATCCAGACCACGGCGCCGCGCTCAATTGTTCGGTAGGCCCGCGTGCCCACATTTTTGGGGCATGTGCTTTGAGACGGTACCTCGATGCAATCGCCTTCGGCGTTGAAGCGAAAGCCGTGGTAGCCGCAGACCACGGTGTCCCCTTGCAACGAACCGGCCGACAAGGGCATGGAGCGGTGAGGGCAACGGTCATCTAAGGCCACCACGCGGTGGTCGGTGGTGCGAAAAAATACCAAGCGCTTGCCCAGCAAGGTGCGGGCCAGTAACTCGCGCTGGATTTCTTCGCCAAAAGCGGCCACATACCAATCGTTCATGACAAAAGGGGTGTGCCGGTCCGCCATGCGAAGGGCGGCATTCTGGGCGGCTGCGATGACGGTGGGTGAAGGCCGGGTCATGGGCAATGTCTCCTGCAAGAGGGATGTCGGGACGGTGAGCCGTAGGGACATCGATCGATGGGCGTGGGTCTTTCAGCGGTCTTGAATGGTCTTGGCTTGCCACTTTAGCCGAGCCAGCGCATCAACTCCAAGGCGCAAAAACCATGGCAACATTCAGGCATGACCACGACCCCCGAGACACCCGCGCCACCGACCTCGCCGAACCGGGTCCAGCCCATGCAGCAGCCTTCTGCGCCCATGGGGGCACAAGCCATGGTGTTGGCCGCCGGGCGGGGCGAGCGCATGCGCCCCTTGACCGATGTGTTGCCCAAACCTTTGTTGCCTGTGCTCGGGCAGCCGCTGATGCATTGGCCTATGCAGGCACTGGCCCGAGGGGGGTTCACGAGGCAGATGGTGAACACCGCATGGTTGGGCGAAAAAATCGTGCAGCAATTGGGTGATGAGATCACTTGGCCCGGTTTGCCCAAGGTGCAGATTGGCTACTCGCATGAGGGGCAGGACTTTGGCCAAGCCCTTGAAACCGCGGGCGGTATCGTGCGTGCCTTGCCGCAGTTGGCAGAGGTGTTTTGGGTGGTGGCCGGTGACGTCTTCGCACCCGACTTTGTTTTTTCGCCAGTGGCGGTTCAAGCCTTTGCCAAACGCGGCACCTTGGCCCACTTGTGGTTGGTGCCCAACCCCGCGCACAACACCGGGGGCGACTTTGGCTTGTCGGCAACGGGCCAAGTGCTGAACTTGCCCAAAGGATCAGCGGGTTGCGACTACACGTTCAGCACCATCGCGCTGTATCAAAAATCGTTTTTCGACCACAGTGGTCTGTCAGCGGGCAACCCCCAGGGCGTGCCGCTGGCGCTGGCGCCTTTGCTGCGTGCTGCCATGGACCGAGGCCAAGTCTCGGGTGAAATTTTTTCTGGCGCGTGGACCGATGTGGGCACGCCCGACAGGCTGGCGCAGTTGAACGCCTCTGCAGACCGCCCCATTGCCTGAACGGGGCAGGCCGTCGCAGCGCCTTCAGGGTTTGCCAAAGCCCATGCGGCGCAGCAAGCCGTCGCGTCGAATGAAGTGGTGATAAAGCCCCGCCGCCGCGTGCAAAGCCACGGCCAGCATGAGCAACTTGGCCGCCCAGCCGTGTACGGCGCGCGGCACCAGGTGATCAAAGTTGACTGGCAATTGGCCCACCCCCCAGAACACCGTCTCGGGCAGCCCCGCCAACACCGACATGGCAATGCCACTGCCAGCCATGACCAGCACCAAGGCATACAAGCCACCGTGCATGAGCGGCGCCAGCCGATCGAGCAATGGGTGTCCGGTAGCAGCCGGGGCGGGATGGGCGGTTTTGAGGCGCACGGCCAAACGCAGCAGCGTCAACAACAAGATCAGCGCACCCGCCACCATGTGACCTTTCAAGGCCCACAGTTTTTCGGGTGAGCTGTTGGGAAGTTCTTTCAAAACCAAAGTCCCCATGCTCAGAGCGATGAGGATCAATACCGCCAGCAGCCAGTGCAAAGTGACCAACGCAGGGTGGTAGCGAACGGGGGTGGGGGCGAAGG
>JACCDS011400694.1_pt1 | contig 21248 bp, 18 predicted proteins | sample 7446441 | NCBI WGS metagenome assembly JACCDS01 (sample SAMN15323445, study PRJNA562643) | freshwater metagenome | isolation source: river surface water | place: USA:Blue River Watershed | collected 2017-08-17 | reverse complement strand
CGCGTAATCACCGGACCCGGATAGGCTGCAATGACTTTCACCTCGACGCCGAAATCCCCCAGACGGGTTTCAATAAGGCGGGAGGTAAATTGCAGCGTTTCTTCGGTCGGCATATCCGTCGGTGGCTGCGCCGGATCCAGCAGGCTCAGCGGGGGCAGCTTGCCTCCCACCACGGCTTCAGGAAACAGCGGCACCTGTTTTTCACGCTCTTTACGTTGCGTGGCTTTGCGCGAAACCGGCACTTCTACCGGCGCAGGCGGCTCGATAAAAACCGGCTCGGTGGGTTCGGCCCGTTTCTGCTCGACGGTGGCTTCACGTTGCTGGGCAACTTCCTTGCCGATACGGCGATCCTGCCAGCTTTCGACAGCACGGCCACCGCCCCCCACCGCCTTTTCCATCAGGCCGCCGACGTGTTCAAACAGCACGACCCAGGGCAGACCGCTGAAAATACGCCAACTCAGCAGCAACAGGCTGCCGATAATCAGGGTGGCGCCGGTAAAACCGAAGGCATTGCCGATCACCGTTGCCAGGCCTTCGCCCAGCACCCCCCCGGGGCCCATGGGCAAGGCATGACCGCTGGTATGGAAGCGCAGTGCGGCAAAAGTGGAGACACAGACCAGCAGGAGGAGAAAGCCGCTGAGCGTTAACCAAAGCGGGCGGATTTCCGGCTCCATGGCTTCGCGCAGGGCGCGACGACGTGCTGTCCAGCCAATCAGAATCAACACCAGCGGTAAAAGCGCCCATAACCAAGCGGCACCACCAAACAGATAGAACAGCAGATCGGATATCCAGGCGCCAAAGCGGCCCATGGGGTTGGTCACGCGACCGGCCGGGCCAGAGTGCGACCAGGCCGGGTCTGCCGGATTGAAGCCACCTAGGGCCAACATGGCAACCAGGGCCACAAAACCGAGCAGCGCCCAGCGGGCTTCCTGCATCAGGGCACCGATACGTTCCGGCAAGGTACGCGGCCCATCGATACGCTGGGTCAGAGGCGTACTGCGGGGCGTACTGTGCTGTCGGCTGAAAAGTCGGGTCATGAGTAAAGTGCTTGCCCATCTTCGGGCTGGTGATGACGTAAGGAACGATTATAATCCCTAGGATTAAATGATTTGCGGCATCCTTTCCAAGAGCCGCCCCAACTTCAGGAGTTGTCATGTCTGCTGCGACCCGTCATATCCCTCTGCTGATCCTCGGTTCCGGACCGGCTGGCTATACTTCAGCCATTTACGCGGCCCGCGCCAATCTGAAACCGGTGCTGATTACCGGCCTGGCCCAGGGTGGACAGCTGATGACTACGACGGAAGTCGATAACTGGCCAGCCGACGTCAACGGCGTCATGGGCCCGGAACTGATGGCCCGCTTCGAACAGCATGCCGCCCGCTTTGAAACCGAAATGGTGTTTGACCATATACACACGGTCAAATTGGGCCAACGTCCCTTCGAACTGCAAGGCGATGCGGGTACGTATACCTGTGATGCACTGATCATCGCCACCGGTGCTTCGGCCCAGTATCTGGGTCTGCCCTCGGAAGAGACCTTCGCTGGTCGCGGCGTATCGGCCTGCGCTACCTGCGATGGTTTCTTCTACCGCAACCAGGAAGTGGCTGTCGTTGGCGGCGGCAACACGGCCGTGGAAGAAGCGCTCTATCTGGCCAACATTGCCAGCAAAGTAACGCTAATTCACCGTCGCGACAAGTTCCGCGCCGAAAAGATCATGGTCGACAAACTCTACAAGCGCGTTGAAGAAGGTAAGATCGTTCTGGAGCTGAACTCCACCCTGGACGAAGTGCTGGGCGATAACACCGGCGTGACCGGTGTGCGCATCAAGGCCGCCGACGGCTCGACCAAAGACAAAGAACTGCGTGGCGTTTTCATTGCCATCGGTCACAAGCCGAATACCGACATGTTTGCCGGTCAGGTCGAGATGGAAAACGGTTATATCGTGACCCGCATGGGCAACAATGGTTTCGCAACGGCGACCAGTGTGGCGGGTGTCTTTGCCGCCGGCGACGTGCAGGATCACAACTACCGCCAGGCCATCACCTCGGCCGGCACCGGTTGTATGGCGGCACTGGATGCCGAACGCTTCCTGGATAGCCTTGCCCAGGGCCTGGATGTTGCCCTGAAGGCCTGGGCGCCTGCCAAGTAAGGCTGTTCTGCTGCCACGGCTCCGGGACCCATACCGATGCCGGCAATACTCAGCCAAGAGGAACAGGATCTGTTCCGGGCCCAAGTCGGTGATGCCGCCCCCCTGCGTGCGGCACCCAGAGCCGATCTGCTCCGTCAACCACCCAAGCCTGTGGCACGCCAGCACCTGCTGGACCAACAGGCGGTGCTGCATGATCTGATTCATGCTCCCATCGAGCTTGCCGACCGCCTGGAAGGCGGTGACGAACCCGTCTACCTGCACCGGGGGGTTTCGATGCAGGTCCTGCGCGATCTCCGACGCGGCCGCTGGGTGATCCAGCGGGAAATCGATCTACATGGTCACACACGGGATGCTGCACGCAGTGCGTTGGCACATTTTCTGAGTCGCTGCCTGCACCAGGGCATTCGCTGCATACGCGTGGTGACCGGGCGTGGCCTGCGCTCTCCCGGCCAGGTGGCCGTGCTGCGTGTGCTGACCCGTAACTGGCTGGCGCAACGCCAGGAGGTTCTGGCGTATTGCCAGGCCAAACCGGTCGATGGCGGCGAAGGTGCCCTCATTGTGCTATTGCGCAATCAGCATCGACCACATACGGTTGAAACCGGCAAGGATGCCTGATGACTCTGCACGATTCTGAAATGACCACACGCAAACAACCGCACTCACGTCTCTGGCCATTGGCCATCGTCGTACTGCTGGCAGTATCGTTTATCGTTGCCCAGCGTTACGGCAACGACCTCATGCAGCTGGTCACTGACCCGGCCGACGCCACGGCAATCACGCCGCCGCCCTGCAATCTGAACCGGGAGGCCTGTCAGTTACCCATCATCACACCGGTGGCCTCCGAGGCCCCCTGGGCCTTCAGCATCAGCCCCCGGCCGATTCCCGTGAGCGCGCCGCTGACCTTCACGCTCACACCACCGGCACGCGTACTGCCCGCCCACGCCCCATCCACCGTCTGGGTCGATCTGACCGGTGATGACATGGATATGGGCCTGATCCGCATAGCATTGATCCAGGATGCCAATGGCCAATGGACCGGTAGCGGCAGTATTCCGGTCTGCATTACCGGTGCCATGCGCTGGCGTGCCCGACTGCATATCCAGCTGGCCCAGACACGACTACAGGCCGACTGGGTGTTTACAGCACCGGAAGATCGTACCCGCCACTAGGCACATCGGTACCCGACTTTGCCCCCATTACAAGCCGTCAACGCTAAAGTCATCTATGAAAATTGTTACGTGGAATGTGAACTCGCTCAATGTCCGCCTCCCGCATCTGCTGGACTGGCTGGCCACCGCTGGCCCGGATGTGGTGGGTTTGCAGGAGCTGAAATGCGAGGACGCGAAGTTCCCGGAAGCCGCATTACTTGAAGCCGGTTATCACGCGGTCTTTGCCGGTCAGAAAACCTATAACGGCGTGGCGCTTCTGTCGCGCAAACCTGCCACCGATGTTCAACGGGGCATCCCCGGGTTTGATGACCCGCAGCAACGGATGATTGCGGCCACCATCAACGGTGTCCGCGTGGTCAATGGTTACTTTCCCAACGGTCAGGCGCCGGACACCGACAAGTTTGCCTACAAACTGGACTGGCTGTCCCATCTCACTGAATGGCTAGGTCTGGAGCTCAAGACACACGGCAAACTCTGCCTGATCGGCGATTACAACATTGCCCCGACCGATGCGGACGCGCACCCGGACTGGAAAGAGGCCATTCATGTATCTCCCCCCGAGCGCGCCGCCTTTGCAGCCCTGGAAGCGCTGGGCCTGGAAGATGTCTTCCGGCGCTTTGATCAGCCGGAAAAAAGCTTCTCCTGGTGGGATTACCGGATGAACGCCTTCCGTCGGAATTTTGGCCTGCGCATTGATCACATTTTGGCCAGCAAGCCGTTGGCCGACACCTGTACCGCCTGTGAGATCGACAAGTCGCCCCGTACTCTAGAGCGGCCGTCCGATCACACGCCGGTGATTGCGACCTTCAACGTTTGAGCGGCGTCGCCGCAGTCGGTGCGTCAGTTACGGCAGCCGATTGGCCAGTGCCACAAAATCGGCTTCACTGAGCTGCTCGGCGCGCTCGGTCGGGTCCACCCCGGCCGCTTCAATCGCTTCGGCACCCAATAGGGGCTTGAGGGTGTTACGGACCATTTTGCGCCGTTGCGAGAAGGCCGCACTGACCACCGCGCTGAGTTTCGCCTCATCCACGGGCAGACGATCAGCGATGGGCCGCGGCATCATGCGCACCACCGCAGAATTGACTTTGGGCGCCGGATCAAATGATTCGGGCGGTACATCCAGCAACGGCTCGAGATAGCAATAACGTTGCAGCATCACCGACAGGCGGCTGCGATCCGAATCACCGGGAGCCGCCACCATACGGTCGACCACTTCCTTCTGCAACATGACATGAATGTCGCGAATGGCCTCAACCTTGTCGAGCAGGTGAAACAGAATGGGGGTAGAAATGTTGTAGGGCAGATTACCGACCACCCGCAGATCCGGCCCCAGCGAGGCAAAATCAAAGGCCAGCGCATCGCCGGCATGAATGGTCATTTGCTCGCGCGTATATTTTTTCTCTAGACGGGCGATCAGATCACGATCCAGTTCGACCACATGCAGATGACCGGCACGCGCCAGCAGCGGCTGGGTCAATGCCCCCAGGCCGGGTCCAATTTCAACGACCTGTTCGCCTGGACGCGGGTTCACGGCATCCACAATGCCATGAATGATGCCCTGATCGATCAGAAAGTTCTGCCCAAACCGTTTGCGGGCCGTGTGACCGGTCTCTCGGGCAAGCTTACTGGGCGCGGGTTTACTGGAACGGTTCATGAACGTTGTTGATTGGCAAGTTGGGCGGCCAATGCCACAGCCGCATGGAGGCTACCCGGGTCGGCCACCGGCAAATCACCGCTGGGCTGACGGCCGGCCAGATCGAGCGCCGTGCCATGATCGACCGAAGTGCGGATGATCGGTAAACCGAGGGTAATGTTGATACCCTGACCAAAGGTGGCGTATTTGAGCGGGGCCAGGCCCTGATCGTGATACATGGCCAGCACGGCATCGCCTTGCGGCAACACGCGTGGGGTAAACAGAGTGTCGGCAGGAAGCGGCCCGATGAGCTGCATGCCTTCAGAACGCAGACGATCCAGCACGGGGACGATGACGTCGATTTCTTCCCGCCCCATGTGACCACCTTCACCCGCATGCGGATTCAGCCCCGCCACCAGAATACGGGGTGCGGCCAGGCCAAATTTTTCACGCAGATCCTGATCCAGGATACGCAGTACCCGGGTCAGCAGATCTTCCGTGATCGCCGCCGGCACAGCCGACAGCGCCAGATGGGTCGTCGCCAGAGCAACGCGCAAAGGGCCATGGGGCGTATCGCCGGCCAGCATCATGACGACCAGTGGCGTCTGCGTTTGCTCGGCCAGATATTCGGTATGGCCGGTAAACGGTCGGCCGGCTTCGTTGATCACCCCTTTATGCAACGGTGCCGTGACCATCGCGACAAACTCACCCTGCTGACAACCGGCGATGGCTCGGTCCAGAATGGCAACGACATAATTACTATTGGCCGGGTTCAGCTGCCCCGTGATCACGGGGGTCTGTACCGGAATGTGGCTGACGATCAGCTCACCACAACAGGAAGCCGCAATGGGCGCCGCCGGATCGTAATCCTTCAGCGTCACGGAAACACCCATTTGTCGGGCACGCGCTGCCAGTAAATCCCGATCAGCCAGCACCACCAGCTGGTCTGGCCAGGATTGCGCCGCCAGCCGCAGGCAGAGATCAGGGCCAATGCCGGCCGGCTCTCCGGAGGTGATGGCCAGACGAACGGGCTGCGCGCCTAAATGAGACCCTAACTGAGCGGCAAAGCTCTCGTCAGCGCGTTGTACAGACCCTGTCATTGATCATCCGTACGGATTTCAACATAGGCACGGTCGCGCACCTGACGCATCCACTCCTGATTGGCTTCTTCCAGCTTCCGCTGGCGTAAGGCCATCGTGGCCCGCTGACGCTGGCGCTCCTGGGACACATCGGTCGTTCTGCGCTCCAGCACCTGAATGATGTGGAAACCGAACTGGGACTGTACCGGATTACTGATCTCGCCGATCTTCAGGGCATTCATGGCCTGATCAAAGGCGGGCACGGTGTCACCGGGGTATAACCAGCCCAGATCACCACCCTTCTGGGCGGAGCCATCCTGTGAATAGAGCTTGGCCAATGTGGCGAAGTCTTCACCGTTTTTCAGGCGGCTATGGACCTGATTGATCTTCTGGCGCGCTTCGGCCTCCGAGGTGATTTCGGTCACCTTGATGAGAATATGGCGGGCATGCGTCTGCTGAATCTGCGGTAACGCACTACCGCCCTTGCGGGCGATCAGTTTGACAATATGAAAACCACTCGGACTACGGACCACATCGCTGACCTGGCCCGGCTTGAGGTTGGCAATGGCCGAACTCATTACCTGCGGCAGACTATCGACCGGCCGGAAACCCAGATCCCCGCCCTGCATGGCATCGTTGGATTCTGAATAAGTGGCCGCCAGTTGCCCGAAATCACGACCGGCCTTGGCCTGATCATCAATCGACACGGCTTTCATGCGCAGCTTGTTCAAGGTTTCCGGCGAGGCGCCTTCGGGAATACGGATCACAATGTGCGCGAGGTGCACTTCTTCACCGGCACCGGTAGCGGCCTGGTTGGCCAGGAAGTTATCCACTTCACCGGGAGTGACATTGATCTTGGCATCCACTTCGCGCTCACGCACCCGGGCAATCATCATCTGGCTCCGGATTTCTTCCCGGAAGTCCGGCCAGGCAATCCCGTCCTTCTCGACCATCTGGCGCATCTGTTGCGTGGACATTTTCTGGTTGGCGGCAATACGGTTCAGCGCCTGCTCCAGCTCGGTATCTTCCACACGGATACCGGCCTCTTGCGCCACCTGCACCTGGGTACGCTCGGTGATCATCTGCTCCAGCACCTGCTGACGCAGAATATCACCCGGCGGCAACTGGACTTTCTGGCGCTGCAGCTGCATCGAGGCTGAACGGACGCGACTGTTAAGCTGATTCTGCGTAATCACACCATCGTTGACGACCGCGACGATGCGATCCAGGGTTTGCGGCTGGTTGGCACGTGTGGCCTGCCCGGAAGCGGTCGGCGCAGCAGACGCCCCAACCGACCACAGAAGGGCCAGCAACGTCACGGCAAAAAATGTTCGACAACGATTGAGCATCGGCATGTTCAATGATCCATTAATAATAAGGATCCGTCAGCGGCGGCATGAAGGCCGCATCCGAGGTTCGGGTGTAGTTCGGGACATTACGGCGCAACACATCCAGCGGGCTGGAGCCAATGCTCCCCATGCCCTTGAGTTCCAGCTGGATAAAGAAACTGGTGTTCAGGAATGGAGTCTGCGTCGAGCTGTAGGTCATGGCGCGGTGATACACGGCACGCGCTGTCCAGCAGGCCGCGTTATATTCGATACCGGCCAGGCTTTCGATCTGCGAGGACTGCACGGCCGAATAGGTATATCGGCCCACAGCCCGCAACGGGCCCCAGATCTTCCAGGCGGCACTGACATCATTCTGCATCACGGCCGTTGCGGTCATCCCCGATGTAGATGCGCCAGGAATGTAATCCTGATTCTGGTAACGGTAGGCGTAGTTCAGGACGTTTTCCCGACTCGGCTGGAACTTACCACCGATACTGGCGCGATTGATCCGGTTCACGCTGGACGTGTTGTTACTCGCGCTATTGGCTTGTGCATACGGGCTCACCTGAGCAAAACCGTTAACCGAGGTATAGGGCGCCACCATGCCGGAAGCCTGAGCAAAGTAGTCGTTACTCCCATAACTGCTGGTCGGCTGCGTCGCATACAGATTGACCTGCTGCGGCTGGAAGAAAACACGCTGGCCGAGACTAAAGCTCATCAGCTGCTGACCTGTTTTATCCAGCGAATAGCGGGACGTCAGCGCGGCCGTGACCTGGTTGGCATTGGACACACGGTCCCATCCGGTGAAGATGTTCTCGCTGAACATCTGCGCATAGCTCACATCCGCCACACCGGTATCAAATAACGGCAGATTGGTCTGATCACGATACGGCACGTACAGATAGTACAGACGTGGTTCCAGGGTCTGATTCAGGTTACGCCCAAAGTATTCGGTCTTCCGGTCAAAAATCAACCCGGTATCTAACGATAGAATCGGCAGTGTGCGTGATGCCGTATCAGAACCAATGCCGGTCGTGCCGTTATAGGCACCGGAGGTCGTCAACTGGCCTGCATTGGTGTTGTACTGCGTGTAGTGCACACCGAACTTCGGCGTCAGGTACATCCCCGGCTGCTGCCAGCTGGTAACGAGCTGCGGATAGGCCCAGAGGCGGTTCCCCTGCACGTAGGATTGTGTCTGGTTGGTGAAGTAGGAACTGTTCGCCGACACCAGTGCATCAAGGCGCGTCGGCTGATCGAACATGCCGCTGCTCTGCAGCACTTCCAGCTCATCATTGTCATTCAGACGTACGTTGCTAAACCCCGCGGCCCCAAGCAGGGAGCGATTCATCGCAAAGTTGACCTGCGGCAGCAATTGATACGGCGTTGCCACGGGCGCGCTCGGGTTGAAGTTCAGCGTCTGGTAACCCTGCGCCACGACCGAGGCATTCCAGGTCGGCGCCGCGTAGTTCACCCGGCCGGTGCGTGGCAGATAGGACTGCGACATCGCAGCGAGCGAATTATTCAAATCGGTGAAGTAATACGAATCCGACACGCCCTGCAGATCCCAGGCACCGGAGAGACCCGGCAACAGGTTATTGAACTGCTGCTGATGCTGGCTCAAGAAGCTCCAGCGCTCCCGGTTCATCAACCGATCATTCGGCATATAGTTGAACGCATCCCTGCCGGTATAGGTCGGTACCGGGCTATTGCCCGTATTACCCAGGTAGCGCGCTTCCGTATTGAACGACACGCCCCGCTTACCGTAAATCGCCGGCGCGAAGGTCGCATCATAATTCGGCGCTAGGTTGAAGTAATACGGCACAATGGTCTGGAAACCATTGAGCTGTGACGACCCCAGGCTAGGCGACAGAAAGCCGGAGTGCCGGCCGCGATCCAGCGGGAAGAAGGCATAGGGCATGTACAGGAACGGCACATCCTGGAAATACAGGAGTGAGTTCGAGACGTTGCCCTGATTCTGTTCGTAATCTGCGTGATACGTCGATGCACGCAGATACCATCCACTATCGCCTGCCGGACACGTCGTGTACGTCGCATCCTCAGCCTGATAACGATTTTCGCCCTGCAGATTGATGCGTGCGGCCTGACCATGCGACATGGTCTCCACAATACGGGCGAGCGGCGTCTGCCCCGGCAGATACGCCACCTGGCCGGTTGCAGCAGCCTGCGCCTGCGTTTCTGCATCAGCGCTCGCCGCGGCGGCTTCGTTGATCGCGGTCTGCTGACCGGGCTGCTGACTAATTGTGGCTCCCGCGGCCATGCCGTAATTCGGCGTGGCATTACTGCCCGCAGGCACTGCACCTCCCGGGTTGCCCATCATACTGCCGCCAATCGCGGGCGCGTTAAATGACCAGGGGTTGTTGGTTTGAGAAATCCGTTTCTGTTGGCGGATCTCGTAATTGACGTTGTTGATGTAACCCGTTCGGGCCGCGACAACGATCTCCGCGTCGGTGCCCGCCATCGTGGTGCCTTGCGTGGGATCACGGTACAGCACGTTGCCCTGGGCATCGACATTATCTTCGACGATGTTGTAGACAATCCGGTCAGCATTAAGAATGGTGCCATCCCGCCGCAATTCGGCATGTCCAGTCGCCGTGAGTTCTAGATCGTTACGACCAGTAATGGCATCGGCCAGGAGTTCGGTCTGATCCTTGGGCAACGCGGTCGTCAGTGTTTTTGCGGCCGCCTGGGCAGCCGGCGTTTGTGGCTGAGGCAGAGAGGTCTCTGCAACCGTTGGATCAGCGGCTTTGGGCAGCTCCTGATCACGTAAGGCACGACCGGACTCAGCGGCTACAGGTGATGGCGAGGATGGCACGCGCGGCGTCGTAGGTCCGGTTGGCGTTGACGGCGCTGGCGCCGGGTCGGTGCCGGAGCGGGCTCCGGGTCAGGCACCACCGGTGCTGAAACCGGTTCGGATTTGGCTGCCACCGTTGTAGCGGGTGCCGGCGTTACGGGCGTTGATGCAGCGGCTTCGACCGGTTTGGTGGCCGGCATTTGGGCCATCGGTTCCTGCACCGCCGCTTTTTTAGCAGCGGCTTTTTTCGCCGAAGCCGAAGCAGGCAGGCTACCTCCCAGGGCGGCCGGCAAAGACGGCGGCGCCACCGCCGGTGCCCCCCCCAGTAACGCAGGGTCAATCAGCAACGGTGCCATCCGGGTTGGCACGGCACTGCTTTGCGCATAGGCAACGCTGCTACCCAGCAGCAAGCTCCCGATACCAATCCCCGCACCGACCCCTAGGCCCAGCGTCGCCAGGCATACAGCCACGGGCAAACGCCCAAGACGGGACGCCGCCAGGTCTTGCTCAGGCAAATAAGGTAAGGAGTCAAGCAGTCTGAATGACACAACAATCCACGGCAAAGGGTTTCAACGACCACGGTCGGATACAAGATACTGAAGATACCGACCACGGACCGCTGCAAGGTAAAATACCGTCAATTCTAGCATTTCTCCCCTTCAAAGACGGCCTCGATACCGTACACATCCATGAATATGACGACTGATTCCCATCCTGACGCCCGCCTGCAGGCGGGTGCTGAATTTACCGCCCAAACCCAGCTCCATGCCGGAACCCCCAGCCTGGCCCCCGCCTCGGCCGACGCCAGCTTCCGTCGCTACTTTCGTGCCACCTGGCCGGGCGGCGAAACCGCCATTCTGATGGATGCCCCGCCGGACAAGGAGGATGTGCGTCCGTTCATCCAGATTGCCCAGCTGATGGCCGATGCCGGCCTGACCGCACCCACGGTACTAGCCGCCGACCCGGAAAATGGCTATCTGTTACTCAACGACCTGGGCAATACCGGCTATCTCAAAACCCTGCATGCTGCAGATGCCAAAGAAGCCGATACCCTCATGCGGGGCGCGGTCAACGCCCTGGTTGCCTGGCAGAAAAGCGCCCGCCCGGGCGTCCTGCCGGAATATGACCAGGCACTGCTACAGCGCGAACTGGACCTCTTTCCGGAATGGTGCATCGGCCGCCACGCCGGTATCGAACTGACGGCACAGGAACAAGGATGGCTGAAGGGTGTCATGGATGCACTGATCAAATCAGCCCTCGAACAGCCGCAGGTGTTTGTCCATCGCGACTACATGCCACGGAATATGATGCGCACCGATGACCCCGCCAGTCCGGCGATTCTGGATTTCCAGGATGCGGTTTACGGCCCGATCACCTATGACGTGGTGTCACTGTTCCGCGACGCCTTTATTTCATGGGATGAAGAACGCGAACTGGATTGGGTGATTCGTTACTGGGAAGCCGCCCGCAAGGCCGGTCTGCCGGTGCATCCCGACTTTGGCGACTTCTGGCGCGCTTACGAGTTCATGGGACTGCAACGGCATCTGAAAGTACTGGGCATTTTCTGCCGCCTCAACTATCGGGATGGCAAAGGCCACTATCTGGAAGATCTGCCGCGTTTCTTCAACTACGCGTACCGTACCGCCGAACGCTATGCCGAGCTGCGGCCACTGGTACCGATTCTGGAACGCCTGTCACCGCGCGACCTGCAAATCGGCTACACTTTTTAAGGCCAAACCCCATGCGCGCAATGATTCTGGCGGCGGGTCGTGGCGAGCGGATGCGTCCGCTGACTGATCATTGCCCCAAACCGCTGTTACCGGCGGCCGGCAAACCACTGATTGTCTACCACCTGGAACGCCTGGCGGCTGCGGGTTTCCGGGACATCGTCATCAACCACGCCCACCTCGGTGAACAGCTGGTCGCGGCTCTGGATGACGGCGCACCATGGAGTCTTTCGATCACCTGGTCGCCGGAACCGGTAGGCGCCCTGGAAACGGCCGGCGGCATCCCTCAGGCACTGCCCTGGCTGGACCATGGTGACGATGCCCCGTTCCTCGTGATCAATGGGGATATCTACTGCGACTGGACCATCACACCCCGAGCTCTGGCAACAACCGATCTGGCCCACCTAGTCCTTGTTGACAACCCGATCCAGCACCCGAACGGTGACTTCGTTCTGCATCATGACCGAGTCCGTGATCGCACAACCGAGACTGACACGACATTGACCTTTGCCGGAATCGGCCTCTACCGCCCCAGCCTGTTCAAAGACCTGGTCGTCGGCGAGCCGGCCAAACTGGCCCCATTGCTGCGTGCGGCGATGGCGAATCACCAGGTGAGCGGTGAGCACCATCGCGGGCGCTGGGAAGATGTGGGCACCCCCGAACGTCTGGCATTGCTTGACCGCGAACTGCGCGCCCTGACTACGCCGTAACCCGCTCATCGGCGTATGATCCTTTAATTATCAGACGCCCTGACACCATGGCTCACCAGACATCGACCCGACTCCTGGCCCCCCTCGCTCCGCAGGCGCCAGCCCCCCTGGATCCGGCGCCATTTATACGGCGACGACAGCAGGTGCTGACTGAAATGCACAAAAAAGGGCGGGGTGTCGCCGTCATTCCGACATCGACGGAACTGATCCGCAACCGGGACACCCACCACCCGTTTCGCTTTGACAGCAACTTCTGGTACCTGACCGGTTTTGAAGAGCCGGATGCTGTACTCGTATTACTGATCAGCGACACCCCCCAGAGCCTACTGTTCTGCCGACCCAAGAACCCGGAACGCGAACTCTGGGAAGGCTTCCGTTTCGGTCCGGAAGCTGCCTGTGAACAGTTCGGCTTTGATGCCGCTTACCCGCTGGATCAACTCGATCAACATGTGAGCGAACACCTGATCGGCGCGCAGACCCTCTGGCATAGCCTGGGGCAAAACCCCGACTGGGACGCTCGGGCCGGCCGCTGGCTGGAGCACGCCCGGGCGCAGTCCCGTGCCGGCAAACAGGCACCGACCGTGGTGGCTGACTGGCGGGCACTGGTGGAACCCATGCGCCGGTGCAAAGATGCGGGTGAGTTGGCACTGATGCAACGTGCTGCCGACATTGCCGCCAACGCCCATATCCGGGCCATGCAGGCCTGCCGACCAGGCCTTTACGAATACCAGCTTGATGCCGAACTGCAATACGCTTTTCTGCAAGCAGGGGGGCACCCACCCTCTTACCCGGCCATCGTGGCCGGCGGCACCAACGCCTGTGTGCTGCACTACACCACCAACAATCAGCCATTACGTGATGGCGACCTGGTGCTGATTGATGCCGGCTGCGAAGTCAGCGGCTACGCCTCCGACATCACCCGCACGTTCCCGGTCAATGGCCGCTTCAACAGCGCCCAGCGCGATGTCTATACCATCACCCTGGCAGCACAGGAAGCGGCGATTGCCGCCACCCGGCCAGCTGCGCCGTTCCACGCCCCGCATGATGCAGCGCTACGCGTCCTCGTTCAGGGCATGATCGATCTCAAGCTCTGCCAGGGCAGCCTGGACGGCATCATCGAAACCGGCGATTATCGGCAGTTCTATATGCATCGCACGAGTCACTGGCTCGGCCTGGATGTCCATGATGCCGGGCCGTATCATGAGAATAACGAATGGGTTCGCCTGCAAGCCGGCATGACATTGACCATAGAGCCCGGCTTCTACATTCGACCGGCCGATAACGTCCCCGTTGCGTTTCACAACATCGGGATTCGCATTGAGGATGACGTGGTCGTCACCGATACGGGTTGCACCGTAACCACGGCCGTGGCGCCCAAAGAGCCGGCGGCGATTGAAGCCCTGATGGCGGATCAGGCATGACCGATATCCGCGACCCGAACGAAGTCGATATTGTCATTCTGGGTGCCGGCCCGGTCGGTAGTACTCTGGCGCTCTTTCTGGCCGGGACACGCCATCGCGTGCTCCTCGTCGAACAACGCCGCCTAGCCGATGGTCAGCATGACCCGCGCGCGCTCGCGCTCTCGGAAGGTGCGCGACAGTTGCTGGAACCACAACACGCCTGGCCGCGCAGCCAGGGCCCGGGTGACGGCCGCTGCACGGCCATTGAAACGATTCATATTTCCCAGCATGGTGGCTGGGGCCGCACGCTGATCGACCGTAAGGACTATCGACTGCCGGCACTGGGTTATGTGGTGCGTTATGGTGCGTTGCTTGGTCGCTTGCACCAGGCCCTGCACCTGGCCCAACAACGGCAACCGGGACAGATCGAGATTCTGGAGCAGGCTCGGGTTGATGTCGGCGCAGATGCGACCAACACCGAAGCGGCTGATCGCTTCTGGCGAACACTGCAGATGGGTGACCGGATGATTCGCACCCGTCTGATCGTCCATGCCGAAGGGACGCCACCGGACGATAGCCCCGATGTCATCGCCCGAGGCTATGGACAACGCGCCATTATTTTCGAAGCCAGCCTGGCACAGCCTCATGGGCAACGCGCCTGGGAACGCTTCACGCCTCAAGGGCCACTGGCGCTATTACCCGTTGATGGGTGCGGCGGCCGACGGGTCTCCGTCGTTTACACCGTCCCGGAGGCCGATGCAGACGCCCTGCTCGCCCTTGACGATGCCGGCATTCTGTCAAACATTCAACGCGCCATCGGACCTCAGGCCACTTTCACTGATGTGGGGCCACGCGCCAGTTTCCCGCTCAAGCTGCGTCTGCGACAACCGCTACACCGTGAACGTGAACTCTGGATTGGTAATGCGGCCCAAACGCTACATCCCGTCTCCGGCCAGGGATTCAATCTCGGCTTGCGGGATGCCGCACAGCTAGCCTATCAACTACGCGATGCGCTTGACCCCGGCTCCGAACACACGCTGAAACCTTATATCCGCAGCCGACAGCTGGATCGCTGGGGTGCAGCAGCCTTTACGGATGGCATTGTCCGTACCTTCTCGACACCCTTCCCGATGCTGAATGCCGTACGGGGCATCGGACTCAGTGCACTGGATCTGATCAGCCCGTTACGCCATTTCGTCGCCCGCCGGATGATCTGGGGTGCTCGGGCCTGGCCCTGATCCGAATACTCGGCGCAAGGGGCTAACAGAGCACACCACGCCAGCACGCTCCGCAGCGCAACAAAACTGACTAAAATTTAAGCAAAAACAGCCAGTTCGGGTTAGAATAGCGGGCTTTGCTGCTGCCTGTTTTTTATTCAATTTTGCCCACTCGCCCCATGGATTTTGTCGGTTACCGTCTCCGAAACAACCTGTTTGTCGCACCCATGGCGGGTGTGACTGATCGACCTTTCCGTCAGCTCTGCAAGAAACTGGGCGCCGGTCTGGCCGTATCGGAAATGGTGACCTCCAATTCCCTGCTCTACGGCAGCGCCAAGACCCAGCGTCGCGCCAACCATGATGGTGAAGTCGCACCGATTTCGGTACAGATTGCTGGTGCCGATCCGGCCATGATGGCCGAAGCCGCCAAATACAATGCGGATCGTGGTGCGCAGATCATCGACATCAATATGGGTTGCCCGGCCAAAAAAGTATGTAATGTGATGGCAGGTTCGGCCCTGCTGCAGCATGAAATGCTGGTCGGCAAGATTCTCACCGCCGTGGTCAATGCGGTGCCGGATACCCCAGTCACCCTGAAAATCCGCACCGGCTGGAATATCGAAAACAAAAATGCGCCATCCATTCTGCGCATCGCTGAAGAGAGTGGCATCCGCGCCCTGGCCGTGCATGGCCGCACCCGTTGCCAGCAATACCGCGGAGAAGCGGAGTTCGACACGATTGCCGCCGTCAAGGCTGCCGCCCGCATCCCCGTGATTGCCAACGGCGATATCTGCACACCGGAAAAGGCCAAGGCTGTCCTGGAGCAAACCGGTGCCGATGGTGTCATGATTGGCCGCGCCGCGCAGGGACGCCCATGGATCTTCCGCGAAATCGAGCACTATCTGGCGACCGGCGAGAAGCTCCCGCCGCCCGCCGTCTCGGAAATCCAATCGATTCTGCTGGAGCACCTGGAAGACCTCTACGGTTTCTACGGCACCGAAACAGGTGTGCGCGTGGCCCGCAAACATATCTCCTGGTACACCAAGGGCCTAAGCGGATCGGCCGCGTTCCGCCACCAGATGAATCGTCTGGACAGTGTGGCCGAACAACGGTCCATGGTCGATGATTTTTTCCGTCACCTGGGGCAACGTCATGAGCATCTGGTGTACGACACGCACACAGCGACCGATGCCGAGGAGATGGCCGCATGAGTCAATCTAACACCCCACAGAACCCATCAGCCCTGGCACAAGCGGTGACCACCGCCCTGGAAAAATATTTCACGGAGCTGAGTGGAGAAACCGCCAGCGGCGTCTACGACATGGTGCTCAGCTGTGTCGAGCGGCCAATGCTCGAAGTTGTGATGCAGCAGGCGGCGAACAATCAAACCGTGGCAGCCCAGATGCTGGGCATTAACCGCAATACCTTGCGCAAAAAACTGTCGGACCACGGTCTGCTCTGATCTGCCGAACACATTTCTCTCTGATCCCTTTTCTCTTTAGAACTTACGTCCATTACCCATCATGAAAATCCGTCAGGCACTGCTCTCCGTTTCCGATAAAACCGGCGTTCTCGAATTTGCCAAGGCGCTTGACGCCCAGGGCGTCGCACTGCTGTCGACTGGCGGCACCGCCAAGCTGCTGCGCGATGCCGGCCTTAAGGTGACCGAGATCGGTGACTACACGGGCTTTCCGGAAATGCTGGATGGCCGTGTTAAAACCCTGCACCCCAAAGTCCATGGCGGCATTCTCGCGCGTCGCGACCTGCCGGCGCACATGGCCACCATTGAGCAGCATGGCATTCCGACCATCGATCTGGTCTGCGTCAACCTCTACCCGTTCCGCGAGACCGTCGCCAAAGCTGGTGTGACGCTGGAAGATGCCATCGAAAACATTGATATCGGCGGGCCAGCCATGGTTCGTTCATCGGCCAAAAACTACAACGGTGTGGCCATCGTCACCGACCCGGTTGACTACGCTGGCCTGATCGACGAGATGGCCGCCAACGACGGTGCACTATCACTCACGACGCGCTTCGGCCTGGCCAAGAAAGCCTTCACCCATACGGCGCGCTACGACTCGGCCATCGCTAACTGGCTGACTGGCCTGGATGCTGGTGCCGAAGACCAACCGGCCGCCGCTGCACCGACGCCATCGATTTTTCCGAGCCATCTGCAACTGGCCTTCGACCGCGCCGAAACGCTGCGTTATGGTGAAAACCCACTGCAACAGGCAGCTTTCTATCGTGACAGCACACCGACGGCCGGGGCCATTGCCAACTATACGCAACATGGCGGCAAGGAACTCTCGTACAACAACATCGCCGATGCCGATGCCGCTTGGGAATGCGTGAAGACTTTCCGCGAGCCAGCCTGCGTGATCGTGAAGCACGCCAACCCCTGTGGTGTGGCGGTGGATGACAACTTGCTCCAGGCTTACGAAAAAGCCTTCCAGACCGATCCGACCTCGGCCTTCGGCGGCATCATCGCCTTCAACGGCCCAGTAGACGTCGATGTCATTGAGGCCATGAACAAACGCAAGCACTTTGTCGAAGTGCTGATTGCGCCGGCCTTTACCCCGGCCGCCATGGCCCTGCTCAACGCCAAGGCCAACCTGCGCGTCTTGACCGTCCCCCTGCCGGCAGGCAACACGCCGGTCTACCACGCCCTTGAGCTCAAGCGCGTCGGCGGTGGTCTGCTGGTCCAGACGCCGGATTCGTTCAACGTTCAACCGGATAACCTCAAAGTCGTCACCAAGGTTCAGCCGACCCCAACTCAGATTGCCGATCTACTCTTTGCCTATCGCGTTGCAAAATTCGTCAAATCAAATGCTATAGTCTTCTGCGGCAATGGCATGACCCTAGGCGTGGGTGCCGGTCAGATGTCCCGCGTGGATTCGACCCGTATCGCTGCGATCAAGGCCGCCAATGCCAAGCTGTCTCTTGCTGGTAGCGTTGTTGCTTCGGATGCCTTCTTCCCGTTCCGCGATGGCGTGGATGTGCTCGCCGAAGCCGGCGCCAAAGCGGTGATTCAACCGGGTGGTTCGATGCGTGACGAAGAAGTCATCGCCGCGGCTGACGAACATGGTTTGGCCATGGTCTTTACAGGTGCCCGCCACTTCCGTCACTAATCTCGTTTTAACACTTTCAGTAGCCAACGCCATGAAATGTTCACGACTACTTACCTCGCTGCTGGCGGCTTTATCGCTGACCTCGCTGGCTTATACCACCAACGCATTGGCGGATGACACCCCGGCTGCCACCACGGATGCAGCAGGGCCTCAGGCCACGCAGAGTGTCGTGGTCGTGGGCTCCCCGGATAGCGACAGCAAACCGGCTGAAAGCAAATCCTGGTACAGCAGCGCCTGGGATACCGCAGGTCAACACCTGTCGGACATCTGGACCAAAGGGGATGTTGAGCTCTACGTGCCATTCTGGAGTTATCACCTGCCGTTTGCCTACACACCTGAAAAGCGTTCGCAATACACGGAATACCCTGCTGGTGGCGGTATCGGCAAAGGCCGTTATAACGAAAGCGGCAACTGGGAAGGTATCTACGTGATGGAGTTTCAGGACTCCCACGGACTCCCGATGTACATGGGCGGTTACGGCTGGATTCCTACCTGGCGCCCCCTGGATGACAAATTCAAAGTCGGTGTCGGCCTGACGGCATTCTTCTTTATGCGCTCGGACATTGGCAACTACGCGCCGATCCCCGGTATTCTGCCGGCCGTTTCCACCGGTTACGGACCGCTCGATATCCAAATGGCGTATATCCCCGGAGGCCAGGGTAACGGTAACGTGCTCTTCTGGTGGGCCAAGTACTCGTTCAAATAATCCACACGTTTTATTTCTTTTTTAGCTCATTTAAGCACTCGCAGGATCGTTCATGAAAATTCTCGTTGTCGGCTCCGGTGGCCGTGAACACGCTCTAGCCTGGAAACTGGCGCAAGCCGCAGGCGTGACCCAGGTTTTTGCCGCGCCGGGTAATGCTGGCACCGCCCGCGAACCCAAACTTGAGAATCTGCCGATCACCGACATCAACGCACTGGCTGATTTCGCCGCCGAGAACGCCATCCACCTGACGGTGGTTGGTCCGGAAGCGCCGCTGGCTGCAGGCATCGTGGATGTCTTCCGCGCTCGCGGTCTGAAGATTTTTGGCCCAACCAAAGCGGCTGCACAGCTGGAAAGCTCGAAGGATTTCGCCAAGCGTTTCATGGCACGCCACAAGATTCCGACGGCCGGTTTTGAAACCTTTACAGATGCGGCGGCGGCTCATGACTATGTGAACCGTCAGGGCGCCCCCATCGTGATCAAGGCCGATGGCCTGGCTGCTGGCAAGGGCGTTGTCGTTGCCATGTCGCTTGACGAAGCCCATGCCGCCATTGACGATATGCTCTCCGGCAACAAACTGGGTAGCGCTGGCGCCCGCGTCGTGATTGAAGATTTTCTGGATGGCGAAGAAGCCAGCTTCATCGTTCTGGTCGATGGCAAAAATGTATTACCCATGGCGACCAGCCAGGATCATAAACGTATTGGCGATGGCGACACCGGCCCGAACACAGGTGGTATGGGCGCCTACTCGCCCGCCCCCGTCGTCACACCTGCCGTTCACGATCAAGTGATGCGCGACATCATTTTGCCAACCGTACGTGGCATGGAGGCCGATGGCATTCCCTTTACCGGGTTCCTCTATGCCGGTCTGATGATCGGCAAGGATGGTTCGGTCAAGACACTCGAGTTCAACGCCCGTATGGGCGATCCGGAAACGCAACCGATCATGATGCGTCTGAAGTCTGACGCGGTCAAAATGTTCGAGCACGCGATTGCCGGCACCCTTGATCAGGCCAATACCGAATGGGATCCACGCGTTGCACTGGGCATTGTGATGGCAGCACAAAATTACCCGGAAACCCCGCGTAAAGGCGATGTGATTCATGGCCTGCCCGCCGGCAATGCCGCGGGCGATGATGCCCACGTTTTCCATGCCGGCACGGCCGATGACAATGGCAATGTCGTTACCAATGGTGGCCGTGTCCTATGCGTCACGGCCCTCGGCGATACGGTGGCAGCAGCACAGAAACGTGCTTACGAAGCAGCAGCCACCATCGCGTTTGACGGCATGCAGTACCGCAAGGATATTGGCTACCGCGCCATTAACCGCTAAGGATAAAAGATGAGCGAGCTGACGGGAGTTGAACGTTCTGTAGCCGTTCAGTCCTATCTGCAGGATTTGCAGTCGCGGATCGTTAAAGCGCTTTCATCGCTCGACGGAAAACCTTTCCGCAGTGATAGCTGGACTCGCCCGGCAGGCGGTGGCGGTACATCCTGCCTGATCGAAGAAGGCCATCTGATCGAGCGGGGCGGCGTCAATTTTTCGCACGTCATGGGGGAGCAGTTACCGCCCTCGGCATCGGCGCATCGCGCCGAGCTGGCCGGCCGACCCTATGAAGCCATGGGTGTCTCGCTGGTCATGCACCCACGCAACCCCTACTGCCCGACAGCACATATGAATGTGCGCTACTTCGTGGCTCACCCACCCAAAAACCAGCCCGATGCGGCACCGGTTTTCTGGTTCGGTGGCGGCATGGATCTGACGCCCTGCTATGGTTTCCGTGAAGATGCCGTGCATTTTCACCAGACCTGCCGTGATGCACTGGCGCCGCATGGTGCCGAATATCACCCACGGTTCAAGGACTGGTGTGACCAGTATTTCTTTCTGAAACATCGCAACGAAGCCCGTGGCGTCGGTGGCATTTTTTACGACGACCTGAACGAGCATGGGTTTGACGCCAGCTTTGCGCTCACGCGTTCCGTTGGTGATGCCTTCGTCCAAGCCTATACGCCGATTCTCGAGCGCCGTCGTGACACCCCCTGGGGCGAGCGGGAACGAGATTTCCAAGCCTACCGTCGCGGCCGCTATGTCGAGTTCAACCTCGTCTGGGACCGCGGCACGCTGTTCGGCCTGCAGTCCGGCGGGCGCACCGAATCCATCTTGATGTCGATGCCGCCGCAGGCGTCATGGCG
>JACCDS010051773.1_pt1 | contig 21252 bp, 20 predicted proteins | sample 7446441 | NCBI WGS metagenome assembly JACCDS01 (sample SAMN15323445, study PRJNA562643) | freshwater metagenome | isolation source: river surface water | place: USA:Blue River Watershed | collected 2017-08-17 | reverse complement strand
TGGAAAAGCTCATAAAATAAAAATGCCGACTCACAGGCCGGCGAAAATAAGTTAACATCAAAAACCTATCAAACCGGTTACGCGCAGACGTAATATCCTGCGTAATAATAACCTGCGTAATAAGTAGCTGATTTAAAATTCATGTCCCAAAGGTAGGAAAAAAATGATTTTATGCAAATCCCTTTGGGAAAAGTCCTTTTAATACCTGTGAAACTAGTCCAGGTTCGAAGCCTTTTGAGAGACCAGTTCGATAGCACTTTTGATATTTTTCAGCAGCTGTACCTGTTTTCAATGACGCTGCTTTTTTAACTAAGAGATTTTTCAGCGCTTCCGCATAATCCTCCTCTGCGATTTCTTCCCAATGCATTTGAATTTCAGAATCAGAGATGCCCTTTTTGCGTAATTCAAACTGAATTTTGCCGCGCCCCCACTTTTTCTGATTGAATTTGGAACGAATGAAAAGTCCTACGTACCTACTTTCATTCAGGTAATTGTTTTCTTTTAACCACTGGATGTATTCATCCTGGTGTTCAGAACTATCTAATTCGTGAATTTTCTGTTTGATTTCTGAGATGCAACGTTCCTGATAGGCGCAATAGCGTGCCAATTTATTCAGTATTGCGCTATCCATGGGATTAAGACTCGTGCTCTTCGAATTGCTCGAGATTAAATAGGTCGTTAAGAACATCCACCATCGCTTCAGAATCACCACGTTTGCAGGCAGCTTTCAAATGAATGATTGGTTGTTTGATGATCTTTTGCACCAAAGAAGCTGTGATTTTTTCTAATTTATCCACTTCCTCTGCACTTAGGCCTTTTAAATGACGATTGATTTCTTCCTTTCGGATCTGCTCTAAGGCCCCTTTTAATTTATGGATGGTTGGCGAAACTTCCATTTCTTTCGACCAGTCATTGAAGCTTTCAATGCTCTCTTCAATGATTACGCGAACATCTGGAATAGATGCCATGCGAGCAGCCAAAGCCTCATCGGCACGTTCTTTTAACGAATCGATGTTGTATAATAAAACACCAGATACCTTTTCGACAGCCTCTTCGATACTACGCGGTACAGATAAGTCGATGAAATATTTAAACGAAAGCAATTGCATTGCTTTTAAATTCTCTTGTGTGATGATAGGCGATTCTGTGCGAACGGATGAGATAATAATGTCAGCCGCTTCGACCTCTTTACACATATCTTCAAAAGGAGCTACACGGAAGTTTTTTCCTTGTGCCACACGTTCTGCTTTCTCAATCGTACGATTCATAACCGTCACCTCTGCAAAATCTTTATCCTCAAAGTTTTTACAAACATCGATACCAATCTCTCCTAAACCTAAAATCAGGATTTTCGGCGTTGCGATGGCTTGGGATAATTCTTCAGCTAGGGCAACAGTCGCATAAGATACAGATGCAGCCCCGTCACGAAATGAAGTTTCTTGGGCAACGCGCTTATTGGAATAGAAAATAGTATGCATTAAGCGATGCAAATACGGACCCGCCATGTTTAAGTCGGCCGCCAATTGATACGCTTTTTTGATCTGATTTGGAATTTGTAAATCACCTACAACTTTGGATTGCAAACCTGTGGCCACTTCAAATAAGTGTTTCAGTGAATCATTTGTTTCATCCATTTGGACGAAATAATGCACATAATCTGCCGTGTTCATTAATCCTTTTTCGATTAATAAAGCTTTGATTAAGTCATTTGAGATAGATTCCTGCGAAGTGAAATACAATTCGGTGCGGTTGCACGTAGAAACAATTAATAATTCTTGTAGGCCAAATAAATCTTTACACTTTAAGGTGAAAGCCCGACTTTCTTCTTCGCTCAATGCCACCATCTCCCGAATGGTGAGTGGTGCGCTGCGATAAGAAATACTGACTGACTTAAACGGTGTGATCATTCGATTACTGGTACAAAAACTAGTTTACAAAAGTACAACGCAAAAATTAAATTTTGACAAGTCTTGTGAATAAAATCGTAATTTAGATAAAGTTTAATTTGACCTTCATGGACTTCAAAAACAAAACAGTTTTCATCACGGGTGCCTCTCGAGGTATCGGATTGGAAATAGCCAAAAAACTCGCCTCATTAGGCGCAAACATCATCATAGCCGCTAAAACGGCAGAGCCTCATCCTAAATTGCAAGGGACTATTTTTAGCGCCGCCGAAGAAATCGAACGACTAGGTGGTTGTGCCCTGCCCTGCATGGTCGACATTCGTGACGAAAATCAGGTTTTTGAAGCGGTTGAAAAGGCGGTTGCCACCTTTGGTGGGATTGATATATTAATTAATAACGCATCAGCCATCCAATTGACCGGTACGCTAGAAACCGAAATGAAGCGCTTCGATCTAATGCATGGCGTGAATGCCCGCGGAACCTTTTTGGTATCGAGAGCTTGTCTGCCTCACTTGTTGAAGTCGGCAAATCCCCACGTACTAACACTTTCGCCCCCATTGAATTTTGAGGCGCGCTGGTTTCAACACCATGTAGCGTATTCGATGGCTAAGTTTGGCATGTCGCTTGTCACCCTAGGGATGGCGGCAGAGTTTAAAGGCAAAGTTGCTTTTAATTCGCTTTGGCCAAGAACCATTATTGCCACAGCTGCAATTGAATTTGCCGTAGGTAATGCCGATATGATGCGAAATGCGCGCAAGCCAAGTATCATGGCAGATGCAGCAGCAGCTATATTATCCCGTGATTTTAAGACTTGCACGGGGAATTATTTCATTGATGATGCGGTTCTAGCAGAGGAAGGTGTGACTGATTTTACCGCCTATAAAGTGGATCCCACCATTGATGATCGTTCTTTAATTCCAGATTTTTTTATTTAATGCACGCATACAAACCGCCAATTTGGTTACCTGAAGGGCATTCACAGAGTATTTACCCAGCCCTATTTCGGAAAATTCCAGAGACTCATTCGCATACGGAGCGATTGGAATTGCCTGATGGAGATTTTCTCGATTTGGATTGGCATCTACGTGAAGGTACGCTCACTCAAAAACCCTTACTAATTGTGTCCCATGGCTTGGAAGGGGGGAGTCGGCGCCATTATGTGACTGGCTTAATTCGAGCATTGCCCGAATTTCACGCGCTGGCATGGAATTATCGAAGCTGCTCAGGGGAGCCGAATCGTAATCTGCGATTTTATCACAGTGGTGCAACGGATGATTTAGATTTTGTGATCCAACATGCCATTTCGCTGGGCGTTAAAGATATCTACCTGGCTGGATTTAGTTTAGGTGGGAACTTAACCCTTAAATGGCTTGGGGAAAATGCGGAAAAAGCTTCTTCATTCATTCGAAAAGCTGTAGCATTTTCTGTACCTTTACATCTTTCTAGCAGTAGTCAGCAACTGACTCGCCGGGAAAACAGCCTCTACACACATCGCTTCTTACAAACGCTATTAGAAAAAGTGACTGAAAAGTCGGCCCGATATCCACAGGATATTACGCCTTCTATGCTTAAATCTATAGCGACCTTGTACGATTTTGACAATGTGATTACGGGGCCATTGCATGGATTTAAGGATGCGGAAGACTATTATGAGCAAAATAGTTCCTTGTATTTCTTAAGTGGGATTCGCGTTCCGACCCTTGTGGTCAATGCGAAAAACGATCCATTTTTATCGCAGGAGTGCCTTCCTGAAAGGATTCATTCGGACTTTGTTCAGATTGAGTTGCCTAAACAAGGGGGGCATTGCGGGTTTTTTCCTCGAAACTATCGGGGTTTAACTTGGTCCGAGCAACGGGCCGCGGCATGGTTTAAGGAAATTGAAATTTGATTATATGTCTACTAAGGAGCTGGAACAATTAACGATTGTCATCGATTTTGACAGTACATTCACGAAGGTCGAGGGCCTCGACGAATTAGCGCGCATCGCGTTAGAAGGTAATGCCAAACAAGGTGAGATCGTAGGTAAAATTCGCGAAATCACAGATAAAGGGATGGCGGGAAATTATTCATTTGCAGATTCGTTGCGCGACCGCGTGGCTTTATTGCCAGCGAATCGTTCGCACGTGGACCAATTAATCACGTTCTTAAAAGGAAAAATTTCTGAGTCTTTCAAGCGTAATAAAACGTTTATAAAAGAGCATGCGGATCAGATTTTAATCGTTTCAAGTGGCTTCAAAGATTTCATTGTTCCAGTCGTGGAAGAAATGGGAATCGCCGCTTCTAATGTATATGCGAACACGTTTACGTATGATGCCGACGGTACCATTACGGGTTATGATCAAGCCAATTTACTATCTCAAGATCGTGGTAAAGTGAATTTACTTCAATCCCTTGCACTAGATGGAGAAGTATATGTAATTGGAGATGGATATACGGATTATGAATTACGTGAGGCGGGATTAGCCAACAAATTCTTTGCCTTTACGGAGAACGTTTCTCGCAAAGCCGTTACAGATAAAGCAGATTTTGTCGTGCCCTCATTAGATGAATTCTTATTCCTTAACGGTTTAAGTCGGGCACAATCTTATCCTAAATCGCGTATCAAAGTTTTATTATTGGAGAATGTACACCCTGCCGCTGTACAACTATTTAAAAAGGAAGGGTTCCAAGTTGAATTACTAAAAGGAGCTTTGGACGAGGACGAATTGATCGAGAAAATCAAAGATGTTTCGATTATTGGCTTACGTTCAAAAACCAATTTGACGAAGAAGGTACTTGAACATCCGAATGCCGCGCGCTTAATGTGTGTGGGTGCTTTTTGCATCGGTACCAATCAAATCGATTTAGCCGAATGCGAGAATCGTGGGATTGCGGTATTTAACGCACCCTACTCAAATACCCGCAGTGTGGTTGAACTATCGATTGGTTTGATGGTGATGTTGACACGAAATATTTTCGAAAAGTCAACAAAGATGCATGCTGGCGTTTGGGATAAATCAGCAACTAATTCATATGAAATTCGTGGCAAGAAAATTGGCTTAATCGGATATGGAAATATCGGTACACAGATTTCTGTGATTGCTGAGGCGTTGGGTATGGAGGTTTATTTCTATGATATTGTCGATAAATTGGCCCTTGGAAATGCGAAAAAATGCAATAGCTTGAAAGAATTATTGTCGACAGTCGATTTCGTGAGTTTGCACGTAGATGGTCGAAAATCAAATACGGATATCATTGGCAAACAAGAATTTTCTTGGATGAAAGACAATGTAATCTTCTTGAATTTATCTCGTGGGCATGTGGTACAAATTCCGGCTTTGGTGGAGGCGATCAAGTCAGGAAAAATTTGGGGTGCGGCAGTCGATGTATTCCCATATGAACCAAAAACAAATGATGAAGAATTTGTCAACGAATTGCGTGGCTTACCTAATGTTATTTTAACTCCGCATATCGGGGGGAGCACAGAGGAGGCGCAGGCAAATATTGGCGAGTTTGTTCCCAATAAATTATTGCAATTTATGAATAATGGTAGCACCTATGGTTCTGTGAATTTCCCAGAATTGCAGTTGCCTCCATTGGAAAATGCACACCGTTTATTGCATATTCACCACAACGTGCCAGGTATTTTGGCACAGATAAATAATGTATTTGCGAAATACCATGTGAATATCATTGGTCAATATTTGAAGACCACGGAGAAGACAGGTTATGTGATTACTGATGTGGCGAAGGAATACGCAGAAGAGATTGTAAATGAGTTGAAATTGATTGATAACACGATCAAATTCAGAATGTTATATTAATATGAGCACGTTTTTTACACCAGGTCCTGCGGCGTTATTTCCAACTGTGGAAGGACATTATGCGGAGGCATTTCGTCAAAATATTGGGTCAATCTCACATCGCTCGTCGGCATTTCGTAAGATTTACCAACATGCGGATGAGCAATTGCGCCAACTATTCGCTTTGCCTAAGGAATCTGCTGTTTTATTTACGGGTTCAGCTACGGAGATTTGGGAACGTGTGTTGATGAATACGGTAGAGCACGAAAGTTTTCACTTGGTCAATGGGTCGTTCTCAAAAAAGTTTTATGATTTTTCGCAGGAGCTTCACAAATATGCGCATGCAATGCATAAGCCATTTGGTGAGGGATTCGATGCCGCGGAAGTGACTGTTCCGGAATATGCCGAATTGATTTGTTGTACGGCGAATGAAACCAGTTCTGGTGTTCAGATGCGGGCAGCTGAGATTCATAAGATTAAGAAGGCCAACAAAGACAAGTTGGTGATGGTGGATATGGTTTCTTCTGCACCTTACGTGAATTTAGATTTCAATCTTGTTGATTCGGCGATGTTCTCGGTTCAGAAGGCATTTGGTATGCCGGCAGGATTAGGTGTTTGGATTGCTAATGAGAAAATGTTGGAGAAATCGGAGCGTATGAAACTTCACGGCGATAACGTCGGCACTTATCATTCGTTGCCGAGCCTTTGGGAGAATTACAAGAAATTTGAAACTCCTGAAACTCCTAATGTGATGGGAATTTATGTGTTGGGGAAAGTGGCTGAGGATTTCAATCGAATTGGGGTTGATGTGATGCGTAAGGAAACGGATCGTAAGGCGAAGGCTTTGTATGATTTTGCCAAGAAGTCGGACCAATTTGACATATTTGTCACGAGTGAATCTCATCGTTCTGCTACTGTTGTGGTATTAAATTGCAAACAGATGGCCGGTGATGTCATCAAACAAGTACAGGCAAAAAGTGATTTTATTTTGGGTTCGGGATACGGTAAAATGAAGGAGACTCAAATACGTATTGCGAATTTCCCTGCAGTGAATTTGGAACAAGTGGACGCATTAATTGCGACATTAGGTTCTTTGTAATATAAACCGAACTATGAAAAAAGATCAACCCATTCGTTGGGGTATACTCGCATGCGGAGGCATTGCGCGTAAATTTGCCGACGATCTTGCCCATGCAAAAAACGGACATTTGGCAGCCGTTTCGTCTCGAGATATTAAACGTGCTCAGGAATTTGCTTCCCAATATGATGCTTCTGTAAAGGCCTATGGGTCGTATGAGGAGATGCTTTCGAGTGGAGAAATTGATGTGGTGTATATTGCGTCACCTCATGGATTGCATTATGAGCATACGATGTTATGTTTGGATGCAGGCATGCCTGTTTTATGTGAGAAGGCGTTTGCCATCAATAGCAAACAGGTTTCGGCGATGATTCAAAAGGCCCGCGAAAAGAATCTATTTTTAATGGAAGCTTTGTGGACTCGTTTTCATCCTTCGATTGCCAAATTGCAAGAGATTATTGCTTCGGGTGCCATTGGTGAAATCAAACATGTGGTAGCTGATTTCGGTTTTAAGGCTGCCTATGATGAGGAGGCGCGTTGGTTTAATCCGCATTTAACAGGCGGATCTTTGTTGGACATCGGTATTTACCCATTATTTATTTCGAAGTTATTATTAGGTCAGCCGCTTGAAATGAAGGCGACGGGCGTGATGGCGCCATCTGGTGTGGATATGAATTGTTCCATTTCAACGAAATATGCATCGGGGGCGACTGCCAGTTTATTCTCAACATTTGCGGCACAAACGGATACGACTTGTACCGTGTATGGAACGCTTGGGAAAATATATATGCACCCACGTTTTCATGAAACTAAAGGAATGACCCTAACGATTTATGATGGGGAGGAGACGGTGATGGAGACGGAGCGTCTAGGTTGGGGATATAGTTATGAGGCGGATGCTGTACAAGAAGATTTGCATGCAGGTCGCACAGAAAATGCTTGGATGTCGCATCAATTTAGTCAAGAATTGATGGGTTTATTAGATGAAATTCGTTCTCAAATCGGTTTAAAATATCCAAATGAATAAGATACTCGTTTCCTTATTGCTTTTTGTAAGCACAAGTTTATTGGCTCAAAACCCTTTTGAAAAGGAAATTGTAGCCTATGAAAAACAAGATTCTCTGTCGATGCCAGCCAAAGGCCAAGTTTTATTTATTGGATCTTCTAGTTTTCGTTTATGGAAGACATTTGCTTCGGATATGAAGGGATTGTCACCGGCTTTTAATCGGGGATTTGGAGGTTCTACTCTAGCCGATGCCTTGTATTATTTTGATCGTATGGTTGTGAAGTATCAGCCGAAGTGGGTGATTATGTATGAAGGCGACAATGATTTGGCGAAAGGGAAATTGCCTCAGGTGATTGCCTCAGAATATGATGAATTTAAAGCTCGACTGGCAAAACAGGTTCCAGGTGCTAAATTGGTCTTTGTGGCGGCTCGTCCGAGCTTAGCACGTGTGGCAATCGTGGACAAGCAGAAAGAATTAAATGCATTGATTAAGGCAAAGGGTGGGTATTTTATCGATATGCATTCGCCATTTTTCTTGCCAGATGGAACTTTGATGCAGGATATTTTTGTAGCGGATAAGCTGCATTTAAATGAAAAAGGCTATGTGATCTTTGCGAAGCAGATTCAGGATTTTATGATTAAAAATATTAAGTAAATGGGTTTTGAAGCAAAATATCTGCCAAGAATATCTGTAGATTGTGTGATTTTTGGGTTTCATGAAAATCAACTGAAGGTGCTCTTGTTGAAGTTCAAAAAGAGCCCTGTTTGGGCACTTGCCGGAGGTTTTGTGGGGATAGAGGAAGATGTGGATCAGGCGGCCCAACGGATTTTGGAGGAGCGTACTGGCTTGACAGATATTTACCTAGAGCAATTTTACACATTTGGAGATATGGCTCGAAATTACCGGGCTGTTGATGAGCACCGAGGCGTCAATGAAGCCATGGGTGGGGAGTCAGACAAACTTGATTTTGTTGACCAACGATTCATTACGATCGGTTATTATGCGTTAGTTGATTATTCACAAGTGCAGGTTAATCCGCAAGGAATGTCGGATGCTTCTGAGTGGATGGATGTGACTGCATTGCCCAAATTATTTCTGGACCATAATCGAATTGTCATTAAGGCGCTTGAATCAATGCGCCGAAGTTTAGATGAAAAACAAGTTGCATTTGCATTGTTGAGCGAGACCTTTACCATGTCGGAATTGCAGCTTGTTTATGAAACAATTCTCGGGAAGCGGTTGGTTCGAACGAATTTTCAGCGGAAAATTTTGAGTTTAGATATCCTGGAACGGATCGAAAAGAAATACACTGGAGGAGCACATAAAGCCCCTTATTTATATCGCTTAAAATCGTAGACTCGGATTTATGGTTTTGAGCTTTGGCAATCCTTTAAGGTTTGCCAAAGCTAAGGGGGTAAAGAGTATTTTCCTATTCCCAAATGGAATACAATAAAAAAGGCCAGTTTCCTGGCCTTTTGCTTTATCCCATATTGTGGTAAACGTTTTGAACATCGTCGTCTTCTTCTAGTCGCTCGATGAGTTTTTCGACATCAGCCACTTGAGCGTCCGTTAATTCTTTCGTTTCATCCGGAATCCGTTCGAAATCAGCACCCATTAATTCATATCCGCGCTCCTCTAAAAATTTCTGAATTCCACCAAAAGCCGTAAACTCTCCATAGATATTGATCTGATTCGTTTCCTCATCTAAAAACACCTCGTCACCACCTAAGTCGATTAACTCAAACTCTAATTCTTCTAGATCGATTTCAGGTTTAGCCGCGATTTTAAATACGGATTTGCGCGTGAAGATGAAGTCCAACATCCCTGTAGTACCTAATGAACCGCCACATTTCGTGAATGAAGAACGGATATTGGCTACCGTACGGTTGATGTTATCTGTTGTCGTTTCAACTAATATCGCAATGCCATGTTGCGCATATCCCTCATAGACAATTTCCTTGTAATCTTCCTGGTCTTTAGATGTCGCCCGTTTGATGGCTCTTTCCACATTCTCCTTAGGCATGTTGACCGCCTTCGCATTCTGAATAATGGCACGTAAACGTGAATTAGAGGATGGATCTCCACCGCCCGCTTTTACGGCGATAACAATATCCTTACCTATTTTAGTAAAGGTTTTGGCCATTTGGCCCCAACGTTTAAATTTTCTTGCTTTTCGGAATTCAAAGGCTCTTCCCATGCGTAGTCTCAGTTAAATATGGTGCAAAAATAATCAAGCCCCATAAGACCCACAAGCCCCTCGCAAAAATAACTTATCTTTGATTTTCTGTTAGACCTATTTGAAACGTATGAATCGACTGTTACTTCTTCTATGCTGCATATTCGGCTTTATCAGCATGGCCAATGCGCAAAAAATCAACGAACGTTTCCAAGTAAATATTAAAAAAAGCACGGGGCCAATTAAGGTTGACGGTGTATTGGATGAAAATGCGTGGTTGGAATCAGCTGCAGTCAGCGACTTTGTCATGTGTAATCCCTATGACTCCCTGTGTGCGCAGGTACGTACGGATGTAAAAATCGCATATGACGACAAATACATCTACATCTCAGCCGAATGTTTTTTGAAAGAGCCAGGTGCCTTTGTCGTGGAATCGATGAAGCGCGATTTTGGATTTGGGGTGAATGATAATTTTTTGGTTTTTATTGACACGTTCGAAGATAAAACGACGGGTTTTGCCTTCGGGGCAAATGCTGCCGGAGCGCAATGGGATGGTCAAATGTCTGAAGGTGCTAAAGTAAACCTGAATTGGGATAATAAGTGGGAATCAGCCACGACGTATAAAACAGATTCTTGGATTTTTGAAGCGGCTATCCCGTTCAAATCCATACGTTATAAGGATAATATTACGCGCTGGGGCATCAACTTTTCACGCTATGATCTAAAGGCTAAAGAAAAATCTGCCTGGGCTCCAGTACCACGTCAATTCCCAACAGCCTCATTAGCCTATGCCGGCGTACTTGTTTGGGATACGCCGCCACCGGCACCTAAAAAGAATATTTCGGTTATTCCTTACATCTTATCCGGGGTGACTTCCAATTTTGAAACGAAAGATCCAACGGCCTTTCGGAACCAAATAGGAGGGGATATTAAGGTTGCTATTAATTCAGGATTGAATTTAGATATGACCTTGAACCCGGATTTTTCGCAGGTGGATGTAGATCGCCAACAAACTAATTTGGATCGCTTTGAATTATTTTATCCCGAGAAGCGTCAGTTTTTTATTGAAAATTCGGACTTATTTGACGGCTTTGGAACAGAGAGTATTCGGCCATTTTTCTCGCGACGGATTGGATTAGCATTAAACGCGAAAACAGGAATTTATGAGCAGACACCAATAACATATGGCGCTCGTTTAAGTGGTAAATTAAATCAGGATTGGCGGATTGGGGCATTGAATGTGCAAACAGAACGGATCGATTCCAAAGGGGTTCCAACCCAAAATTATTCGATGGTTGCCCTACAACGAAAATTATTTGCGCGCTCAAATTTCGGGGTATATATGGTCAATAAACAGTCGTTTATTGATACCGAGCTGCAGAAAACAAATGGATTTCAATCATTTAATAGGGACGTTGGATTTGAATATAATTTAGCGTCCAAAGATAATTTTTGGACAGGGTCCTTATTTTATGCTAAAACGTTTAGTCCATTAGAAAAACCGAGAGATTTTTCTCAAGCGGCCTCGTTGGCATATGCTGATAATAACTGGGCATTCTCGATCAAAGAGCAGTGGGTTGGTGAAAACTATAACCCCGAAGTAGGTTATGTTCCGCGTGTTAATTATTTCCAAATTCAACCAGAAGCAGCGAAGATTTTCTATCCCAAAAATAAATCAACCAATTTATTTTATACCTCATTGAAGGCGATGTCCATGACCTACTGGAATAACCAAGGGGATTATACGGACAATACAAGCTATGTTGCTTTCGATGGAACGATGAAGGATCGCTCCACTTTTGGGGTTTATTTATCGTATGATTTTGTCAAGCTGCAATACAATTTTGATGCGACACGAATGGGAAATACGCCCTTGTTAAAAGGTTCGGAACATGATTGGTACGCATTAAATATGCGTTATGGTTCGTCGCCCATCAAATTGTTTACCTATGCATTAACTTCTCGTTTCGGGGGGTATTTTGGTAACGGTTGGCGGACAGGAATTACCGGTGATATCGGATATCGTTTCCAGCCGTATGGCTCTATTTCTATGGCAATCGATTATAACGATATCCAAGATGTGGAAATTCCGGGAACAGAAAAGATGGCGGCAAAAAAGGTTTCCTCGCAATTTTGGATCGTTCGTCCGAAAATAGATATCACATTTTCAAACAAATTGTTCTTTGCGACGTTCTTTCAGTTGAACCAACAAACCAAGAATATCAATTTAAATGCTCGCCTTCAATGGCGGTATAAACCGGCCTCCGATTTGTTTTTAGTCTACACGGATAATTATTTCCCAGAGACCTTTCAAATTCGAAACCGATCTTTGGTGTTGAAATTGAATTATTGGCTTAATTTGTAAAAATTTAAACGTAATAGAATTATGAAAAAGTACTTAGTGATTTTAATGAGTGTGTTGAGTTTTGGTGCGTTGGCACAAAAAGCGCCTGCATCACCTCCAGCAGTTGTGATTCAAAAAGTAGGTAAAACAGAAGTAATGGTTAAGTATGCAAAGCCATCTGTCAAAGGACGTTTGGTTTTCGGTACGAAAGAACAAAAAGCCCTAGTTCCTTACGGCGAAGTTTGGAGAACAGGTGCGAACGAAGCAACAACCATTGAATTTTCAAACGATGTAACCATCCAAGGAAAGCCATTAGCAAAAGGTGTTTATTCGTTGTTTTCGATTCCTGGCCCAACAGAATGGACCGTCATTTTCAATAGTGAAGCGAAGCAATGGGGAGCATATACTTACAAAGCAGATAAAGATGTTTTGCGTGTAACGGGTAAAGTTAGCGAGCATGCGATGACAGAGCAGTTCAACATCGGTGTAAGTCCTGAAGGACAAATTACATTAGAATGGGACAAAGCATCGGTTTCAATCTATGTGAAATAAGTGATTCAAAGTCTTTTTAAAAGCGACTCCAAAAGGGTCGCTTTTTTATTGCTTAATTTCTTTTGTTTCCCTATTTTTACTCTATTGTGAGGCTTGCCTCTATCATGTATAACGTACTCCTATGAAAAAAGTATTGATCGCTGAAGATAGTTCTGTCATCCAAAATTTAGCTCGTAAAATTTTAGAATTTCAAAATTTCGAAATTCATGCTGTTAAGAATGGTCAACAAGTCTTAGACGAATTAGCTAAAGCTGATTTTGACGTGCTTTTACTTGATATCAATATGCCAGTAATGGATGGTATGGATTGTGCCAAAGCTGTTCGCGCACTTTCAGATGCGAAAAAAGCAAAAATCCCGATGATTGCCATTACAGGGAATGCTCGCAACTATTCGATGGAAGATTTCAAAGCAGTTGGATTCGATGATTTCTTAGCGAAGCCACTTAATTTTGATGCGCTTGTTTCGACGGTTAAGTCGTTAACAGAATAATTCGATGGCCCAGACCCAAGTAAGGTTTCTGGGTACCGGGACCTCCCAAGGGATTCCGATGATTGCCTGTTCCTGTGAAGTTTGTCGTTCGACAGATCCATGCGATCAGCGACTCCGTGTTTCCATGCACATTGAAACCCAAGGGAAAAGTTTTATTATCGATACGGGGCCGGATTTTCGCCAACAAATTTTAAGGGCTCGTATTCAACGCGTAGATGCTGTTTTGTACACACATGAGCATAAAGACCATACCGCTGGTATGGACGACATTCGTGGGTTTAATTATGTCCAAAAGTCAAGCATCCCACTTTATGCGCAAGCGCCTGTGATTGATCAATTGAAGCGGGAATTTGCTTATGCATTCGCTGAAGATAAATATCCAGGTGTTCCTGAAATCGAAGTCCACGAAATTACCAATCAGCCTTTTGTTATTGCGGGTGTTTCAATCATTCCTATCCTAGTCAAGCATTATTTCTTAGATGTGTTAGGTTTTCGATTTGGTGATTTTACCTACATCACGGACGCTAATTTTATTGCGGACGAAGAGCTCGAAAAGATCAAAGGATCCAAAGTGCTTGTCATCAATGCGCTTCGTAAAACAACCCATATTTCGCATTTTACTCTCGACGAAGCACTCGAGGTTATTGATAAAATTAAGCCTGAAAAGGCCTACATAACACACATCAGTCATATGATGGGTTTACATGCGGAGGTGGAAAAAGAATTGCCTCCCCATGTTCATTTAGCCTATGACGGATTGACTTTACACGTATAAATAATGAATTTCCAAGCTGTGCTCTTTGATATGGATGGTGTTGTGGTGGACAATTTACCCTACCATGTAGATGCTTGGTTACTTTTTTGTGAACGTAAAAATATTCCTTTAACACGCGAAATATTTTATCGCGAACTAAATGGAATGAACTCGAAAGATACCTTCGAATGGTTTTATAAGCGGGAGATGTCGCGCGCCGAAGTTGAAGTGCTCGAAGAAGAAAAAGAACTTATTTACCGCGAATTTTACCGCGAGCACATCAAACCCGCCTCTGGCCTACTGACATTCCTGAATGACTTGAGAAATCAAGGAATAAAAACGGCCTTAGCAACATCAGCCGGTCAAGGAAACATTGATTTCATTGTAGACGGTTTGGGAATTCGAGATCAATTCGACGCCATTATCGGAGGAGCCGAGGTCCGTAAAGGAAAGCCTGATCCTGAAATATATTTGAAAGCCGCTGAGCTTGTTGGCATTGAACCTTCAGCCTGTTGGGTAATCGAAGATTCGCTTCAAGGCATTGCCTCAGGGCAATCAGCTGGAATGCGCGTGGTGGGAATAAGTACATCGCATACATCTGAAGAATTAGCGCATACGAATGTGGTGCGGCCGGATTTTGTCGACTTGTTTGAAACCTTAGTTAAATTGTCATAAAGACTTGCTTAAATTTATCAAATGAACAGATTTTACTATTTATTGCTTGTTTTTTGCACCTTAACTGGGTCTGTCCTAGGGCAAAAAAGTTTTCCCGTTGAATTTAAGCCGGGCCAACAAGTCGAAGAGTATACGCCAGAGAAGTCCGGAATTCATCGGGAATTACCAGCGGGATATTCGCAACGAATTTTGGAAGAATCTAAAAACAGGGTAGGCTTGGCGACTTTCGCTACAAAAGGAACACAAGGTGCTACTCAAGTCATCGTTTCCTATGAGACTCCTCCTCCTGCAAATGTGAAAGCCGTATTTGAGAAGGCTGCCGCGACTTGGGCCAATACGCTTACTTCAGATGTGCCAATTCAGATTTTTGTTCGCTGGCGTTCTTTAGCCACTGGTGTTCTAGGTAGTGCCGGGGCATCCACTGCTGCGCGTAATTTCGCCGGGGCAAACCGTTTGAACACGTGGTATCCGATTGCATTAGCCGAGAAAATGGCTCACCGCAATATGAATGGTTCAGATGCTGATATTATTGCAACCTTTAATTCCGACTTTTCAGATTGGTACATAGGAACGGAAGGTGTTCCCTCTGTTAACCAAATTGACTTGTATTCTGTCGTTCTTCATGAGTTTGGTCATGGTCTTGGATTTATCGGCGAGATGGGTTTGAGTGATGATTTAAGTCAAGGCGAGTATGGACTCCCTGGAATTTTTGATCAGTTTGTGCAAACATCAGCCGGTGTTTCAGTGACAGATACAACTAAAATTCCGAATCCATCCGCAGCTTTAAAGTCGGCAATTACCTCTACGAACCTCCAATTAACCTCCCCTAAAATCCTTCAAAATAATGGCGGGGGATACGCAAAATTGTATTCTCCTCGGACCTATTCCTCTGGGTCAAGCGTTTATCACGTTGACCAAGCAACATATAAAGTAGGTGATCCGAATGCCTTAATGACTCCTCAGATTGCACGAGGTGAAATAACACCACAAATTGGCCCAATCGTAACGTCTGCTTTCGCGGATTTCGGTTGGTATTCAACCAACATTATCGCTTCCAATTTACCTGATACTGAAAATACTACTTCAGATATTTCGATTTCTGCGACCGTATATTCAGATACCTTATTGGCCGACAACTCCGTTAAATTAATGTTGTCAGTGAATAAAAGTATTCTGTCGGCAAGCTCCATGCCTTTGACAAAATCTGGAAATACCTATACTTATAAATTGCCAGCTGCTGCTGGCAATCGTAGTATTTACTATTATTGGATGGCTAATGAAGCCTCGGGTAAAAAAGTAACAACGCCGGCGGAGGCGCCCGTGATTGGAAATACGAACTTTGGCAGTTTTTATAGTTTTAATATCGGCGCTGATACGGTTAAGCCTAAAATTGTGTACTCCAATAGGCTGAATTATGTGTTTTCATCGCAGGCAAATATTCCACTAACTACCTTGTTAGCATCTGATAATATTGGTTTGACTGCCGTGTATATGGAATATGCGATTAATAATGGGACATTTAAACGTAAAGATTTTCAGTTGGTGGCAGGTACGTCCAATAGTTTTTCAAATGCATTTACGTTTGCCGCTGGCGAAATAAAAAGTGGTGACGTGATTCGTTATCGGATTGTTGTTCAAGATGCAGCAAAAGCGTTAAATACGACCACAAGCCCAAGTTCTGGCTATTATACAATCAATGTTTTGGGTATTTTGCCTGCTGAAACGACATATATTCAAAATTTTGAAACGAGTTTGACTGATTTCTATTTGAAGGGAATGACTAATGGGATTTCAGCTGGATTCCCCACCTCTGCCTTGCAGTCAGCACACCCTTATGCTGACGGTTCTGAAGAGTCGTATGATGGAGGAAATGGGACAGATAAATTCACGAATTCAGATGCCGTATTATTGAAACCGATCAAGCTGAATGCGAATAAATCCATCATGAGTTTTGATGAGATTGTGTTAGTAGAACCGGGTGAAACAGGTCAATCCTTTTTGAATGCTGATGGCACCGTTAATCGTAGTTTCTTTGATTACGTCATCGTGCAAGGATCTAATGATGGTGGAAAAACTTGGTCCAACTTTACGGATGGGTGGGATTCAAATGCAAATGCTGCTTGGCTTAAAGCTTGGAATAGTGCTGGTGATGCAGATGGTAATTCGACGGCAATAGCTACGGCGGCATTGATAAAAAACCGACAAATAAATCTACTGGCATCTGGTAAATTTAGTCCAGGTGACCAAGTACTCATTCGTTTCCGTTTACATGCGGATGTAGGTGCGCATGGTTGGGGATGGTCAGTGGATAATCTAAAAATTCAAGAACCAGTTGTTCCAAGTGATTTAGATAAAGATGGAGTCGATGATTCGATTGACCAATGTTTAGGTACGGCTGCGGGTGCTAAAGTAGACGCAAACGGCTGTTCCGAAGCTCAAAAATGTGCCGTTTACAATGCGCCATTTTTATTCCGTCAATCAGAGCAAGTACTTACTGTGACGTCAGAATACCCGAGTGTTAGTTACATTTGGTTGCGTAATGGAAATGTAATTCAAGGTCAAACTACCGCAACTTATACCACCAGTGAGGCAGGTACCTACACGGTTAAAGCTCAAGTTACTTCGGTTTGTGTGACGGGGGAATCCAATGCAATCAACATCATTATTTTAGGGAATGAGCCCAATGCATTAGCTGCGGGGTTAACATTAAGTCCAAACCCGAGCAATGGACGTGTACGCGTTCAAGCCAAATTGGACAGCGATGAGCACCAAGCAATTTTACATGTCTTCGACATGCAAGGCAAGGCCGTTAGCCGTTCAGAAGCAACGCCTGTAGACGGTCAGATTGATCATACGTTGGATTTAAGTGAGCAAGCAGCAGGTTCCTATTTCATTGAGCTTAGAACGGAAAAACGTGTGATTAATCGGCGAGTGATTTTGCTGAAATAGTGAGGTGATTTTTTCCTTGCGAAGCTTTTTAATTATCTTTGCAGTTCATCCGAGCAATCGGTATCATTAAATAAATTGAATATGTCTTGGTTTACGCGAAAGGATAAAGGGATTCAAACCCCAACAGAGTTTAAACGTGATTCTCCAGATGGCCTTTGGTATCAATGTCCATCCTGTAAAAAAGCATTACACACACGTGAGCACCGGTTGTTTTCTTTTACTTGTTCAAGCTGTAATTACCACGAAAAAATAGGTTCTCAGGAGTATTTTGAGCTTTTATTTGATCAATCTCGTTATACTGAAATCGATCCAATGATGAGTTCTGGGGACCCTTTGAATTTCACAGATACAAAAAAATATACGGATCGCGTGAAGGCAACTGAGCATAAAACGGGCTTAAAAGATGCTGTTCGTGCAGCTTATGGCGAAATCAACGGCCTGCCTATAACAATTGCAGCGATGGACTTTAGTTTTATTGGAGGTTCAATGGGCTCAGTGGTAGGTGAGAAAATTGCTCGTGCAATCGATCACTCTTTGAAAACTGGAATCCCTTTCTTAATGATTTCCCGTTCTGGTGGAGCCCGTATGATGGAAGCTGGATTTTCATTGATGCAAATGGCGAAAACTTCAGCTCGATTAGCCTTATTAGCCGAAGCCAAAATTCCTTATATATCGTTGTTGACAGACCCCACCACAGGAGGTGTTACTGCCTCTTTCGCCATGTTGGGTGATTTTAATATCGCGGAACCAGGTGCTTTAATTGGTTTTGCCGGACCGCGTGTTATCAAGGAAACGATTGGTAAAGATTTGCCTAAAGGATTTCAAAGTGCGGACTTCGTTCTTGATCATGGCTTCTTAGATTTCATTGTTGACCGTAAGGACATGAAAGACAAACTGAGCGCATTATTGTCTATGCTCCAGAAATAAATAGAAGTTTAAATCATAAAAAAACCTGATGAAATCAATCATCAGGTTTTTTTATGTGCTTATCCGTTGGGATTATTCAGCGGCTGTTGCTGCAGCTGCTGCGGCTGCGATAGCAGCTTTACCCCGTGGCTTTTTCTCTTTTTCTGGCGCTGGAATTGGATCCTCAACACCGGCTAAAATACGTCCGCAATGTTCGCAAACGATTAGTTTCTTCTTGTCTTTGATGTCTGTTTGACGTTGTGGAGGTACTGAACTGAAACATCCACCACATGCACCACGCTTAACTAAAACAACAGCTAAGCCATTGATTGCGTTTCCACGTAATTTCTCATATGATTTCAACAAACGAGCATCCACATTTTTAACCGATTTTTCACGGTCTTTCAATCCTTTTTGCTCATCTTCCTCGCTCTCGCCAATGATCACCTCAAGTTCTTTTTGCTTGATTTCAAGATCTTTTTTGCGCTCAAATAAGTTAGATTCTAACGAAGCGATTTCATCATTTTTGTTCAAAATTTTGAAATCAATTTCTTTGATACGCTTATCTGCGATCTCCATTTCTAAACCTTGTAATTCAACCTCCTTCGAAATAGCTTCGAATTCACGGTTGTTACGTACATTCATTTGTTGCTCCTTGTATTTCACAATTAGCTTCTCAGAATCCTTTTTAGAAACCTTGTAATTCGCGATTTGCTCTTCGAAAGACGCGATTTCAGATTGGAATTTTGTTAAACGTGTTTCTAAACCTGCGATCTCATCCTCTAAATCACGAACCTCTTCAGGTAAATCACCTCGTACTTTCTTGATATTGTCTAAGGCTGAATCAATGGTTTGAAGCTTTAATAATGCTTCTAACTTTTGGGCAATTGTAGTTTCGGTAACTGTAGCCATTATTATTGTTGCGTTTGAAAATATTAATTCGCTCTAATCTCTAAGCAAGACTCACAGGATTGGTGTGGGTCATACTTTTCAGAACGGCAAAAGTACTAAAATTATTTGATAAATATTCATGGATGGCATCCTTTATCATGACTTCGGATTCATAATGCCCAATATCACAGATCGTAAGGTGATTTTCTGCATCAAAGAACTCATGATATTTAAAATCCCCACTTATGTATACGTCGGCCTGCGACCGAATGGCGTCTGCCAATAAAAAACTTCCCGCCCCTCCACACAGTGCTACGCGCTTTATCCGTTTACCCTGCCAAGGTGTATGTCGGAAATAGGTCAAACCAAGCTTTTCTTTTAGATACAATGTAAAGTCGGCGGCCGACATAGCCTCAGGTAATTCACCTACAAATCCGGCGCCAACGTCCTGCCAGCTATTTCCCAAGGAGGTAATAAAATAAGCTACCTCCTCATAGGGGTGTGACGTGAAAAGTGCACCTAAAACACTTGATTCGAGGTGTTTTGAAAATAACATATCCACTTTTAGTTCTGCGACCTCTTCTGATTTGCCTGCCTGACCGATGGTTGGGTTGGCTTGGTTTGATGGGGTAAACCGACCGGTTCCCGAACTTGAAAAACTACATGCCGAATATTCGCCAATATTTCCAGCTCCAGCCGCATGTAAAGCTTCACGAACTTTTTCAGCATCCGCCTCTGGCACATAATAGGTGATTTGGCGCAAGGTATCACGTATAGGACGCAAAACCTTACCGGATTGAAGTCCAAGTTTTTGGGCTAAATGATAACTTACGCCCTTAGGTGCATGATCTAAATTGGTATGCGATGCATAAATCGCAATATCGTTTTTGATGGCTAAAATGAGTGTCCGCTCCACATAATCTTTTCCTGTCAATTGTTTGATCCCCTTGAATAATATCGGATGATGTGCCACTATCACATTGCAGCCTTTGGCAATCGCCTCTTCCACCACAGCCTCCGTACAATCAAAACTGATTAACACACCCGTGACTTTTTGCGAACGGTTTCCCGTCAACAAACCTGAATTGTCATAGGACTCTTGCCAAGCTAATGGCGCCCATGCTTCCATGGAAGAACAAATATCGTGTACCAACATACCATTGTGTTTTAGGACAGACAAAGGTAGACAATAAAAAAATTAATGTATATTTAGATAAGTATTAAAGTAGTATGCGCTGTAGACCTGCCTTAGTTATCCTCGAAAACAATCACGTTTTAGTCATGAAGTACCAATACGGTACTAATTTCATTTACAATTTGCCTGGTGGTAATACCGATCCTGGAGAATCTTTCCCGGAAACCATTGCGCGTGAATGTTTGGAAGAATTAGGCATCGATGTCGAAGTAGGACCCCTGATGCTGATGGGCGAAATTCAAGCAACAGACAAACGTCCCACATCACTTCATATTTTATTTTCGGGTGAGATTCTTGGGGGAATTCCAGAACTTCAGCCCAATGAAACGACTGCCTTAGAGGTGCTTTGGTTGCCCGTTTCACAGTTGAGCGAAGTGCACATGTATCCTCACGTAGGCCTTGAATTACAGGATTTAATCTTTACTCAGTCGCAGGGGAGGTATGTGGGGACGATTGATCAGCCGTGGATCGATTAGGCCAAACGTAAGTTCCCAGCAACAATCCCAATCCACTGGCCAATAAGCCATACCAAATCGATGGAATTTCGGT
>JACCDS011376263.1_pt1 | contig 21261 bp, 15 predicted proteins | sample 7446441 | NCBI WGS metagenome assembly JACCDS01 (sample SAMN15323445, study PRJNA562643) | freshwater metagenome | isolation source: river surface water | place: USA:Blue River Watershed | collected 2017-08-17 | reverse complement strand
CGAGGGAGCGGGTGGCGGCCGTGCGGGCAGCCCTGGCCCAGGCCGACGCCGTGCTCGTGGCCGGGTCATCGTTGATGGTGTATTCGGGTTACCGCTTTGTGGAGGAGGCCGTGGCGGCGGGCAAGCCGGTGGCGGCGGTCAACATGGGGCGCACGCGGGCCGATTCGGTGTTGACGCTCAAGGTGGAAGATGAAATAGGGATGGCACTGGAAGTTTTGGCTGGGAATGCATCAGTGTTGGAGCTGCCTGCTACACCGAGCCTCTACTGCACGCCTGGCGGCTAAAGGTCAAGGCTGCGGCCTGATCGCCTTCCGTTCGCCCTGAGCTTGGCTACAGGCTGCAGCAAAAACGGCATCCGAGGGTGCCGTTTTCTATTTCGCCAGCTGAGCGAATTGCAGAAAATCCACCAACCGCTTGTCAGCGGTCACCACGTCGTGCGGGATCAGCAGGTACTGCCAAGGTTTGGCTCCTGTTGTCCGGGCATGGTCGGTGGCATGTTGACACCAAAGCCTACCCGCCTGGGCTTTGGCCTTGACCTCGTCGGACGCCAATTCGTTACGCGCCTTGGTTTCGCACATCAGAAGGTTCTGGGTTGTTTCCACCACAAAGTCCGGCACGTATTCCGGTTGCTCCACGCCGAGCTTGTAGAACATCTGGAACTGGCCTTTGGCAGGCTTGAACCACTTTTCTGCTTCGCGCTCCAGAATCACTGCAAACTTGCGCTCCGTGTCCGAATCAAATTTTTGCAGCGGATACAGGCAGCGGGTAAAACCACCAAACACCATCTGCTTGATGCGCCCCAGATCCTCAATCGTGTCGCGGTAATTTCGTACCGTCTGCCCGGCTCCGACCGTGAAGGTGGGCTCTTTCAAGGCGGTAAATCCACGGCGCACTTCCACCGCATATTCGGTAGCTGATTCAAAAAAGTGCGCCAGCATCTGAGCGTAGATATTCTTGGCGATCAGCTGCCGATCCAGATCCAGCACATTGCGCACCTCGTCTTCGTCCTTCAAATAGCTGCGCAGATGCGCCACCATCTGTCCTGCCAGGTCATACAGCAAGCTGGCCTGCGTGCTGTAGTCGATGTCGTCGTAGTCGATCAGCGCGTGGACGATGTAGTCCTCCATCCGGCGCTGTGTGCCCCCGCTTTGCGCGGACAGTGTGAATTGCTGGTGGTCATGCAGGTTCTGCCCCACCAGTGAGCGGTCCTTCGGCTGCAGGTGCAAGCCGCCTACATCCAGCGTAAAGGGCTTGTAACCACTGGTGATTTCCCCCTTGGGCACGACGGCAATGCGCGGAATGTCGATGGTCTGTTTAACGACCACCTCCACCGCCCGTCGCACCACGGACTGCAAGTCCAGTTCCGGCGCCGCATCCTCGCCCATCGGCAAGTTCGCCTGCGCCGGCGGCAGCTTCTCGCGCACCTCCTCCGCAATCCGTGCCTGCAATTCCGCGCCCAGAAAGGCCTGCCGGGTGGGTGCGTCCTGGGTTTTGACTTCGTAAGTTCCCAGAACCTCCATGACCACCAGCGCGGCCTGCCGCTCCCGGTCGGTCGTGAAAAGAGGCGGGGAAGCAGAAGCGGTGGCATTCGTCGAGCTTGGCATGCCAGACACTGGCGCCAAGCCCAGAGCCGCAGACACATTGGGCGCGACCGTCAGGCTCTGTGGTCGTTCATCGTCAGCCCCCGGCGCTTCCAATATCAAGGTTTTGAGCTTGATCGGCGAGTCCGCCCGGCTGGCATCGTCAATGATTTCCTGGAACCGGTCGTGCGCAATGATGCTAAGGCGGTCCACCGCCGCCACGCCCGTGCGCTTGCCATAGGGCAGACGCAAGCCCCGTCCGATGGATTGTTCCACCAGCGTGCGGGCATTGGCGGCCCGCAGCGGTACGATGGTGTAGAGGTTGGTCACGTCCCAGCCCTCTTTGAGCATGTTCACGTGGATGACGATCTCGGTCGGCTCCTCCACACTCTCCACCGCCAGCAGCTTGCGCACCATCTCCTCTTCTTCCGCGCCGGTCTTGCTGCTGTCCACCTGGATCACCTTGTTGCGGTAGCGTCCGGCAAAAAAGCTCTCGGACTGCAGCTGCGCCAACAGCATGGCCGCGTGTGTGGTGTCCCGCGCAATCACCAGCATGAAGGGCTTGACCTCCTTCACGCCATTGCTGCGGGCATAAGTCTTCAGCTCCACCTTGGTGGCCTCGTGCATGCGCACGCCGTCCTGCAGCTTGACGCGCTCCACCTCTTCCGGGGGCATGTTCCTGGCGTCAAAGTTGCGCTGTGTCACCACGGCAGGCTCTTTGACAAAACCGTCTTCCATGGCGCGAGCCAGCGGGTAGTCCATCACCACGTTCTTGAACGGCACCGGGCCTTTGGTGGTTTCCACAAAGGGCGTGGCCGTCAGCTCCAGGCCCAGCAAAGGCTTGAGGTCGTTGATGGCGCGCAGCCCGGCCGTGGCGCGGTAACGGTGTGACTCATCCATCAGCAGCACCAGGTCCGGCAGGCCGGCCAGGTAGTCAAAATAACTTTCGCCGATGTATTCGGACAGGCGCTTGATGCGCGGCGCCTTGCCGCCGCGCACCTCTGACGTGATCTTGGCAATGTTAAAGATGTTGATGGTCACCGGCGACAGCAGATCGCCCAGCGCCGTCGCACGCTCCTCGTAGTTGTCGCCGGTGATGATCTCGGGAGGATAGGCCGCAAACTCCGCCACGCCCCTGAACACGTACTTGGGTGTGTTGGGCGTGAAATCGCCAATCAGCTTGTCGTAAATCGTCAGGTTGGGGGCCAGCACGAAGAAGTGCTTGATACCGTAGGCCGCATACAGGTAGCTGATGAAAGCACCCATCAGCCGGGTCTTGCCCACGCCCGTGGCCAGTGCGAAGCACAGCGAGGGAAATTCCCGCTCAAAGTCTTGCAGCGTGGGAAATTGCCCCTGCAACACCTTCAGCACATCCGCTACCTCCGCACTATCCCGGTCGTGCTTCAGCATCAGCGGGCTGGCCGCTATGGCCTGGGCCAGCTTGGAGAGGGACTCCGCTTGCGGCGCCCGCAGGCTCAGGCGGCCCGCGATGGCATTGACTTCGCGTTGGCTCATTCTTTTGATCCCTTACCCGTTTTGGATTTTCCCCGGCTTTTTGTGGTTACTTTGGGCACACCTTTTCTGGCTTCAGCCTTGGCGACTTGTAAGTCCGGCTTACCAGTTGCCACTTCATCAGGACTAGGACTGGCGCGCACATCCAGTTCAAACTGCTCCAACTCACGCCGAATCTCGGCACGCAAATCTGCTTCGCTGGGCAATGCAAACTGGTAGCGGCTGGCAAAGACCTGCTCATTCTTGTCGGCAAGCACATAGCGCACCACCGCGTCATTCTTCTCGCTGCACAACACCAGGCCTATGGTTGGGTTGTCGTCCTTTGTGGCGATTTCGCGATCGTAGTAATTCACGTACAGCAGCATCTGCCCCAAGTCGCCATGCGTGAGTTTGCCCACCTTGAGGTCAATCACCACATAGCATTTCAACTTGACATGGTAGAAAACCAGATCAGGATAGAAGTGGTCGCCCTCCAGCGTCAGCCTGCGCTGTCGCCCGATAAATGCAAAGCCGCTGCCCAACTCCAGCAAGAAGGCCTGCAACTGGTTGATCAATGCCTCCTCTATGCGCGACTCAACCAAGCGGTGGGACTCGGGTAAATCCAGGAACTCCAGCACGTACGGGTCTTTGATCACATCCTGCGGACGCAGCAACTCCTGGCCTTCATTGGCCAGCGCGATCACCCCTTTTTTATCCCGGCTTTTTGCCAGGCGTTCGAACAGGAATGAATTGATCTGCCGTTCAAGCTGCCGGGCAGACCAGCCGCTGCGGCTGGCCTCAATTTCGTAGAAATCCCGCACTTCCCGCCTCTCCACTTTCAGCAGGGTGCGGTAGTGCGTCCACGACAGACCAGAATGCAACAAACCAGGGCGCCAGGCACCATCTCCATCGAAATCGCCACGCACTGCGTGTTGATTCCGAGACGTATCGAATTCAACACGCAGTGCGTGCTGTTTTGCCAGAAGCTCCGGATAACCAAGGAAAAAGCCGCGCATGTACTGCAGGGCGCTCACGGAAAACCCGTCGCCATACTCACCGGACAACTGCTCGGACAGCGTCTTCAGCAAGGCTTTGCCGTAGCCAGCCCGCCTGGCGCCGCCCTGCTCAGCCTCCACGATCTGCTGCCCGATCAGCCAATTGGCGCGGACATGAGCCGTGTTAACAGACCGCGCTGCCTGAGTACGCGCCGACTCCCAGATGAGCCGGATGCGCGTCAATAGCTCGACTTGCGGTTGCACTGTGGTCATGCCCCCTCCCGCCCAAACAAATCATCCTGCGCCGGCTCGGCAGGCATCTGGGCCGCCATCGGCAGGTTGGCCACGTTCAGGCTGTAGTCGTCATGGCCCCATTGGCAGCGGTTTTTCACCATCTTGGGGATTTTCTTGATGGTGAGCTGCGGCCAGCGATGGGCGGCTTGCGCTGCCGTCACGCCCCTGTAAGCGCCGCAGCACACCAGCAGGCTGCGCTCGGAGCCCAGCTCATCGCTTAAAGTCTCAAGCTGCTCGGCGCTCAGCGTCTGCGTGGTCACGTAAATGAAGTCGCGCTCGCTGCTGTGCCCCTGCTGCCACCACAAAGACTCGGACGGCGCGTAGGCAAAGCCTTCCAGCTTGCACATGGCGGCGGCCAGCATGGCGGCATCGTATTCGGGGTTGATGACCAGGTTGCCCCAGCGGTCGGTGGCCAGCAACGTCGGCGCCAGTTCGTAGTAGCGAAAGCCGCCGCCGCCTTGCCACTCGGTGGCCTGCGTCACACCGCCGGGGTCTTGCCCGTCGATGACTTTTTGCAGGCGCGGCACGATGTGCGTGTGGCAGTGCTCGCCCAACTCCACCATGATCCAGCGGCGGCCCATTTTGTGGGCGACGGCGCCGGTGGTGCCAGAGCCAGCGAAAGAGTCAAGGACTAGGTCGCCCGAATTGGTAGCGATCTCCAAGATCAACTTAAGAAGCTTTTCCGGCTTTGGAGTGTCAAACTTCAGCTCAATCTCGGCAATTTCCGAAAGTTCCTTAGCCTCTCGATTAGCTTCGCGATTGTCTCCAGCCTCTTCATAGCCCCACCACGTCCAAGGAACCATTTTGTTCTCGGACTCATTCCAGAACTTTTTCCTTTGTGCCATTCCATTGCCATCCAAACCAAAATAAATTCGGTTGTCAGCAACGAGTTCATCGAATTTCTCCTTTGTCGTACTCCAGCATCGCCCCTTTGGTGGCCACAGGGATCTGCCACTTGGAGTGATGATTTCGTAAGTCAGGTTTGGTCTTAGGTTGGGCGCATGGAAAGGCACAGGCAACCAATCACCTCTTGGGTCCTTATCTCGATTTTGGTATGTCGCTCGCTGCTTATCGCTGGAAGCGAGCTTGTTTACAGAAAAAGTTTCAAACTTCTTGGCATAGATAAGAATGTGATCGTGTGCATTTGAAATAGCACGAGCATCATTTCTTCGAGTCAACGTCTTTTGCCACACTACATTCGAAACAAAGTTAGCTCGCCCGAAAACCTCATCACAAAGCACTTTGAGGTAATGCGCCTCGTTGTCGTCTATCGTGATCCATAGCGAGCCATCGTCGGCCAGCAAGCGGCGGATGATTTCCAGCCGGTCGCGCATCAGCCCCAGCCAGATGGAATGCTCCAAGCCGTCGTCGTAGTGCGTGAAAGCGCTGCCCGTGTTGTAAGGCGGGTCAATGAATACGCACTTCACCTTGCCCGCGAACTCCGCCTCCAACGCCTTGAGCGCGAGCAGGTTGTCACCATTGATCAGCCGGTTGTCAAAAATGTCCTGGTCCGTCACCCGCTGCTTGGCGTGGTAACTGCGCGCCGGGTCTTCCAGCAGGATGCGTGGCTCCAGCCGTGGCCGCTGGTCTTTGCCGATCCAGGTTAGTTCTAGTTTTTGCATAGATGATCAGACTCAGATTTGGGCCGTATGCTGAGACAGATAGTTGAGCAGCTGCACGTGAGGAAATGGCTTGTCCAAGGTACTTGCCTTCAAAGGAGTCAATGTCTTCTGATCCGGTGCAGCACAAATGGCTTCCAAAAGTTTCAGTAGGTATGGCGTTGTGTCACCTTGATTTTTAAAGAATGCCAACGGCCCTTTGCCTGCGTCCGGGAACGAGTCAAAAGCGCGTTGTCGATGCTCATCAAACGACACGCTGATTCTCATTTTAATAATCGTGGGGTCAACCGGCTCAGGCACTTGAATCAGGCTGCGCGCTCGCTTCAGATAAGACCAGCCAATTGCATGTACCCCATGCCGATAAATCAATCTCTCTATCCCGGCGCTACTCCTGTCCGCCTGCTTGACCAGATCCTGAATAGCTCGCGCAAAGTAGACAGCATTCGCCAAATGGGCGCCTGAAAGTGTCTCCGTGAACAAGGCCTTGTATGCAACAGATTCGGTGTTGTACACATCTCCCTTGCCGGATTTGAGCCAGACCGGATATCGTGCATCCACCGCGAGCCAGCACAGAGCAGTCACTGCTTCGTCCAAAAGAATGCTGGTGGCTGAAGGAATGGCATTTGCCTCCGGTCGGAAATGGTACGAAATTCCCAGGCCACTCAGCTCCTGCCGAAGGCGTTCTTGGGTCGGATCCTGGGATGCGAAGTTGGCTACCGATACAGTGTTTTGACTGTTTCTCGCTCGCGTCACGCGTGGGCCAAACGCGCCATCAGCATTTGCTTTGATCAAAGTGAACATCACGCGAGCTTTGCTGATGTCAGGCGGATTAGGTTGTGCCATAACTTCAGCAGCTGACGCGACAGTCTGCGCCCCATTGATGATCGAGAGGCCGCGAACCTTGAGGCGGCGGCGGCTTGCCTTTTTGTCTCTGGCGTTGACCTCGGTACAAAGCGCCGTAACGCCGTTGTTCAGATAGAAGAAGGCGGCAGGGTCGTCGCGCAGAGTTTTTTGAATACCTTTGTTCACATCAGATTTTTCGCTACCTAGAAAATAACGAACATTCTTCTCGTACAGGGCTTTGCCCTTTGAGTTATGCAAATCAATCAGGTCAGAGACGTGCGCCATACCGTACCAAGTGACTCGTGGCTCTTCGATTTTGACGTCATGAGTCAGAATCAATTCCGCCTCTACGGGCTTATAGCTTTGCCGCTCAAGCAGTTCGGCAGCAATTTGATCTGGCCCAAAATAAGATACAGGCCCTTTCAAGCGCTCGCTTTCGCCATGTGACTCGTCGGCAATGAACCGCTCCATCTCCGCCTCGGCTGCATCGGATACACGCTGACCCGTGAAGACAATCCAAAGTCGGATTTCCTCCGCGTTGGCGAGTGCATTCTCGATATCCACTTGGCGATTCTTGAAGTTCACATTGAACGAATCAAAGTCTTGTTGAGTTAGCAACCTAACACCGGCACAAAATGACTGCGCCTCTGCAAGTTTGAACTCCTCGCCTGCTTTGAATTTAGATTGAACGACGTGGAGTGTGTCTGTCCTCGCATCGAAGTACAAGGCATCAATGCCGTTGTCCTCAAAGTCATCAACGACCGCTTTTGCTGCAGCACGCGCGGATATTCCGAGTTTGGCGTGGAGCAAAAATGCGCTCAATGCACGATTCACCTGCTTGTCGGCATTCTGCCCTGGGGGTTTTCTGTTTGGGAGAAGGGGTGGTAGGTGGCTAACGTACTGTGCCGCAAGTTCCCGCTTCAGAATTTCTTGGTATTCGTGGCTCAGTGCAGCCATTAGTCATCTCCCCTTGTTTATGTGGTTTTGAACGGCGACGCGTCGACTATGCAATGTTCAAAACACAGTTGATCCGCACAACCCTTGCCTACTTAGCTATTTTTTGAGAAACCACTTTCTTTGCTGCAGAGTCAAACAGTTCATCATTTATGGGCGATCGAAGGCGGTCGTTGTTGAGCAATTTCAAAAGCAATTCCATCGTTTCAAGTTCAACAATAATTTTTCCATTGGCGATCTTGAGTCCCCATCCTTCTTCTTGGCTGACCTTCATCAATTTGCTGACATAGTGGCCTTGCTTGTAGTAGCCAGATTTTCTGATGGATGCCAGCTTTCTGAGATGGTGAAGGTTGTCGCCCACGTATTCGTGGATGGGAGTGATGTCGCTCAGGAAGCTCATCTTGGCAAACTCGTCCAACAATTCAGCGCCATTTTTCTTCATGCCTTCTCGAAAATTCATGGCGCTCTCAAAAGCTCGCTTGTTGGCAATCAGTGTGATCCCATCAAACACAAAGAAATCAAAGCGAGGGTCAATCAAGAAAACCTTTTCTTCATCAACATCAATCAGCCTATGGTTCTCAAAAAAGGTGGCCTTTTTTGATTTGACCTTCTTCGGATCGGTCATGGCATTGATCTGCCGCCAAGCATAGAGATACTCTTTGCCTCGCTCAAACTGAACAACATAGGCCCAGGAATCTAGCAACTGCTTGAATTCTTGCGCTACTGGGTTGTCAAAGCCTTGCGCGATTGCAGTTTCCACCTTGGGAAAGTCTGTGGCCTCTTTGCCTAAGGTGAAGAGGACGTCATCGTTATCCACGTTAGAGAAGTCGTAAGACTCCAAGTGAAAATCGCGGGTTTGCAGCTGTTGCTTCAAGTAGCCTTTGAAGCGTCGCTTGAGCTTTGCATCTGTATTCACTCGCAGCACTGAATACTGGGCTTCGCGGTCTACAGCCTTGCGCTTCACTAGCCAGAATGTTGGCGTCCACTCGGCCAGATCAATGTCCTTGAGCTTTTTGAGCGCCTTTGTCTCATTTGTTGTCATTTCTCACCCCCTGTGTCAGATGCTGATTTTGTATGACTCACCGCGTACAAGTAATAGGACAGACGTTCCAGCGTGTAGGTCTCACCTATCTTGATCGGATTCTTTGTAATGACCATGGCCTGCGTTTCATTTGCTCCCCGCTTGAACGTGCAGTCAATCAACATGTAACCCGCGAGGGCCAGAACTGGGTTCACAAAGACGGTTTGCGTGCGATAAGCAACTATAAACATCATGCCCAGAAAAATGGCAAGGCTAACCAGTGTTTGCCAGTCTCCAATATCAATACGCATGAACGACAGCATGTAGGGAATGGTGTAGCCAAACATCTCCCCGGATTTGTTGGCGGCTTTGGTGACTTCGGCTGAGAGTCCATCTTGTATTTGGGAAACTGCCCGTAACGCAAAAATGCAGCTGAATACGGCAATGGCCAGCAGTATCAAAGACAGCGTGGGATGGCGCGGCAGCAGACTCAATGGCTTTGCGTCGTAATCTTTGATAACCAATATCACCAGCAGAGGGGCGTATGCGCTTATGAACATGAGCAATGCGGCCCATGGGCGGAGTCGAAGGGCGGCGGTTTTGGTTTGCATATGCGAAGCAACCTACTTGGTTAAGGCCCAATTGACGGCGTTATTGCAGATCCCATTGAATTTTGAAAACAACCATCAGTTCTGACGTGCTGGAAAGACGTCCCTCCAGATCGTCAATCAACTGGCTGCGTTTGCCATCAATCTCGTCCTGCCGGTCAAAAATCCGACGCCTTAACTGATTGCGCTTGTCCTCCAGCTCGCGCTGGCGCTTCTGCCAATGCAGTTTTTCCTCCAGCGTGGCGGCCACGGTGGCGGTGCGGCGGACGTCTTTGATTTCACGGTCCAGCTCTTTGACTTCGTTTTCCAAGCCCGCTTTCAGATCGTCGGCCCAGGCGTCGAGCTTTTGCACCTCGGCATCAAAGTAGCCCAGGTTGCGGGTGTTGACGGTGCTTATCTGTTCGCGCTCAAGTCGTTGGATGTCCTCATCCAGCGCTGCAGGGGGCTGCATGAACAAGTCTGCCTCCAGCACCTGGGCCGGCAGGCGCAGCAGCTTGTGGGCATCTTCTTCATGCAGGGTTTGACCCGCATTTGTGATGCCAGCCAGCAGCAGGTAGTCTTCCACCAGGCCCAGTGCATCCACGGACAAGACGCTCAGGCACAGCCAGCCGCTTTGGCCGCGCAAGTCTTGCAGGGTCGAAACCTTGACACCATAACCGTCGTAGTTGAAGCGCACACGGGCCACGGACAGTGGACGGGCTTTGGCCTGGGCGATGAGGGCCTGGGCCAGCGGATGGCCTGTGCGGTACAGATGCGCTTCACCACTGCGGCGAGGCAATTCATACCGGCCCGGTGGCGCGTCGTCTGGCGTCAGCCCTGTCGGGGTTTTGCGCAGGGTGAAACCTTCGTGGTCAAACTCGGCCTGGTCTTGCAGCTCGGCTTGTGTCAGGTCCATCAGCAGCCTCTCGTAACGGCTGCGCGCGCTCTTGCTCTCGGTTTGCCGTACTTTCAGCTTGTCTTGCACGGCCTCGTCAAAGTTTTCCAGTAGCAGCTGCCGGGTCTTGAGCATGGCGGCATTGATTTCGCCCGACAGGTCCAGCTGCAGTTGTTGGAAGGAGGTTTCTATTTCTTGCGGGTTGCGGCAGGTCTGGTAGATCTCGGCAATGCGGCGCTCAAAGTCCACGCCGCTGCCGATGGTGCCCAGCACTTCGTCGCTGGCGCCAAAGACACCTTCAAAGAGCTGGAATTTTTGTGCCAGCAGCTCGTACACGCGCTTGTCGGCCGGGTTGCTGTGGTCCACAAAGTTGACCACCACCACGTCGTGCTTTTGCCCATAACGGTGGCAGCGGCCGATGCGTTGTTCGATGCGCTGGGGGTTCCAGGGCAGGTCGTAGTTGATGACCAGCGAGCAAAACTGCAGGTTGATGCCCTCGGCACCGGCCTCGGTGGCAATCATGATGCTGGCCGATTCTTTGAAGTGCTCCACCAGCGCGGCGCGGGTGTCTGCGGTGCGCGAGCCGGTGATGCGGTCGGTGCCCGCATGGCGCTGCAGCCAGTCCTGGTAGATGCGGGTGGCCTGCTCACTGCTGTTGGTGCCGTTGAACAAGACTGCTTGGCCGGCGTAGGCGCTTTGCTCCAGCAGCGCGAGCAGATAGTCTTGTGTGCGGCGCGATTCGGTAAAGATGAGCGCCTTGCGTTGGGCGCCCAGCTTTTCCAGTTCGGCAAAAGCCTTGCCCAGCGCAATGAGCAGGGCCTGGCCCTTGGCGTTGTCGCGAATGGTGGTGGCCAGGCGCTGGAATTCGCGCAGTTCGGCAATTTCTTCGGCCACGCTGGCCAATGGCTTGGCGGGGGCTTGCCCGTCCTGCTCTACCCACTCTTCTTCGGTTTCGTCCAGCGATTCGTAGTCTTGGTCCAGCTCGGCGTTCAGTTGCTCGTCCGTCTTGCCGGCAGACTCCGCCCCCAGCTGATCTTGCAGCCGCTGGGCCATGGTGCCCAGGGCGCCGCCGATGGCGTAGCTACTGGACGCCAGCAACTTCCACAGCACCAATGAGATGAGTTGGCGCTGGCCTGCGGGCAGCGCGTTGAGCGCGGGGCGGCGCAGGTAGTCGGCCACCATCTCGCGGAGCACCTGTTCGTCCTGCGAGGGCGTGAACTGCTCCACCATGGGGATGCGCCGGGTGTACGAGATGTAGGGCTGCACCTGGCGGCGCAAGGTGCGCATGCACACGCCTTGCAGGCGGGCACGCAGCTTGGCCACAGTGTCGGGGTTGTTCAGCGTGCCAAACTGGTCCCGAAAGCTAGGCAGGTCACCAAACACACGTTCATCGACCAGGCTGACCAAGCCAAAGAGCTCCAGCAGGGAGTTCTGCAGCGGGGTGGCGGTGAGCAGCACCTTGGGCGCGTTGGCCAAGGCGTCCTTGAGCGCCTTGCCGATCACATTGCTGGGCTTGTAGACGTTGCGCAGACGGTGCGCTTCGTCCATCACCACCAGATCCCAAGGCACGCGGCGCAGGTCGTCGGCCTTGGCCTTGGCGAACTGGTAGGAGCAAATCAGTACCCGGTTGGCTTGGCCAAACGGATTGGGGTTGTCTTTGCGCTGTTCCTTGTAGCTTTTGGCTTCCAGGATCAGCGCCTGCAGACTGAATTTGTCTTGCAGTTCTTGATGCCACTGCTTGCGCAGGTTAGCCGGGGTGATGATGAGGATGTGCCGCTTGCGCTCAGCCCAGCGCTGGGCGATGACCAAACCGGCTTCGATGGTTTTGCCCAGGCCCACTTCGTCCGCCAGTATCACGCCTTTGGAGAGCGGGCTGTGGAAGGCAAAGAGGGCCGCCTCAACCTGATGGGGGTTCAGATCGACTTGCGCATCCACCAAGGTAGAAGCCAGCATGTCAGCCGAATCCACACCCATACGGCGTGAGAGTAACCACGCGTAGTACTGAGACTGGTAGGGGGTGTGTGTGACAGCCAAGATACTCAGGAATTATTTTGTTTCAGAGATTATGTGGCCAGTTGAGATGGGCCGACATCCTCAGCTCCCGCGTCCTTGCCTATCGGCAACCCCTTCGGGTACTCCTTTGCAATCCTGTCTTCACAATATGGCGTCGGATTCGGGATTGAGCTTCAAACTCGAAGGCGAGTTGATCCCGGCCATCGCTACTCCGATAGCGCCGTTGCTAGCTTGGCTATGGCCTGGACTTCGCGTGGAGCCAGGCCGCGCCAGCACAAGAAGGACGAGCGCGACCGCCCCAAGGATGGACCAGGCATACGGTGAGGCATTGTTGGGCCGGCTCTGATGCGCGACAAAGGTCTCGATCAGGAAAAGCACACAGATAACGGCACCGCCCAGGCACAGTCTGGCGTTGCGGGCGTGGGTGTTCATGGTGACTCCCCAGCTCAGAGGTGGGGGCGCGGCTCATGCCCCGCCGCCAAACAGATCGCGAAACTTCTGCGCCGCATCGTCCCCGCCGGCGCCCTTGCCCATGGGCACCCCCTTCGGATACTCCTCCGCAATCCGGTCTTCCCAATAGGTCGTGGGATTCGGCGCGCTGTACAGCCGCCGAAACACTTCCTGCGGCACGTGGGTGTAGGCCCGGATGGTCTTGTCATCCCAATGCAGGTCCAGCTGCTGGGTGCTGGCGTCGTAGTCCGCGCGGCGGATGCGTCCGATCGTGAAGGTCCTGGTCTGCATGGCTTGTTCCTCGGCGTGCCAGCCCTGGGCGCTGTGCCGGCTTAAACCGTCACCACCGGTGGCTGCGCGCCCAGCTTGCTGGCTTGTTTGGCGTAAGCCTTGTCGAAAGTGGCCAGTTCCTGCTGGTTCTGGCTCAGCGCCAGATGCAGGGCATCCGCAAAGTCCAGACCTTGGGCGTACCAGTCCAGCGCCAGGCGCAGGGCCTCGGCCTGTTGGGGTTTGAAGTTGGGCAGGCCCAGCAGGAGCGCCAATCCTTGCGCAATGTCCTCGCGGGCGCAGTCATTGACTTCGAGCGCCCAGACCAGTTTCAGCATCACGGTGATCGGCGCGGTGTAGTCCTGCTCGCGTGCCAGCAACTGGCGCACACGCGTGTACTGCCGCGCATCGTCGCGCAAGAGCAGACGGGCCAGCAGATTGGTGTCCAGCGCGATCATGCCTGGGCGTGCCGCGCCTTGAGCCGGGCCTTGATGGCCGCCTGCGTTTCCTGCTCGCTCAGGCGTTGGCGCCCGGGGCGGGCCAGGCATCCGGCCACGTCATCGAGGGAAGTGGTCGCGCGGGTGGGCAGGGGCCGCAGACGGATTTCGCCATCGACATACGTGACGCTGAGCTGGGCGCCAGCCACCAGCCGGGCAGACTGCCGCACGGCCTTGGGAATGACCAGCTGGCCTTTGCCGGAGAGGGTGACGATCTTCATGATGTTTGCGAGTGAGAAGAACGGTAAGACATTTCGCTTCAGGCGGCAAGCCGGGCCGCGCTGAACCGGCCTTCGCCGTGCGCTGCAGGCCCTCAGCGGGCGCCGGAGGGCGGGGCGGCGATGGCCAGGCTGGCGGCCTGGCGTGCCTGGTTGGCCCGCGCCAGGCGCGGCAGGTTGCCGCCGCTGGCTTCGCCCAGGTTGTAGCTCAGGGTGGCCGCGCTGCCCAGGCCGTTGACGCGCATGGGGATGGTGATGCCCGAGAGTTCGGCCAGCTCACCGGCATTGCCGCGCTTGAGGCCGGGGGCCACCGTGGTGTCGAGCCAGGCGTCGATCTGCCAGGTGTCGAGGGCCAGATCCACTTCGCCCCTGCTGGTGAAATGCGGTGCTTTCAGCAGCAGGTCCTCGCTGCGCGCCTTGCCTTGTGCCACCGTCACGCTGGCCTTGAGTTCGTTGTAGGCGGTGCCTTCGGTCAGGCGCACGCTGTCGCGGCGCTCGGCGCCGGCCAGGCCCAGCTGGTCCTTGCCCGCGAGCAGGGCCTCGCCCAGCTGCGCGCCGGCCAGCGTGCCGCGCGTGAGCGCCAGGCTGGCCGTGCCGCTGAGCGACTGGCGCAGCGCCGCCAGGCTGGCGCCCCGTGCGTTCAGGTCGAACACCAGATTGCCTTTGCCGCTCAGGGGGGCTTCGCCGCCCGGCAGGTCGGCCAGCAAGGCGGCGAGCTGCACGTCCGTGAGTTTCTGGCGCAGGCTGAGCTGCGGTGTCTCGCCGGCGCTCAGGGTCAGGCCGCCTTGCAGGCTGCCGCCGTAGAACTTGGCCGCGAGCGGCTCCACGCTCAACGTGCCCGAGGCGGCGCGCAGTTCGGCGGTGAACTGGCTGGCCTGCAGCCGCGCCACGCGCAGCACCTCGCTGCGCAGCCGGCCGCGCAGGTTGAGGGTCTGCAGGCGCTGGAGATCCTGGGCCTGGGTGCCTTGGTGCAGGCGTTGCGTCCAGTCGCCGACGAGGTAGCGGTCCAGGTCCAGCGCGCTGGCCGTGAGGTCGAAGGTCCAGGCCGGCGCCTTGAAGTCCTGCAGCTGCACGCGCCCGCCGAGCTGGCTGTCGTCGACGCCGGCCTTGAAGTCCAGCGTCACCTCCTGCGTGGCCAGCGCGGCCAGCAGCTTGCCGCTGGCCGTGGCCTGCAGACGTGCCGCCAGCCAGGGGTGGCTGGCGCTCCAGTTGCTGTTGATGCCGTCCAGCTGCAGCTGGCGCTTCTCCGTGTCGTAGAGCAGGGGGCTGCTGGCGCGTCCTTGCAGCACACTTCCCGCCCGCTTGAAATCCAGGCTGGCCTGCACATCGGCGCTGCGCCAGACCTTGGGGCCGGCCTCCAGCGCCGTGGTCTGGAGCGTGGCCGCCAGCACGGCCTGTTCGCGCTGTACATTGCCTTCCAGCTTCAGGGCGCTGGCCTGCCACAGGCCCTGCGCCAGTTGCAGGCGCGCGGTGGCAAGCGTGCCTTCGAGCTTGTCCTGCCCCAGCTGGCTGCGCGCGGTGGCGCTGAAGGGTTCCAGCAGCAGCTTGTGCTCGCCCGGCCAGGCCGTGAGCTTGCCGCGCCAGTCCAGCAGCAGCTCGCTGAAGTCGCCCGCCTCGCCCTGCGCGTGGCCTTCCATCTGGGACAGCTCGTAGCGGTGGGCGGCGTGGTCGTAGAGCATCTGCGTGTTCAGCCGCAGTTGCAGGTTCAGCTGCGGCTGCGCCGACTGCAGGCGCAGGCTGGCCTGTACCTGGCCGGCCGTGGCGTCGGCCAGGCGGCCGGTTTCCAGGTTCAGTTCGTTCACGAAATAGGCCTGGCCCGAGGCCTCGTCCCGGATGCTGAGCGTGGAGTCGAGCACGCGTACTTTTTCCACGGCGAACTGCAGCTGGCCCATCCAGTCGGCGGGCACCAGCAGGTCGTCGAAGTTGGTGCTGCCGTCGGGGTGGCGCAGCAGGTTGGCGTGCACGCCGTCGAGCACGACGCGCTCCACCTGGACTTGCTTGATGAACAGCGGCCACCAGGCGACATAAAGGCGCGCGTTCTCCACCGAGGCGAATTTGCTGCTGCTGTTGCGCTGGCTCAGGCTGAGCTTGCCGGTCTCCAGGCCCAGCTGGGGGAACCAGGTGATGTGGATGTCGCCATCGAGCACGAGGTCGCGCTGTTTGTGCGTCTTGACGTAGTCGACGATCTGCGACTTGAAGTCGTTGGCGTCGAGCAGGTAGAAGGTCAGGCTCACGATGCCGCCGAGGAACATCAGCACCAGCAGCAGGCTGCCCAGGGCGTGGCGCCAGTACTCCTTGGCATAGGTTTCGGCCAGGGGCGGCTTGAAGGGCAGCACGTAACCCATGCAGGTGCCGACCACTCCGTACCAGCCCAGGAACACCTGCTTGAGCGAGCTTTTCTCCGGCTCGGGTTTGGGGGGGGTGGGCTTCTTGCGGGGCTTGCTCATGGTGCGGGGGGGCGTGGGGGCCGGGACAAGCATTCTTGATGAAGCCGCCCTTGCCGTCTGTAAGTTGTGGTAACGCCCGCGGCTCAGCGTCCGGCGCCGGCCGTGGCGGCCTCCATCCGCTGGGCCATGGTCTTGCCCAGTTCCACGCCCCACTGGTCGTAGGCGTGGATGCCCCACAGGGCGGCCTGGCAGAAGACCTTGTGCTCGTACAGGGCCACCATGGCGCCCAGGGTATGCGGCGTGAGGATGGGCAGCCACAGCGTGGAGTTGGGCACGTTGCCGCGGAAGGTGCGGTGCGGCAGCAGTTCGCGCACGCGCGCGTCGTCGAGCCCGGCGGCGCGCAGCTCGGCCTCGGTGGCCGCCGCGTCGCGGCCCAGGGCCAGGGCCTGGGCCTGGGCGTTGAGGTTGAGCAGCGCGACGCGATGGTGCTCGGCCGCCAGCGGCAGCGGGCAGTCTTCGGTTTCGACGCCGATGAAGTCCACCGGCACGCGGTGCTGGCCCTGGTGCAGCAGCTGGAAGTAGGCGTGCTGGCCCTCGATGCCCAGGCCGCCCCAGACGATGGGGCCGGTGCCGATCTGCACGGGCCGGCCGTCGACATGGGTGCCCTTGCCGTTGGACTCCATGTCCAGCTGCTGCACGAAACGTGCGAAGTGGAACAGCCGGCTGGCGTAGGAGGCGATCAGGTGCGTGGGGCAGCCCAGGAAGTTGCGGTTCCACACGCCCAGCAGCGCCATCATCAGCGGCAGGTTGCGCGGCGCGGGCGTGTGCCAGAAGTGCTGGTCCATGGCGTGGCCGCCGGCCAGGAAGGCGCGGAAGTTGTCCGCGCCGATGGCCACCGCCAGCGGCAGGCCGATGGCCGACCAGACCGAATAACGCCCGCCCACCCAGTCCCAGAAACCGAAGGTGTTTTCCGGTGCATAACCCTGCTGGGCCGAGATCGCGGGCGCGGCCGTCACCGCGATCAGGTGCGGGGCCTGCTGCGCCGGTGTCACCAGGCCGTGGTCGGCCAGCCAGCGCCGCACCGAGGCCGCCAGGGTGAGGGTTTCCTGCGTGGTGAAGGTCTTGCTCTGCACCACGAAGACCGTGTTGTCGGGCCGCAGCCAGCGCAGGATGCCGTGCAGGGCCCAGGCGTCGGGATTGGAGACGAAATGCACCCGCACCTCGGGATGGGCCCAGGCGTCCAGGGCCTGCACCGCCATGCGCGGGCCCAGGTCGGAGCCGCCGATGCCGATGTTGATCACATTGCTGATGCGCTGGCCGCTGTGGCCGTGCCAGCGGCCGTTGCGGATGCGCTCGGCGGCGTCCAGAAAACGGTCCAGCTCCTGGCGCACCGCCGTGGAGATGGCCTCGCCCCAGGGCGGCTGCGCCATGCCGGCGCCGCGCAGGGCCACGTGCAGCACGGCCCGGCCCTCGGTGGCGTTGATGGGCTCGCCGCGGCGCTGGGCCTGGGCCTGTTCCAGCACGCCCGACTCGCTGGCCAGCGCCAGCAGGGCCTGCAGCACGGCCGGTGTGACCTGCTGGTGGCGGGCGTCCAGGCGCAGCCCGGCGGCCTCGAACTGCAGGGCGGTGTGGCGCGCGTCGGCCGGGCCGGCCGTCAGTTCGCGCAGATGGGGCAGGCCTTGCGCGGCCAGGGTCTGCAGCGCTTGCCAGGCCGGGCGGTCTTGGGGCAGGGTGAAGGACGAAGTCATGAAGAGGAAAGGGTCGAGCGGTCGATGGGAAGAGCCTGGGTGGGCGGTCAGACGCGTCGTGCCGCCTGCGTGGCCTCGCGGGCCAGGCGGCTGATGCGGGCCCAGTCGCCGGCCTGCACGGCGTCGGCCGGCGTGAGCCAGGAGCCGCCGACCATGGCCACATTGGGCAGGGCCAGGAACTGGCCCATATTGGCCAGCGAGACGCCGCCGGTGGGGCAGAAGCGCAGCTCGGGCAGGGGGCCGCCCCAGGCCTTGAGCACCTCCACGCCGCCGAGTTGCGCGGCGGGGAAGCACTTCATCAGCGTGAAGCCGGCGTCGCGCGCGGCCATCGCCTCGCCCGGCGTGGCCACGCCGGGAATGAAGGGCAGGCCGGCGGCCTTCACCGCGTCGAGCAGGGCCGGCGTGGCGCCGGGCGAGAGGCCGAAGCGCGCGCCCGCGGCCAGCACCTGGGCCACTTCGCTGGCGCGGGTGACGGTGCCCGCGCCCACCTGCATGGCCGGCAGGGCACGCGCCACCGCCTCGATGGCGGCCAGGGCCGCGCTGCTGCGCAGGGTGATCTCGATCACGTCGATGCCGCCTTCGAGCAGGGCCTGCGCCATGGGCAGGGCCTGGGCCGGATCGGTGACGACCACCACGGGCACGACGCGGGACTGGAAAACGGGCAGGGGGGCGGGCTGGTGCATGGGAGAGGCGCTCATGGCAGTAGGGTACAGGGGGGATTGCTTTAGTCGTTGCCGAAGAGGGCGCTGGCGCCGTGCTCGGCCAGGCCGGCCTGGCGGCGGAACAGGCCGAACAGTTCGCGGCCATAACCCTCGCCGTTGGCGCCGAGCTCAGGCGGGGTGATGGTGCGCCGGGCCAGCTCGGCCTCGCTGACCTGCAGCTCCAGCACACCGGCCTCGCAGTCCAGCAGCAGCATGTCGCCGTCGCGCACGCGGGCGATGGCGCCGCCGCTGAGGGCTTCCGGGCTGACGTGGATGGCCGCGGGCACCTTGCCCGAGGCGCCCGACATGCGGCCGTCGGTGACCAGCGCGACCTTGTAGCCCTGGTCCTGCAGCACACCCAGCATGGGGGTGAGCTTGTGCAGCTCGGGCATGCCGTTGGCCTGCGGGCCCTGGTAGCGCACCACGGCGATGAAGTCGCGGTTCAGCGCGCCCTGCTTGTACAGATCGCTCAGGGCCTGCTGGCTCTCCACCACCACGGCGGGGGCCTGCACGCGGCGGTGTTCGGGCGCCACGGCCGAGGACTTGACCACGGCGCGCCCCAGGTTGCCGCGCAGGCGCTTGAGGCCGCCGTCGGCGCTGAAGGGGCGGGCCACGGGGCGCAGCACGCTGTCGTCGCCGGAATGGGCGGCGGCGGGGCGCCAGTCGAGCCGGCCCTCGCGCAGCCAGGGCTCCACGGCGTAGCGTTGCAGGCCCTGGCCCAGGATGGTGTGCACGTCGGCGTGCAGCAGGCCCGCCTGCAACAGCTCGCGCATCAGGAAGCCCATGCCGCCGGCGGCATGGAAATGGTTCACGTCGGCCTTGCCGTTCGGGTAGACCCGCGCCAGCAGGGGCACGGCTTCGGACAGGTCGGAGAAATCGTCCCAGTCGATGCGGATGCCGGCGGCGCGCGCCATGGCCACCAGGTGCAGGGTGTGGTTGGTCGAGCCGCCGGTGGCCAGCAGGCCGATGATGCCGTTGACGATGGCTTTCTCGTCGACGATCTGGCCCATGCCCAGGGGCTCGGGCCCGGCGGCACCCATGGCCAGGGCGCGCTGCACGGCAAAGTCGGTCAGGGCCTGGCGCAGCGGCGTGCCCGGGTTGACGAAGGAGGAGCCCGGCAGCTGCAGGCCCATGATCTCCATCAGCATCTGGTTGGAGTTGGCGGTGCCGTAGAAGGTGCAGGTGCCGGCCCCGTGGTAGGCCGATTCCTCCGCCGCCAGCAGCGCCGCGCGGTCCACCAGGCCCTGGGCGTATTGCTGGCGCACCCTGGATTTCTCGTCGTTGGACAGGCCCGAGGTCATGGGGCCGGCCGGCACGAAGACCACCGGCAGGTGGCCGAACTGCAGCGCGCCGATCACCAGGCCGGGCACGATCTTGTCGCAGATGCCCAGGCACAGCACGCCGTCGAAGACGTTGTGCGACAGCGCCACCGCCGTGCCCAGCGCGATCACGTCGCGCGAGAACAGCGACAGCTCCATGCCCTCGTAACCCTGGGTGACGCCGTCGCACATGGCGGGCACGCCGCCGGCCACCTGGGCGGTGGCGCCCAGGGCGCGCGCCGCGGCGCGGATCTGCTCGGGGTAGTGCTCGTAGGGCTGGTGCGCCGAGAGCATGTCGTTGTAGGCGCTGACGATGCCCAGATTGGGCTGGCGCTCCTGGTGCAGCACCAGCTTGTCCGAGGCGGGCATGGCGGCGAAGGCATGGGCCGCGTTGGCGCAGCCCATGCCGGCGCGGTAGGGGCCGGGCTTGCGCAGCGCGGCCGTGGTGGCGAGGTAGCGCGCGCGGCTGTCGCGGCTGCGCTCGATGATGCGCTGGGTGACGCGCCGCAGCGCGGGGTGCAGGTCGGGGGGGAGGGGCAGGGTCGCGGACATGGGAGGCTTTCGTGGGTCAGGGCGCCAGCCCGACCTGGACCGGTCGGCGGGCGTGATGCAGGGTCTGCGGGATGGGCGCTTTCACGGTGGAGGTCATGGCGGCCCCGTGCAAGTGCCTACTGGGCTTCGGCCCAGACCGTGTTCTCCCGCGCCACCAGCGCCGAAGAGGCCGCCGGCCCCCAGCTGCCCGCGGGGTAGGGCTTGGGTTTGTCGCCGAGCTGCTTCCAGCCCTCCAGGATGGGGTCGGCCCATTGCCAGGCCGCCTCCAGCTCGTCGCGTCGCATGAAGTGCGTGAGCCGCCCCTTGATGACGTCGATCAGCAGGCGCTCATAGGCTTCGGCGCGCCGCTGCGTGAAGGCCGACTGCAGGTCCAGGTTGAGGAAGACCGGACGCATGTTCATGCCCGAGCCCGGCTCCTTGGCCATCATCTGCAGCTGGATCGACTCCTCGGGCTGCAGGGTGATGAACAGGCGGTTGGGATGGGAGGCGCCCGCGGGGCCGGCGAAGATGGAGAAGGGCGGGTCGGAGAATTCGATGATGATTTCCGAGTGGCGTTTCTGCATGCGCTTGCCGGTGCGCAGGAAGAAGGGCACGCCGGCCCAGCGGGCATTGTTGATCTGCGCGCGGATCGCGACGAAGGTTTCGGTCTGGCTCGCCGCGGGTACGTCGGTTTCCTGCGCGTAGCCCCGGGCCGCTTCCCCGTCGATCACGCCCTCGCTGTACTGGCCGCGCACGGTGTCGCGCCGGATGTCACCCAGATCGAGCTTGCGCAGCGAGCGCAGGACCTTGAGCTTTTCGTCGCGCACGTCGTCCGGGTCCAGCGAGATCGG
>JACCDS010263580.1_pt1 | contig 21271 bp, 14 predicted proteins | sample 7446441 | NCBI WGS metagenome assembly JACCDS01 (sample SAMN15323445, study PRJNA562643) | freshwater metagenome | isolation source: river surface water | place: USA:Blue River Watershed | collected 2017-08-17 | reverse complement strand
GGCCGACGAACTGGGCGAGGCGCAGTTCCGCAACCTGCTGCGCACCCGCGCCATCGACCACGCGCTGCCGCGCCTGAGCGCCGATGCTGATTCACCCTGGTGGGACGACCGCGGCACGCCGCAGCGCGAGAACCGCAACGACATCGTGCAGCAGGCCTGGCGCGCCACGCTGCGGCATCTGCAGGACACACAGGGCGTGTCGCTGCCGGGCTGGGCCTGGGGCAACAACCGCACGCTGACCCACACCCATCCGCTCGGACGGCTGCCGCTGCTGGACCGGCTGTTCAACGTCGGCCCCCTGCCCGCACCGGGCGGGCGGGAGATCCTGAACAACCTGGCCCAGTCGCTCGGGCCGGCGCCCTGGCAGGTGAGCTACGGTCCGTCCACCCGCCGCCTGATCGACTTTGCCGATGCCGGCCAGGCCCTGGGCATCAACCCCGTGGGCCAGAGCGGCGTGCTGTTTGATCCGCACTACGGCGACCAGGCGCGGGATTTCATCGCCGGGCGCTACCGGCCCATGCGCCTGGATCCGGCCGACGTGGCCGCGGGCACGCGCAGCACGCTGGTGCTGCGCCCCTGAAACGGGTGTGCGCCGGGTCCCTAGCGGTTCCCGGCGTCCTGCAGCAGGCCGCACAGCTGGGCCATGTCCGCCACCGTGGCATGGGGCTGCTGCACCGCGTGCTGCCAGTCCTGGCTGGCGCGGTTGACCCAGACCGTCTGCAGGCCTGCGCCCAGCGCACCCAGCACGTCGAGCGCGGCGTCGTCGCCGACATGCAGCACCTCGTGGGGCTGCACGCCGGCGGCCTCGGCGGCGGCGTGGAAGATGCGCGCCTCGGGCTTGCCCACGCCGAACTCCTGCGCACTGAGCCCGGCACGGAAATACTCGCCCAGGCCGATGCGCCGCAGGTCCGCGTTGCCGTTGGACACCGCCACCACGGGGAAACGCGCCGCCAGCCAGGCCAGCGCCGGACGCGCATCGGCGTAGAGCTCCACCCGCATGCGCTCGGCGATGAAGACCTCGTAGGCCGGCGCCACCAGCGCCGTATCTTCCCCGTGGCGCTGCAAGGCCCGCCGGATCAGCTCCTGGCGCAGGGTGCGCAGGTCGTGCCCGATATCGGGACGGCTGGCGACCACCTCGTGCCGCAGGGCCAGGCGCTGCGCGGCATCGGCCAGCAGGCCGGCCGTCTGCGGGGCGTGCGGGCGCAGCCAGTCCTGCAGGGCCTGCTCGGCACGTGCGATCACGGGCCAGATCGGCCACAGCGTGTCGTCGAGGTCCAGGGTAATGGCCTTGATGCGGCCGGCGTCAAGCATGGAAGACATAGGTCGGCGAGAATACCGCATGGCATTTCGCAAAGAACCCACCTACACCCATGGCCAGCCTCCGGGCACGGCCATCCTGCTGTGCAACCTGGGCACACCCGACGCCCCCACCCCGGCCGCCCTGCGCCGCTACCTGGCCGAATTCCTGGGTGACCACCGCGTGGTGGAGATCCCCAAGCCGATCTGGTGGCTGATCCTGCACGGCATCATCCTGCGCCTGCGCCCGGCCAAGTCGGCCGCCAAGTACGCCACGATCTGGACGCCCGAGGGCTCGCCGCTGAGGGTCTGGACCGAACGCCAGGCCCAGGGCCTGCAGGACTGGTTGCAGCAGCAGGGTCACCACGTGACGGTGCGCTACGCCATGCGCTACGGCACCCCCTCGATCCCGGCCCAGCTCGACGCGCTCAAGGCCGAAGGCTGCACGCGCGTGCTGGTGCTGCCGGCCTACCCGCAGTACTCCGGCACCACCACGGCCAGCGTGTTCGATGCGGTCTACGGCTGGGCCGAGCGGGTGCGCAGCATCCCCGAGCTGCGCTTCGTCAACCGCTACCACGACGATGCCGGCTACATCCGCGCCCTGGCCCGCAGCATCCAGGCCCACTGGCAGCAGCATGGCCGCCCGGACAAGCTGGTGCTGAGCTTCCACGGCGTGCCCGAGCGCACCCTGCATCTGGGCGACCCCTACCACTGCGAATGCCACAAGACGGCCCGCCTGCTGACGCAGGAGCTCGGCCTTGCACGCGAGCAGTACCAGGTGACCTTCCAGTCGCGTTTCGGCAAGGCCAAGTGGCTGGAACCCTCTACCGCACCGACGCTCATCGCCCTGGCGCAGGCCGGGACCCGGCGCGTGGACGTGGCGTGCCCGGGCTTCACCAGCGACTGCCTCGAAACCCTGGAGGAAATCGCGCAGGAAGCACGCGAGGCCTTCCTGCACGCCGGCGGTCAGGAGTTCCACTACATCCCCTGCCTCAACGACAGCCCGGAGTGGATGACCGCCCTGGGCGCGCTGGCGCAGCAGCACCTGGGGGGCTGGCCCACCCAGGCCGCGCCGGACGCGCAGGCCCTGGCCGCCTCGCGCGCGGCCGCACTGGCCATGGGGGCGCAGCGCTGACTCAGACCTTCCTGGGGTGCCGCAAGGACTCGTACGCCGGTCGGGTCAGGCACTGGTGCAGCCAGGCGCTGGTCAGAGGGAACTGCGCCATCAGCTCGCGCGTGGCCCGCACCCACAGCAGCACGCTCGCCACGCAGAGGTCGGCCACCGTGAAGCGCGCGGCGGCCAGGTAGCCCTCCCCGCGGGCCTGCTGGTCCGCCAGGTGCTGTTCCAGCACGCGCAACGGCACCTCCAGGCGGCGCTGCGCGGCATCGGCCAGCTCTGGCTTGCGCTGCTCGGGCGGCATCACCAGGCGATGCATCAGCACCGTCAGTGCGTCCTTCTCGACCTCGGTCACGGTCCAGAAACTCCAGCGCAAGGCCTCGGCATCCTCGCGCGGCGTGGCGGGCACCAGGTTCACGCCGTCAGGCTGGCCATGGTGGCGCACGATGTACAGCGCGCAGGCCATGCTTTCCCACACCGTCACGTCGCCCTCGGGGCGTTGGTCGACCACGACCGGGATGTGGCCGTTGGGGTTGAGCGCCAGGAACGCTGGCGTGCGGGTGGCGCCGGCGCGGTAGTCGGTCTGCTCGTGCTTGAAGGCCAGCCCGAGCTCGGTGGCCGCCCACAGCGGACGGATGGCGCGCGATGCGTTGATGCCGTAGATCGTCAGGGTCATGCGATGTCTCTCCTCATGCTGGACGGCATTCTGCCTGCGGCCGCGGCCATCCCCCGTCGCCGGCGTGCCAGTGCTAAAGTTCCGGACGCACATGGAATCATTGCGTATCGACAAATGGCTCTGGGCGGCACGCTTCTGCAAGACCCGCTCGCTCGCCGTGGATGACATCGGCAAGGGCCGCGTGCTCGTCAACGAGCAACCCGTCAAGCCCTCGCGCGAAGTCCGCCCCGGCGACCGGGTGACGGTTCGCCAGGGCGCCGTCATTCGCACCGTGGTGGTCAAAGGCCTGAGCGGCCAGCGCGGCCCGGCCCCCGTGGCACAGCAGCTGTACGAGGAAACCGAGGCCAGCCGGCTCGCGCGCGAGGCTGCGAGCGAGCAACGGCGCCTGGCGGCAGAGCCCGCGCTGAGCATCGAGCAGGGGCGGCCAACCAAGCGGGACCGGCGGCAGATCGACAAGGCACGCTGGGGCGACCGTTGGAGTGCGTCGCTGGATTCGTGAGCACACACCGGTCGCGTTGCCAGCGAGTCCTCGAACTGTTTCAGCGCGGCACAGAGGTCATCTAGACTCGCTAAGATCGATCCGATATGAATCCTGATCTATCACTGAGACTCGTAGCTGCCGTTGAGCGGATGCCGGCGTTCCCTCAGAGCGTTCAGGCCATTCTCGAACTCACGCGTGATGTCAACTGCACGCCCAAGCAGCTGGTCCAGGTCATCGACAAAGACCCGGTTGTCACCCTCAAGCTTCTGAAGGTGGTGAACTCCGCCTACTACAGCTTGCCAAACCAGATCACCTCCATCAATCACGCCGTCGTATTTCTTGGGTTCAACACCATCAAGAATCTGGCCCTCGGCATCGCGGCCATCGGCGTGCTCCCGAAGTGCAATATTGCAGGCTTCGACATCCAGGCGTACTTGCTGCACTCGCTGGCGACAGCCAATATCGCCAAACGGCTTGCAGACCGACATGGCGGGGCCGACCCCATGGACTGCTTCATCGCCGGGCTGCTCCATGATTTCGGAAAAATCGTGTTTGCGCAATTCATGCCCAATGAGTTTCAGGAGGCCCTGGAGATGAGCCGGCAGTCAGGTGGCTCGCTGCACGAAGCCCTGCGCTGGACCATAGGGGCCGATCACGTCCTCGTTGGGGGCATGTTGATCGAAAAATGGCGCTTTGCCCCACATCTGGTGGAGACGATCCGGAACATGCACGGAAAAGATCTGAAGGACACACCCATGATCACTTACGTCTTCGCTGCCAACCAGATCGCGAAGAAGCTTGATTTCGGATTTGCCGGAAATCACCACATTGAGGAGCTGCGCCCGGCCATGACCAGCCGACTCGGAGGCGACCTCGATCATGTCATCCGCCAACTCGGCGACCTTCAGGCACTGCTGAAGGAAGCGAAAGCCTTCTCCGAAATCCAGTCGTGAGTAAAAGCCCCGATCGGGCCACAAGGGATTAGCCCACGTGCCGACGCATCTGGCTCACGCTTGCTCTTCTCCCCTGATATTGAGCGCGTGGATGAAGACCTGGGCAATTTCTTTGCGCAATTGCTCGTCATCCCACGGCTTGGTCAGGAACTTGTAGATCGCCCCTTGATTCACAGCTTCAGTCACGGACTTCAGGTCCGTGTAGCCGGATAAAACGATCCGGACGGTATTGGGATAGAGATTCTTGACGCGGCTGAAGAACTCGGTACCACTCATTTCGGGCATGCGCTGATCCGAAATAATGACCTGAACGTCGTTCTTCGCAAGCAGCTCGAAGGCATCCTGCGGCCGCGTTGCCATCAAGATCTGGTAGCCATCGCGGCGCAGCACACGATTCAAGGCGCGCAAAATATTCTCCTCGTCGTCAAGCAGCAGCAGCGTATGCGGCGAGCCCTGATTGACGGAGGGGACAGGCAGCCCCACAGACAGCCGGTCACGCAGGAAGATCCGGATGTCATCGAAGGGCATCGGCTTGGCAAAATAGAAACCCTGAAGCTCGTCGCAGTGATTCTTCCTCAGGAACGCGATCTGTGACTCATTTTCCACGCCTTCGGCAATCACACGCAGCTTCAGGTGATGCGCCATGGCAATGATGGCCTGCGTGATGGCCGCGTCGTGCTGATCGCTGATCACCTCACGCACGAAGGATCTGTCTATCTTGACCTTGTCGATGGGCAGCCGCTTGAGGTAGCTCAGGCTCGAATAACCGGTTCCGAAGTCATCCAGTGAAATCTGGACACCAAGTCTCTTGAGCTCCTGGAGGTAGTCCACGGCCTGTTCCGTGTTTTCGATCAGGACGGATTCGGTGACTTCAATCTCGAGCATGCCGGGCAAGAGCTGATAGCGATCGACGACCGCATGGACGCTACTCACAAAATTGCTACGCTGGAATTGCAGAGGCGAGATATTGACGGCCATCGTCAGTCCGCGCAGGCCCTGGTTAGCCAGCGCGCGTATGTGTTCGCAGGCCGTTTCCAGTATCCACTGTCCCAGGGGAATCATGAGACCCGACTCCTCTGCCACAGATATGAACTCGACGGGCGGGATCAGGCCGCGTACCGGATGACGCCAGCGCACCAGTGCTTCCAGGCCGACGACGCGTCCACTCCGCGCGTCAACCTGGGGTTGATAGTGCAACTCGAAATGCCTCTGATCGAGCGCCTTTTGCAGTTCGTTGCGCAGATCCAGACGTTCGACGACCCGCTTGTTCAGGTCACTCGTGTACCACTGATAATTGTTGCGCCCCTCTTGCTTGGCGCGATACATCGCCAGATCCGCCTGCTGGATCAGGTTCAGCGGCTCCGTCATATTGTCTTCGCTCAGTGCAATTCCGATGCTGGGCGTGACGTGCAGGTCCAGCTCGTCGACCCGGTAAGGCTGGGCCAGCGAGGTCATCAGCCGCTCCACGACCGGCACCACATCTTCTTCCCGGGCCAGGTCAGGCAGCAGGACGATGAATTCATCCCCGCCCACGCGCGCCACGGTATCCCCTGGTCGCACATCCTGCTGGATGCGACGGGCCACCTCGATCAGCAGCTTGTCACCGATCAGATGACCGTAGGAATCATTGATGGGCTTGAAGCGATCGAGGTCGACGAACACAACCGCCAGATGACGATCATAGCGATGCGAGATCTGGCAACCTTGTCGCAGGCGGTCCTCGAAGACCGCACGATTGGGCAGGCCGGTCAGCAGGTCATGACTTGCGTTGTAGCTAAGCTCCAGCTCGTAACGCTTTTGTGCACTGACATCGTTCTGAAAGCCAACAAAATGCGTGACCTCTCCATGCTCATCGAGCACGGGAGAAATATAGAGGTCATTCCAGAACTCGGAGCCATCCTTGCGATAGTTCTTGAGTACCACGTGCACATCGCGCTTTTGCTGCAGACCTTGCCGGATCTCTTCAATCGCCATTTCATCGCGTTCCCCCAGTTGCAGAAATCGGCAATTTCGTCCGATCACTTCATCGTGCCTGTACCCGGTGATACGCTCGAACGCGGGGTTGACATAAATGATCGGAAGCTCGGCGTCCCTCGCATCTGCGATGACCACACCGTTGTAGCTGTAGTCCAGGCTGCGTTTCAACAGCCGCAGTTCTCGCTGGGAATCCTTCCGGTCCGTGATGTCGCGCAAGGAAAGCAGCCTGGCCGGATGACCGCCCCACTCGGTTCCCGACTGATGAACCTCAAAGTCAACCACACGTCCATCACCGGTGAGCAAAGACCATTCCCGCACACGCCCCTCCGATTTGGGGAAGGCGTGGAGCAGGCGGTCCAGCTGCTCCGGCTCGGAGGCGAACACAAGCTCAGCCACACGATTGAGATAACACAGTTGCCCGCGATCATCGACAACGACCAGAATATCGCGCGAATCACTCAGAACGTTGCGAAAGACCTCCTCCTGCCGCTCCAGGGCCCGGCGCGCCGCGAGCTTCTCCGTGACGTCGATGGCAACAGCCATACTCGCAGGCTGTCCCTCGTAATCGATGTCATGGACGATGACATCCGCGTAGACAGAATGCCCCTCCTTGTGCCGATACCGCCAGACGCCCACGGCCTGGGTATGCACCTCCCCGGCGACTCGGCGCTGCTGGTGCTCCACGTACCTGGAAATCTCCTCGGTATCCCGAAGATCCAGGGTTGTCATCTTCAGCAGCTCTTCCCGCGTGTAGCCCAGAAAGCGCGCTGCAGCGGCATTCGCGGTGAGTATCCTCCAGTCACTGACTGCGAAGACCCACATGGCCTCGGGATTGGCGTCAAACAGAAGACGGTACCTGGCTTCGCTGTCGACCAGACTCTGGCGCGCCTGCTGACGGTCAATCGCGTACCGGATGCTGCGGCTGAGCAATTGACCATCGAACCGCCCCTTGACCAGATAGTCTGCCGCCCCCAGCTCGATGGCGTTCAGGTCCAGCGTTTCGTCACCCAGCCCTGTCAGCAGAACGAAGGGGCGATTGACACCGGATTTGAGCGAGCGGTCGATCAATTCGAGACCCGTCTGCTCCCCCAGACGGTAATCGATGATGTAGAGATCGTGCTCCTGCCGCTGGATGATTTCCTGGGCCTTCGTGCTATCCGGCTCCCAGTCCAGCAAGAATTCAGAGTCGCCTGCATCTCGCAGCAGGTCCCGGGTGATGATGAAATCATCTTCATCATCCTCGACCATGAGGATACGAATGGCACGCTTGAGCGCATTCATGTCTTGAACGCTCCTGTCGGCAAATCAACAATCTCAAGCCAGTACCGTCCAATGTTGCCAACGACCTCCTGCAGCCCGGCAAAGCTGACCGGCTTGGTGATGAATGAGTTCACGCCGTCACAGTAGCTGCGCACGATGTCCTCTTCCGCCGATGAAGTGGTCAGCACCACGATGGGGATAGCACGCAGCTTCTCGTCTGCCTTGATCTCCGCCAGCGCCTCCCTGCCATCCTTCAACGGCATATTGAGGTCGAGCAAAATCAGGCCCGGAATGGGGTGTGTCACGTCATTGTCATACGGAGGCAGACGCCGGAGATAGCTCATCAGCTGCTCGCCGTCATGGACAAAATGGATGGTGTTGACAATCTTCGAGACCTGGAACGCCTCGCGTGTCAGCAGGCAGTCATCCGGGTCGTCATCAGCCACGAGGATATGGACCGTACGCGTTTGGTTCATGGTCAGTTCTCTGAGTATGCGATGGATGGAAATTTGATGCGGAACGTCGCGCCTTTGCCCGGCGCACTTATGGCAGTGATGTGCCCGCCATGCCGCTCCACGATCTTCTTGACGATCGCCAGACCGATACCTGTTCCAGGATAGGCATCCCGGGTATGCAGGCGCTGGAACGGAGCAAAAATCTTGTCCAGATATTTCTCGTCGAATCCAATACCGTTGTCGGAAATGGCCAGCGTCCATCCGCTTGCATCTGCGGCCTCGGCAGCCACATGAAGCTTGAGGCGACGATCAGACGATCGGAACTTGAGTGAGTTGCTGAGCAGGTTCTGGATCACCTGCCTCAACTGCATCGCATCGCCATGAACCGGGGGCAAGGTGTCCACGAGGACATCCGCCTGAGCTTCCTCGATCGCGGCTTCCAGATCCGACAGAACCTCGGCAAGGATCTGGTTCAAGTCGACCCGCTCAAAGTTCCTTGCCCGCGTCCCTACACGTGAATAGTTCAGCAGATCGATGATCAGCGACTGCATGCGGGCAGCCGCTGAGCTCATGCGTTTCAGATAGTCACGCCCCTCCTCGTCGAGCTGAGCGCTGCGTGAACTGATGCGCTCCGAGAAGGTCTGGATCTTGCGCAGCGGCTCCTGCAGATCGTGCGAGGCAACGAAGGCGAATTCCTGGAGCTCGCGGTTGCTGCGCTCCAGTTCGCGCAAGGTATTGCTGAGCTCCTGTTCTGCCGCCTTCTTGGCCGTGATGTCCCGGAAATAGACGGCGATGCCCTCATCCGAAGGGTAGGCATGCACCTCAAACCATCGCGCCATGGGAGGATAGTAGGACTCGAAATGCTGGGTCTCCCCGGTTTCGATCGCAGTACGGTAGCGTTGCCCGATTTCCGACTCGTACGACCCCTGAAACGCCTCCCAGATCACTTGTCCGATCAGACTATCGCGCGACACCATCAGTACGCGCCCAGCCTCCTGGTTCACATAGCTGAAGCGCCAGCTGCGGTCCAGCATAAAAAAGGCATCCGTCACGCTCTCCAGTGTTCTGTAGAGGCGATTGGACAGGCGTACCGCTTCCTGCTGCGCCAGTTTCCAGTCTGTTATGTCTTGGAGAGAGCCGATGGCCTTTGTCACATAGCCCTGCTCATCGAATACTGGCCTGCCCGTCACCCGCACATCCAGCCAGCGCCCCTTTGCCGTCCGAATCCGGACGCTGCTGAAGTCGGCAGGACGTCCCTCACGCAGGACCCCTTCCAGCGCGGCGACCACGGCGGGGCGATCTTCTTCATGGTAGAGCCCCAAAGACTCTGACAAGGGCGGGATGATGCCAGGCGGGTACTCCAGGATGGTGCTGAGTTCGGGCGACCATGTGACCTGACCGTCAACGGTCACAGCCCAGCTTCCCAGATGCGCGGATTCACCGGCGATCCCCATCAGCATATTCATGCTTCGGAGCGCCTCCTCGGCGGCGAGACGCTCAGTCACATCGTGGGCCACACAGTAGATGATGTTGTCGTTGCCCAGTGCAGCACTGACCTGGAGACGAAGTAAACGCCCCTGGGTGCTTTTCACACGCAGCGCAAGCTCCCGTACCGTTCCACCCTCCTTCAACTCGCCGATCGTCTGCTCGACAACGGGCCAGTCTTCCTGTTCCACGAAGCGCAGATAGGGCGTGCCAACCAAGGCCTCAACGGGCGCCTCCAGGGATCTGGCAAATGCCGCATTGACCTGCACGAAGTTCCCGTCCAGATCGACCAGACAGAACATCTCGAGGGACAGATTGAAGAAGTGATCACGCTCCTCCAGGACACGCTGGACCTTGCGCTCCAGGGTCACCTCTCGAAACGAGATCAGCCAGCCATCCTGCATCCGCCGGGCTACGTAGGCATACTCGTGCGCTCCTTCTGTTTGCAGACTGAAGTCTCCCTGGAATTCGTCCTGGGATGCGGCGATCAGCGGCCAGTTGGAAAACGGCGGCAACGGGAGATAGCGATCGATGGAGACGCCCTCCTGCAGCGCAGGCAGCTCAGGCAAGAGGCGCCGCGCCGCGGGGTTGAAGAAGGTTGGAGATCCAGCGGCATCCAAGGCGATCAGGCCTTCTCCCAAGGTGTGGGTAATCAGACGATTGAGCGCCAGCTGATCGCGCAGGATGTCCTGTGCCTCAACCAGTTCGGCAAAAAGACGATTGGTCTCCAAAACCGTGACAGTCATCTGAGCGAACTGCTGTGCAATGGCGAGGTCCGCCGCATCGAACTCCCCGTCGTACCTGTCGGACAGCTGAAGCAGGCCCAGATTCTTCCCCCCGCGATCGACCAGCGGAACGGCCATCCAGCCACGCATGGGCGTGGTCTTGTCGACGTTTCTGCCCAAGCCCCTGAGCTCCGGATGCTCCTCCAGCTCCTGCTGGGTCAAAACCATGGGCTGGTTGTTGTTGCAAACCTGGGCATAGATACCGGAGCCATCCGGCATCCCGGCGTACTCCGCCCCGTCGGCGTACTTCTCCGACGAGGAAAGGCCATAGATCGCCTGGGACCAGCCTTCATCCTCCTTCAGGCTGATCACCGCCTGATGCGCCCCGATGGCAAGTCGCACCTGTTCTACCAGGTAGTCAAGGAGCGACTGCTGATCGGTATAGAGGGTGGCCATTACAGCGGCGCGTCCCATGACCAGCAGTTGCTCAGCCCGCCGGTTAGCCTCTCCCAACGCCTCTTTCAGCTCCTGGGCAACGCGCTGGCGCTCGGTAATGTCCTTCGCCAGTCCAAACACCCCCTGCAGCTGGCCATCCACGACGATGGGCAGATACGAGACATCCAGCGCGAGCACCTTGCCGCTTCTGTTGCGAAGCTGCAAGGTGTAGCGCTGAGGTTCGCCGTGCAAGGCCGCTGTCAGATGTCGCTCAACCTCGGCACGTGATTCCTCTGTCACCATGCGTCCCCAGGGCTGACCGACGATCTCCGCTTCTGTGTAGCCCGTGAGGGTCAGGCCCGCATCGTTCATGCTCTGGAAGCGCCCCTCCATGTCGAAGGAGTAGACAGGATCCGGGTTGTACTGGAACAGCGAACGGAAACGCTGTTCGCTCTCGAGTATCTGACGCAGGTCGCGGGCTCGCTTGACGGCAACGCCAGCCAGCTCTGCGGCGATGCCGACCATCTCCATCTGCTCGCTTTCAGGCTCGTGCTCACGGTCGTGATAAACCGCCAGTGTGCCCAGCACCTCGCCGTCTTCCGAAATAACAGGAACCGACCAGCAGGCGACCAGCCCAAAACGGGTTGTCACGTCCCGGAGTCTCTCCCAATTGGGATGGCTGCGGATGTCCCGAATCACCACGGATTGCCGCTGGTAGGCTGCCGCACCACAACTGCCGACAGCTGGCCCGATCTCCAGAGGACTTATCTGCTTCAGGTATTCGGTCGGCAAATGAGGCGCAGCCCCCACGCTCAGCGTCTTTTTCGCGGCATCCGCAAGCATGACCGAGCAGCGAGCACCCTGGATCTGCTCCTCCAGCATGAGGCAGATCATCTCAAGGGTATGCGGCAGAGCGGCCCCTTTGGAAATCTGCGCCAAAACGTTGCGCTGACCTTCGGCATAGCGTTCACGCTTGACGGCGTGCGAGATGTCATGCGCGATTGCATAGAGTGTCTGGTCTTCCGGAGACCACTCTGCCGACCACAGCAGATGGACGATGTGACCTTCGCGATGCAGATAGCGGTTGCGAAACGACTCGGTCTTCTGCCCCGCAATGATCCTCGCTGCCTCGCGTCGCGTACGCTCGACATCATCAGGTGCGACCAGCGTGATGAACTTGCGGCCCAGCAGCTCCTCGGGCGTGTAGCCGAGCATGCGCCGGCACGCGGGGTTGACTTGCAGAAACCTACCCTGCTCGTCGAACGTGCAGAGCATGTCCATCGAATGATCGATGATGCGTTGCCGGTACGCTTGCTGCATCAGCTGCTTCTGCAGACTGCTTTCCAGCGAGCCCGTTTTTTCCGCATAGGCCAGGGATTGCCCCTGATGCAACATGAGAAACAGTGTCCCGGCCAACCCGACCAGGGTAACCCACAAGGGTATGACGGCAGGCGCGGTGAAATCTGCATCGTCCAGCGCCTGCAGGAGCTGGATCTCCCAACGGAAATCGAAATGCGGAGAGGCCAGCGCAATCTGGCGTGTCTCCAGCAGCACAGTTCTGGGGTCTGAGACCCGCAACTCCGACTCGTAGACCAGCGCGCCACTTTCCAGGATACGCACGCCCATGCCACCAAGATCTCCGCTGATCGATTCAAAAAGGTGCTGGATATCGAAGCTGCCGACCAGTTGACCGGGAGCTCGCCCTTTGATGTTCAAAGGCACGCTCATCACCACATGATTGGCGCTCCCCTCTGCACTCAGCCGGGCGCTGATGACTTGCGGCACCTTCGCGACTCTCGCCTGCGCCAGGCGGTCGAGCATGATCGGGTTCTGAAGACTTCCGACGAACGGACGGGCGCGCTCTTCGTCACGGTTGGCGAGCTTTACCACCCGCAGGCGATCGTCCAGGACGGCGATCGAGTCAAGATCCGGGATATCCCTCAGATAGCTCCCGCTCTCCACCCGCCAGAACGCTTCCTGGGGGACGTTGCCCAACGCCTCCCAGCGCAAGGCCATGCGCCCCAGCAGCGTCAGACGCATCTCCGTGCCACGTTGTATCGCCAGTTCCATGCGGGGCAGCAGCAAGGAAGACTGCTTGCTGTAGGCTTGACTGACCTGCCACGCCATCAGCGCCCACGCCAGGGAGGTGGCCAGTGCCCCCATGAGTCCAGCAATGGCGACGACCCGATGAGCTGACAGGCGAAGCTCGGACGATGCCGTGGCCAGCAGCACCGCTGCCAGCCCCATGAGCAGAACCATGAAGTTGGCCAGCGTCGCCGCGGGAAGCTTCTGTGGAAGCTGCAGGGACTGCAGCGCGGGCATCCAGTAGGACAACTGCGCCAGCACGGCAAGCAGCATGACAACGGCACCCAACACCAGAGCGCTCGCCTTCCAGAACCTGGCGGGACGACGCCCAAGGGCATAGGCGATGGCTGAAAGCAGAATGGGCAATGCAAGCGTCCGATTGCGCTCACCCCCTCCCTCCACGGAAGCCAGACTCACAAGACACGCGGCTACGAGCAGGCCGGTCAGCCAGAGCAGCAGTCGCGGCCGATCGTTCAAGGCCACATGCAATACCAGTGCGGCCGGCATCATCAACCAGCCAGCCACCGGCAACATGAACATCTGCCGCTCGACATCGAAGCCAAGAAGCTGGCTTGCAAGCACGCTGACCAAGCCCGTGCAGCCAACGATGTAGACCGTCAGCTGCAACCAGGATGACCGCACGGGCAGAACTGGCTTCATGCATCCCCCTCAATCACCTGGGGCCCCAGCGTCCGAAAGACCTCGTCCACCGTGGTCAGTCCGGTCAACACCTTCTCGCGCGCATCGTCCAGTATCGAGACCATGCCCTGTTGCCGGGCGATCATCTGGACCTGGACCATACCTGCCCCATGCAGGATGGCTTCGCGCAGCGCGTCGTTCATGGTCAGAACTTCATGGACCCCAACCCGCCCCTTGTAACCCTGGCTGCATTTCTCGCACCCGTGCCCTTGATAGAACGTCAGGCCAGGCTCAAGGAAGCCGGCGCCCAGGCTACGCAGCAAAGATGCTTCAGGCTGCGCTTCGCGTTTGCAATGCGGACAGATCTTGCGCATCAGGCGCTGTGCGATGATCGCCTCGAGGCCTGTTGCCAGAACGTAAGGCTTCAGCCCCAGGTCCAGGAGACGTGCGATGGTTGCTGCCGCCGAGTTGGTGTGCAGGGTGGAGAACACCGTGTGGCCGGTCAGTGCCGCGTGGAATGCCACTTCCGCGGTTTCATGATCGCGGATCTCGCCCAGCAGGATGACGTCCGGGTCCTGGCGCAGGATGGAGCGCAGAATCGTTGCGAAGTTCATGCCGATGCGCTCACGCACCGGAACCTGCCCGGCCATGTCCACATGGAATTCGACCGGATCTTCAATCGTCACGTAATTCTTGTTCGGTGTCGCTTCGTGCTGCAGCATCGCAAACAGGGTGGTGCTCTTGCCGCTGCCCGTGGGGCCAGTGGCCAGAATCATGCCTTGCGGCTTGTTCACGACGTGCAGAATGCGCCGCAGGTTGTTGGGAGAGAAGCCGAGATCCTCCAGCGACTGGGCTGCCGACTGGCGGTCCAGAACCCGCATCACGACCTTTTCGCCGTTGATCGTCGGTAGCGTCGAGATGCGCAGGTCCACGATCCGCATGGGCGTCTTGATCGTGATGCGCCCATCCTGAGGACGCCGCCGCTCGGTGATGTCGAGTTCGGACATCACTTTGATACGCGAGACAAGGGACATCAGCAGCGCAGTAGGGATCTGGATCTTGTCCTGCAACACCCCATCGATGCGGTAGCGGACCGCCACGTACTTGGTCCTCGGATGAATGTGGATATCACTGGCGCGAAGCCGGAGGGCTTCCAGGATGATGGCGTTCACCAACCGGATCGCTGGCGGCTCTTCCGAACTCCCGAGGAGCTGCTCCAGAGACTCCGGACTGTCCTCGTCGTCAATGACAACCTCGATGCTCTCGTAGGGATCTGTACCTTCCACGACGGTATTGAGTTCCCCGAAATTCTGGCTCTCATGCTCCCCGTAAATCTCGACGAGCTTCTTGCGCAGCTGGTCATATCCGCACAGCAGTGGCTGGATGGTGTATCCGGTGAGAAACCCCAGTTCATCGATCAGACCGGCATCCATGGGATCCGCCATGACCAGTCGTAGCTTCTTGCCCAGCACTCGCAGTGGCAGCACCATCTGGCGGGTACAGATGCTCTTGGGAACCAGGCTGAGAACCGAGAGCTCGGGTTGAAGATCCTGTAGATCCACCTCCTCGAACAGCATGTCCTGGCGCAACACGTCAAAGACCTTCTGCATGCTCACCCAGTCATGCTGCATCAGTTGCACGATCACAGGCGTCTTGTTCGACTGGACTTCACGCTGCAGCTGCTGGATCTGCTGGGCATTGAGCAGCCCTTTTTTGTGCAGCATGATGGCCAACTGCCTGCGGTTGCTGGAACTCAGTTTGGCCAGGGTCTCGATGTCGTGCTGCTGCCTCTGGTTCTGTTGCTCCAGCGCCAGGTTCTTCTGCATCAGCGCGTACTGCTCCAGCGCCAGGGCGATCGTGACCCGCAGATCGTCATCGCTCCATGGCTTGAGGATGAAGCGATAGACGGCGCCTTCCTTGATAGACCCCATCACTGCCTGGGTGTTGGCTTGCCCCGTGAGCATGATGCGGATGGTTTCGGGCCAACGTTCACGCACCACGCCCAGAAATTCGCTCCCGGTCATACCGGGCATCATGTAATCACTGATGACCAGCTGGATCGTTTTTCCTTCCAGAACCTTGAGTCCTTCGGCTCCGTTCCTGGCGAAGTGAAGCTCATAGTTTTCCCGCAAGAAGACGCGTCGCAACGCAGCCAGTACGCCAGGATCGTCGTCGACGATCAAAAGCCGATAGGGTTCTCTGTCAGGCACCTGCTCGACGCTCTGATCTGCTGATTTGAGAAAGAGCGAACCGTAATGTTTGGCCATCGTCTTTTTCCTTAGGTCCGGGCAAGCCGGAGCTGGACCACCGTCCCCTGGCCCGGCCGACTCTCGAGGAAAACGTCACCGCCGTGGGCACGCGCGATGTCTCGCGCAACAGTCAGCCCCAGCCCAGTGCCCTCCCCAACCCCACGCGTCGTGAAAAAAGGATCAAACGCCTGCGCCAGGACATCGGCCGGCATGCCCGCGCCCTGATCGGCGACAGTGATCACCACGCTCTGCGCGCCCACCTCGCTTCTCACCTCAATGCTTCCTCCCCGTGTGCTGGCGCGCACTGCGTTGTCGAGTATGTTGTAGAGCGCCTGGGAAATTTTTGCCGGGTAGCCCATGACGGCAGGCAAATCACCCACGCGCCACTCCAGGGCGACATTGCCCGGACACTCTGTTTTGACGAGATGGCAGGCCGACTCCAGCAAGGCCTTGAGATCGCAGGCCACGAACTCTGACTGGTCAATGTTGGAAAAAGTCTTGAGATCGCGAACGATGGCAGCAACGCGGTGCGCCCCCAGCGTTGACTCGCTGATCAGTTCTCGAAAGTCCTGCAGGAGCAACTGCTTTCCGGCCCCTTCGAGCATAGGGGTCACTTCCTCGAGATATTCCGCAGCGGTTCGCATGTTGCTCACGATGAAGCTGATCGGATTGTTGATCTCGTGCGCCACTCCGGCCGCCAGCTGTCCCACAGACCGCAATCGCGCTGACTCGTAGAGATCGCGACGGGCCTTGTCGATCACTTGCACCTGCTCGTCGACCTTGGCCTGGAGCTGGGCGGATAGCTCCTTGTAGCGGGCTTCGGATGCTTTCAGGGCCTCGTTTTGCCTAGTCAGCTCGGCATAGCTCGCTTCTGTCACATCGTGATGCAGATTGGCTGCAAGACGGTATTTGCCGACGTAATGAAGGACAAACTCCATCAGACTTGCGGCCTCCTCGGAGGATTCTCCGTCCGCACACCAGATCCAGCACAGTGGCGCCAGGTTGAACTCCACCACTGCAGCGCCCGGCACGGGCGTCGTGCTCAGCTGGAACGTCCTCGCGCCAAGCACTCCCAGCAGCCCAAGCAACTGCGCCTGTCGCTGAGGCGGCAGAAGGTCGCTCAGAGCTGGGTCTTCATCTAGGGCGCGCATCTGCGGCCAACTCCGTACGGCTAAGCCCCTGAACAAAGGTATCCCGGCTGATACCCTCCGCATGCTCCAGCCCGAGCTCCTGGTTGATGGCGTCATAGAGACGCGCCAGCAAAGCCTGAAACGTTTCCACCACCCCGATGCCGTTGATGGCACTGGCCAAAGAAACGTCGGCCCAGGGTGTTTCGCGCCAACTGGCCAGAACCTCATGCTCCTGGACAATGGCTGGAGCATCGCGCTTGTTGAACTGAATCACCAGAGGAATCTTCTCAATGCTCATCCCGACCTTCTGAAGATTGTCGGCAAGGTTATCGAATGCCATGGCATTGTTTTCCTGCTGCGTGAGCTGTGAATCGGCGACAAAGACGATGGCATCGGCTCTCGACAGCACCGCCTTGCGGGTACTGTCGTGTTGCACCTGACCTGGCACGGTATAGAGCTTGAGCCTCAGATCCAGCCCCTGGGCTGATCGCAATCCCAGAGGCAAAAGATCAAAGAACAATGTTCGGTCATCACGCGTTTCGAGCACCATGAGCTCACCCTTGCGCTGCGGCCGCAACAGACTGTGGAGCTGCATGAGATTCGTTGTCTTGCCGCTCAGCGCCGGGCCGTAATAGACCAGCTTGAGGTTCAGGCGCCGCTCGGCAGGCTGATAGTCCGGCACGTCGTCATCCCTGTGCGAAGCGGTCAATCCTCATCGCCCGCATCTTTCTTCCGGTACACGACGATGGAATAGGAGGAGCCCTCATTCTTCTCGAAAACCGTGAGCCGTTCGATCAGCTCCTTGGTCAACTCCTTGCCTTCGTTCAACAGAAGCATACCGCTGTCCGAATGAAGATTTCGAGCCATCACCATGCCAGGTTCCAGGCGTCTCGTGTCGAGTGCCAGCATGCCTGGCTTGGCCTGCTGCAGGTCAGGGGCATGGGTACGGCAGATTTCGACAAACTGCGGACTCAGCCTGGGGTCGTAGAGGCGGCCGGCGTATTTCTCCAGCACCATCAATGCATCTTCCCGACTCAACTTCCGGTTCAGGAACACCCCTTTTTGCAGTTCGATGAAGTCGACCGCAAGCTTCAGCAGACGCGAGCCAAAAGGAATGTCCTCCTCACGCAAGCGGTCAGGAAACCCCGCGCCATCCCATCGCTCCTGATGGTGCCGAATGATGAGGGCCGCCTCCTGCAAGGGTTCCAGCGCCATGAGCAGGCTGGCCCCCAGGGTCGGGTACTTCATGTAGTTGGCCTTGTCGCCTTCACGCAGAAGATCAGTGGGACGCGCCAGCAGCTGATCGTCCCAGGTGAGCTTTCCTATGTTGTACAAGGATGCCGCCATGGCCAGATCGCTGCTGGCTTTTTCCGGTATGGCATGGTGCTCACAGTACGCCTTTATCAGCGCCAGCACCTGGACGTTGGTGTGGTGTTCCTTGCTGATCCGAAGATTGAGCAGACTGGAAAAAACCTGTGTCGCCGTGACGTAGCTTTTCTTGAGATCCGCGTAGGCAAGATCCAGCCAGTCGGCGATCTGCTTCAGCTCCGCCGTTCGGTCCTGCACCCGCTGTTCAAGCGAGGCATTGAGCTCCTGCAGGCGCTCGTTCTGCTCCAGGGTCAGCAGTTCAAGACGTTTGCGTTCACGCTCCAGATGCCGATACTGCAGCGCCTGCTTGATGATCAAGCGGAGCTCGTCATCGTCCCAAGGCTTGCTGATGTACCGGTAGATGCGACCTTCGTTGATTGCCTTGACGGTCATGCTCAGGTCTGCATACCCTGTCAGCAGGATCCGCATGCAGTCGGGCCACCGTTCCTGGACCTGTGCGAGAAAGGTCGCCCCATCCATGCCCGGCATACGGGCATCCGAGATGATCAGATCCACATGGGAGCGCTCAAGGAGTTCCAGGGCCTGCTGCCCGCCTGGCGCTACATCGATATCGTAATTCTCGTGCCGCAAAAGACGCCTCAGCGAAGAGGCGACACTGACTTCATCATCAACCAGAAGTATGCGGGAACGCGCATCCTGAGGCCCTGTGCTCATGCGACCTCCTCGGCATTGGCGCCCGTCATCGGCTGAACTTTGGGCAACCAGACCCTGAAACAGGTCCCCTGACCCAACTGGCTTTCAACTTCGATCCGGCCATGGTGCTTTTGCACGATGCTGTAGGAAAGCGCCAGTCCCAGCCCCGTCCCCTTGCCAACCGGTTTGGTCGTGAAAAAGGGCTCGAAGATACGACTCATCACCGCGGCCTCCATACCTTTGCCGGTATCCCGGACCTCGAACCAGACCCAGTCCCCTTCATGCCCGGTCTTGATCGTGATCTTGCCGAACTCCTCGATGGCATGCGCGGCGTTGACCATCAGATTCATCGCGACTTGATTGATCTGGGAAGGAATGCACTCGACTTGTGGCATGTCGCAGTACTCCTTGACAACCTCCGCCTTGTACTTGAGCTCATTGTTGACAACGTTGAGCGTGGTGTCCAGCCCACGATGCAGATCAGTCAGCCGAAACTCTTCCTCACCAATATGCGAGAAATCCTTGAGTGCCCCGATGATGGTCTTGACTCGGTCGACGCCGTCCTCGGACTCCAGCAGCAGGGAACCGACATCCGAGCGGATGTAGTCATAGTCCAGGCGCTTCTTGAATTCGCGCAGTGCCTCCAGGTCAGCAGCCGTATCGACCTCGTCGACGATCCGGATCAAGTCACGGACGTACTCACCCAGCGTCTTCAGATTCGAAAACACGAAGCCGACAGGGTTGTTGATTTCATGCGCCACCCCCGCCGCGAGCTGGCCAATGGCCGCGAGCTTCTCCGACTGCATCATGCGCTGGTTGGCCAGCGCTTGGCTCTCGCGCGACTGCTCGTACACAGGAGCCAGATCCTCACTCGGCAGCACCGTCAAGCAGTAGCACGGCTGCTCCCCCACCCCATCGAGCTGCGTCAGCAGGCTCAACTGACGCCCTTCATGGCCGGGATCCACATCAGGGAGCATATCGGGCCACAACGGCTGCTCACTTGCGCCTTCGACCAAGCTGCTGCCCCCGCCCAGCCTCAAACGGGCCACCATCACGGCGAGTCGCTCGCCATCTAGCGAGGGAAAGGCATCGACCAGCAAACGACCTTGACATGCATCAACCCCGACACCGGTGCGCAAGGCTACAAATGCATTGATGCCAAGAATGCGCAAGTCTTGGTCCAAAAGCACTTGCCCGAAGTTCAGATGCTTGACCTTGGCGTCCTCAAAACTTGTGACTTGGCCGTCCATGAATATGCCCGCCCCTGTTTTTTATGAAGCCAAACAGATTGCACCACGCTGGCGCATGCATCTATCCTTCTTCGATCGAACCCGCATTCACTGTCAGCACTATCGCCCTGAACAAGAGAACTGCAGTTTCATTATGTACGAATTAGTGTTCTTTTTGCATACGTGATTTGCCTCATATCAGTGCATATCGAGATGCTCTTCACCTACCTTTCAAAGATCGGATTGCATCCGTGAAGCGCGTGCAACAGCGCCGAGAGTTGGGGCGTCGGGTCAGGGCACTGCGCCAGCAACTTCGACTGACTCAGGAAGAACTTGCTCAAGCCTGCGGCCTCTTTCGAACCTATATCGCCAGGATTGAGTCAGGAGCCGCCGATCCCACTGTGTCAACGCTGCTACGCGTGGCTGATGCCTTAAGGGTACCGGTGTGCACCCTGCTTGAAGATCAGGAGTCGAGCTCCTTGAATTGAGCGCACCTTGACGATGACTTCGTGCTGCATGAACTGGACGAAATGTCGCTGTTGGCCAGCACCGCCTTGGACGCCGGTCATCCAGGCCTGATGGGAGTGAAATACTGCGACACCGGCGGGTGGCGCCCTCGGTAGCACTCGTGGCAACTGGCGCACTGTCTGGAAGTAGCGAGCGCGTCGGAAGACGCCACAACCGCAAAATACAGCGGCCCCCTGCAGGGCCACAAAACAAAAAAGCCCGGAACAAGTCCGGGCTTCTGTTTTCCTTTCCTCAGCATTCAGGCCATGCTAGTTACATGGATAGGTTCCAGGAATCATCTTGGAACCTGCATGGATGCCAGGTACTTGGCGGAGACGGAGGGATTCGAACCCTCGATGAGGCTCTACACCCCATACTCCCTTAGCAGGGGAGCACCTTCGGCCACTCGGTCACGTCTCCAAAAGGTCAGGCGGGATTATCGCACGAATCTCGCCTGGCTACGGCGGAAATTCAGGCCGCAGGCTGATCCAGGTCGAAGGCCTTGTGCAGGGCGCGCACGGCCAGTTCCATGTACTTCTCGTCGATCACG
>JACCDS010826864.1_pt1 | contig 21283 bp, 22 predicted proteins | sample 7446441 | NCBI WGS metagenome assembly JACCDS01 (sample SAMN15323445, study PRJNA562643) | freshwater metagenome | isolation source: river surface water | place: USA:Blue River Watershed | collected 2017-08-17 | reverse complement strand
GGCCGTAGGGTGCCGTGACCGGGGCCCGCGGATCCTGCAGCACCTGGAAGTCATACAGCTGCGCGCTCACGTTCCAGTCCGTGGTGCCATAGGCCAGTGTGGCCATCTGCGGCAGCAAGCGGCGGTTCACGCCGGGGCGATCCCACACATGGCTGAGCGGGAAATCACGGTAGTAGTTATCATCCGAGGCCCCGTTCAAGTCGGTGCTGAAGGTGAACCCTGGAGCCAGCACATGATTATGGCGTGCGGAGATGCCATAACGCGTGATCGATTCCTTGTTGTCGTTGATGAATTCGACACGCGTTTCGCCAGCGAATTCGCGCTCGAGATAACGTGCATCGGCACCCAGCATCAAGCCGCGCGCGCCCATGTAGGTCGGGAAAATCGTTACATCGCGATTGGGCGCGATATTCCAGTAGTACGGCGTGGTCAGCTGCAAACCATTGCTGGTCGAGGTCGCAATCGTCGGCGCGAGGAAGCCCGATACCCGCTCATCCGTCAGCGGGAAGGAAATCGCCGGGGTACCGGCCAGCGGCACGCCCTTGAACACCAATACCGCATTGCGCGCATAGCCGATGCCGGCGCCGTCATCCAGCGTCAGCTTGCCGGTGCGCAGGTACCAGTCGGGATCCGGGCCATCGCAGGTAGTGTAGACGCCCTGCTGGACCGTGGCCACATCCTCGGATTCGAAATCGATGCGCTCGGCATGCCCTTGCGCGTTCTTGCGCAGCAGCCGGTACACCGGGCTGTTCATGAAGCCGACGCCGGTATCGAGCTTGAGCCTGAGCTTGTCGCCGCGGAAGCGATTGCCCTCGCGTTCAAGGCGTACGTTACCGTCGGCATCGACGCGGTCGTCGACGATGTCGTAATGCACGGAGTCGGCGTTCAGCAGGGTCGGGCCGCGGGTGATCTCGACCTCGCGACGCATCATCACTTCGCGGTCCGGGCGGCCGGACAGCTGTTCGCCGACGAACACCGTCGGCCCCTCGTCGCCTTCAACGGCGTTGGCGATCCACGGCTGCTGCGCACAAACCGGTCCGGCGATCGTCAATGAGATCACGAGGGACAACAGGGACTTGCGTGGCAGTTGAGAAGCTTGCAGTGATGGCAATCGCCGCGTCATGAAAAAATGAATTCGAAGGTGTGCTGCGCCGCGCCAAAGGGCGAATCCCTTATTATATGGGAACTCACTGCCCGCCCCGGTCAAAGGCTGGCCTGTTTGCCAAGTTCCGGCCGCCGGAACCCGCATTTTTCGAACTTTTCATCACCAATGTCCGATTCCCAATCCCACGATCCCCGTGATCCCCGTTTTACCCAGCTGGCTGCCTGGCTTGCCCAACTTGAATCACCGAAGACCTTGCCCGAGACGCTGCGTGTGGCCTCGGCCGATGCCAGCTTCCGCCGCTACTTCCGCGTCGATGCCGAGGACGGCAGCACGCTGATCGTGATGGACGCGCCGCCGCCCCAGGAAGACGTGCGCCCCTTCATTGAGGTCGCCGAGCTGTTCGGCGCCACCGGCGTGACAGTACCGAAGATCCTGGCCCGGGATGTCGACAATGGCTTCCTGCTGCTGACCGATCTCGGCAACACCACCTACCTGAAGCAGCTGAGCCCGGACACGGCGCACAAGCTGTATCTGGATGCGATTGATGCGCTGGTGCTGCTGCAGGTGCAAAGCCAGCCGGGCAAGCTGCCCGAATACGACCGCGCGCTGCTGCACCGCGAGCTGATGCTGTTCCCGGACTGGTACGTGGGCAAGCACCTGAATGCGACGCTGAATGACACGCAGAAAAACGAGCTCGACAAGGTGTTCGAGGTGCTGCTGGCGAATAACCTCGCGCAGCCGCAAGTCTATGTGCATCGTGACTACCATTCGCGCAACCTGATGGTGCTCGACAAGGGCAATCCCGGCATCCTGGATTTCCAGGATGCGGTCTATGGTCCGATCACCTATGACCTGGTGTCGCTGCTGCGTGATGCCTACGTGCAGTGGGACGAAGAGATGGTGCTCGACTGGGCGATCCGCTACTGGGAGCGCGCGCGCAAGGCCGGCCTGCCGGTGTCGCATGATGTCGATGACTTCTATCGCGACTTCGAATTCATGGGCTTGCAGCGCCACCTGAAGGTACTGGGCATCTTCGCGCGCCTGTTCCATCGCGATGGCAAGGATGGCTACCTGAACGACATGCCGCTGGTGATGGAATACACCCGCAAGTGCGCGTATCGCTACAAGGAGCTCGCGCCGCTGATCCGCCTGCTGGACACGCTGGAAGAGCCGAAGACCAGCGTCGGCTTCACCTTCTGACGCCAGACTTCAATCAAGAAAGCACAGAAACAAGGAAGCACAGACCGATGAAGGCAATGATCTTTGCCGCCGGCCGCGGCGAGCGTATGCGGCCGCTGACGGACAGCTGCCCGAAGCCGCTGCTGAAGGTGCGCGGCCGCTCGCTGATCGTGTGGCACATCCTGAACCTGGTGCGCTCGGGCATTACCGAGATCGTGATCAACCATGCGCACCTCGGCCAGATGATCGAAGACGCGCTGGGCGATGGCAGCCAGTTCGGCGCGCGCATCGTATATTCGCCCGAAGGCACGGCGCTCGAAACCGCCGGTGGCATTGCGAAGGCGCGCCACCTGCTGGGCGATGCGCCCTTCGTGGCTATTGCCGGCGACATCTATTGCCCGCACTTCGATTTCAGCAAGGTGACCAGCGTGCTCGAAAGCGAAGACCCGTGGGGGAGTCCCTACGCTGCCGACCAGCGCGACATGGGCTGGCTGTACCTGGTGAAGAACCCCGCGCACCATCCGGAAGGCGATTTCGCGCTGGCCAATTTCGCGATTGCCAACGAAGGCGAGCCGCGCTTCACCTTCTCCGGCATCGGCGTCTACCGCCCGGAGCTGTTCGACAGCGTCACGCCGGGCAGCAGCGCGAAGCTGGCGCCCATCCTGCGCGAATACGCGGACAAGGGCAAAATTGGCGGTGAGGTCTTCCGCGGCGACTGGACCGATGTCGGTACCGTCGAGCGACTGGAACAACTGAATGCACCGTTGAAGGGTTCTGCATGAACATGAGCGCGACGAACAATATTGCAGTGAACATGGCCGCCTATGCACGCCGGCGCGCCGCCGTGCTGCAGAAGATGCATGCACAAGGCGGCGGTGTCGCGATCATCCCGACGGCGCCGGAAGTGATGCGCAATGCCGATGCCGACTATCCGTACCGGCATGACAGCTATTTCTACTACCTGACCGGCTTTGGCGAACCCGAAGCGTTGCTGGTGCTGATCGCCGGCGAACGCGACCGGGCCATCCTGTTCTGCCGCGAAAAGAACGAAGAGCGCGAGATCTGGGACGGCTACCGTTTCGGACCGGCCGCGGCGCGTGAAGCCTTCGGTTTCGATGCCGCCTTCCCGGTCGACACCATCGACAAGGAACTGCCGCTGCTGATGGCGAATGCGCCGGCGCTGTTCTATGCGCTGGGCAGCAGCGCAAAACTTGATGCGCAGGTGCAGGGCTGGCTCAATGCGGTACGCATGCAGGTGCGCGCTGGCGTCACCGCGCCTTCCGCGGCCTATGATGTGCGCACCATCCTGAATGAAATGCGCCTGGTGAAAGATGCCGACGAGATCGCCATCATGCGCCGCGCCGCCGACATCACGTCCGAAGCGCATGCGCGTGCAATGCGCACCTCGCGCGCCGGTCTGCGCGAATACCACCTCGAAGCCGAGTTGCTGCATGAATTCCGCCGCAACGGCTCGCAATTCCCGGCGTATGGCTCGATCGTGGCCACCGGCGCCAATGCCTGCGTGCTGCACTACCGCGCTGGTGATGCCGAGTTGCGCGATGGTGACCTGATACTGATCGATGCGGGCTGCGAACTCGACAGCTATGCATCGGATATCACGCGCACGTTCCCGGTCAATGGCAAGTTCAGCGGCCCGCAAAAGGAACTGTATGAGCTGGTGCTGGCCTCGCAAGACGCCGCCATCGCCGCCACCGGTCCCGGCAAGCGCTTCACAGATGGCCACGAGGCGGCGCTGAAAGTGCTCGCGCAAGGCATGCTCGACACCGGCCTGCTGAACCGGGACAAGGTCGGTTCGCTGGACGATGTGATTACCAACGGCGACTACCGCCAGTTCTACATGCACCGTACCGGCCACTGGCTGGGCATGGATGTGCATGACGTCGGCGACTACCGCGACCCGGCCGTGTCGGCCACAGAAAAGCCGTGGCGCCCCCTGGTACCCGGCATGGTGCTGACCATCGAGCCGGGCATCTATGTGCGTCCGGCACCGGGGGTGCCCGAGCAATACTGGAACATCGGCATCCGCATCGAGGACGATGCGCTGGTCACGCCGACGGGCTGCGACATCATTACGCACAAGGCACCGAAGACGGTGGCCGAGATCGAAGCGGTGATGCGCGGTTGAAGGATGTCGCATGATTGAACAAGTCGACATTGCGATCGTCGGCGGCGGCCCGGTCGGCCTGGCGCTGGCCGCGATGCTGGTGGCGCGCGGCATGCCGAGCAACGCCATCGCCATCATCGACGCCAAACCCGCCGAGGTCGCTGTGAGCGACCCGCGCTCGATTGCGCTGTCCTGGGGCAGCCGGCAATTGCTGGCGCAGGTCAACGCATGGACATCGCGCGCCACGCCGATCACGCAGATCCATGTATCACGCCGTGGAAGCTTCGGGCGCACACTGATCGAAGCCACTGATTACGCATTGCCGGCGCTCGGCTATGTGGCCCGCTATGGCGATGTCTGCCAGTCGCTAGTCCGTGCGCTCGAACAGCCCGGCGTACGACAGCTGAGACCGATGCAAGTCACCGGCAGCGCAGAAAGCAGCGAGGAAGTGGCGCTGACGCTTTCAGATGGCCGGCTGCTGAAGGCGGGACTGCTGGTGCAAGCTGAAGGTGGCGTGTTTGGCGAGCAGTCAGCGCGCAGCGTGCAGCGCGATTACGACCAGACGGCGATCGTCGCCACGGTTCATACGAGCGCAGCACTGGCCGGGCGCGCATTCGAACGCTTCACCAGCGAAGGTCCGCTGGCCCTGCTTCCGCAGGACGATGGCTATTCGCTGGTCTGGTGCATGCGCCCCGCCAATGCCGATGCATTACTCGCCTTGAAAGAAGATGCCTTCCTCGAAGCGCTTCAGCAGGCCTTCGGCCAGCGGGTCGGCCGCTTCATTCGCACCGGTCCGCGTCATGCGTACGCATTGGGCCTGAATGCCGAGCCTGCATCGACGGCGCGTTCGGTTGCCATCGGCAATGCCGCGCAGACCTTGCATCCGGTCGCAGGCCAGGGCCTGAACCTCGGCCTGCGCGATGCCGCAGTGCTCGCACGGCTGCTGGCGCGCGACGCCCGCCCCGAAGCGCTGGCGCAATTCGTCGCGCAACGACAGTCTGATCGCGGTATCACAGTGCGATTGACCGACTTGATGGCACGCGCATTTGCGAGCTCTGCCGACGGCACGTTGATGCAGGATGTGCTCGGCGCCTCCTTAGGTGCCATCGACATTTGTCCGCCGGCGAAACAAGTGTTGGCCGAGCAAATGATGTTCGGTACGCGCTGATCCAGGTCGTTTCAGCGCTTCAGATCGCGATAGAAATTCTCGTGGGGGCCTACCGCCTCCAGATAGACCAGCTTAAGGCCATCATCTCTGGTGTATCCGAGCAGGTAAAGTTGACCGTCGCAGCGGAACTTGTAAACCCATAGCGCAGCCAGATCGCCCTTCTTCTGCTCCCCAACATCAGGATGGTCCGCAATCCGGCCAATGGCATCATTGACCTCGGCAATCAGCTTGTCGTGCAGTTTCTTGTAGGCGCGCGCAAAACGGCGAGTCTGGCGAACGCTCCAGGTCATGCCTTGCGTGCGTTTCTGGGTACGAACTGCGCGCTATCGTCACGCGGCTCACCCATGCTGATCAAAGACTCCGCAATGAACGAAGCGCTCAGGTCCGGGTTGTCGAGCGCAGCACGCCCGACTTTGGCCCAGAACTCCAGCTGACCCTGAACGGTTCGAAATTCCGCCTTGGCGGCGGCTCGTGCCGCCGCTACCAGTTCTTCATCGATACGAATGGAAACGGAACCCATGTCGGCCTCACTTGGCTGCGCTGATTGACCACAATTGTAGGCATCCGACGTAGACGGGTCAACCGACAGCGGCAGCAAGGGCTGATCCTCGGCAAACGCTTTCGCGCACTCACCTTCGCGCATCCAGTGCTTGTTCAAGGTAATCAAGGTTGCCATGAGAATCCTCCAGTTTGATGTTCGAACTGACAGCCCTGTTCCGCGCCATCCCCATTCATGGCTTGCGTTCAATGGCAGATGCAGCGCTCCACCAATAACGGGCATGAGAAAATCCGTCAGTGGGTGCGATGCTGAACCTCGCCGTGGCATTCGCCGCGAATTTCGTCATGCTTCGCACGACTTCCATGAATTTTGTTCAGGCGATGACGCGCACCGTTGCGAAGGACATCAATCGCCATTTAACTGATCCCCATCATGAGCGTCTTCCAGCTCGGGACGACGAAAAAAAACGGGCGCATCGCTGCGCCCGTTTTTCGTAGATGAAGCGTCGAATTATTCGACAGCCTTCACCATGTCTTCGATGACCTTCTTCGCATCGCCGAACACCATCATGGTCTTGTCCATGTAGAAGAGTTCGTTGTCGAGGCCAGCGTAACCGGCAGCCATCGAGCGCTTGTTGACGATAATAGTCTTGGCTTTGTACGCCTCGAGGATCGGCATGCCGGCGATCGGCGACTTCGGATCCTTCGCGGCAGGGTTCACGACGTCGTTCGCTCCGAGCACCAGCACCACGTCGGCCTGGCCGAACTCGGAGTTGATGTCTTCCATCTCGAACACCTGGTCGTACGGCACTTCGGCTTCGGCCAGCAGCACGTTCATGTGACCCGGCATACGACCCGCCACCGGGTGGATCGCGTATTTCACGGTCACGCCGTTGTGCGTCAGCTTCTCGGTCAGTTCTTTCAGTGCGTGCTGCGCCCGAGCCACCGCGAGGCCATAGCCCGGCACGATGATCACGGTCTCGGCATTCGCCATCAGGAAGGAGGCGTCATCGGCCGAACCCGACTTCACGTTGCGCTGTTGCTGCGCACCGCCGTCAGCCGCGGCCGCTTCGCCACCGAAGCCGCCGAGGATCACGTTGAAGAACGAACGGTTCATCGCCTTGCACATGATGTACGACAGGATCGCACCGGACGAACCCACCAGCGAACCGGCAATGATCAGCATCGAGTTGTTCAGCGAGAAGCCGATACCGGCGGCCGCCCAACCCGAGTAACTGTTCAGCATCGACACCACGACCGGCATGTCGGCACCACCGATCGGGATGATGATCAGCACGCCCAGGATGAATGCGATGGCGGTCATCACCAGGAACGGCTCCCATGCCGGTGCTGCGCCTTCCGCGGCAACGAACACCAGACCGGCGCCGATCATCACGATCGCAAGGATCAGGTTCAGCATGTGCTGGCCGGCGAACTGCACCGGCGCACCCTGGAACAGGCGGAACTTGTATTTGCCGGCGAGCTTGCCGAATGCAATCACGGAACCGGAGAAGGTGATCGCACCGACGAAGGTACCGATGAAGAGTTCGATACGGTTGCCCATCGGGATCGCTTCGCCAATGTTGGCGACGATACCGAAGGCCTTGGGCTCGGACACCGCAGCGACCGCGATACAGACCGCAGCCAGACCGATCAGCGAGTGCATCGCAGCGACCAGTTCCGGCATCTTCGTCATTTCAACGCGCTTGGCCAGCACCGCACCAATCGCACCACCGACCACCACGCCCAGCACCAGCAGGCCGAAACCGCCGGGAGTCGCGCCTGCGGCGATCGCTTCGCCCTGCAGCTTGGAGATCAGTGCGACCGTGGTGAACACGGCGATCGCCATGCCGGTCATGCCGAACGCATTGCCCCGACGCGCGGTGGCCGGATGCGACAGGCCCTTGAGCGCCTGGATGAAACAGATCGACGCGATCAGGTAGAGAAGAGTAACGACATTCATGCTCATGACTTTATGCTCCCTCTTTCTTGGCCGCGGCTTTCGGCTCTTTCTTCTTGAACATTTCGAGCATGCGCTGCGTGACCAGGAAGCCACCGAACACGTTCACGGCGGCCAGCGCGACGGCCAGCGTTCCCATGAACTGTCCCACCGGGCCTTCGGTCAGCGCGGCGGCCAGCATTGCACCGACGATGATGATGGCCGACACGGCATTGGTGACCGCCATCAGCGGCGTATGCAGCGCCGGGGTGACGGTCCACACGACGTGGTAACCGACGTAAATCGCCAGCACGAAAATGATTAAGTTAATGATGGTATGGCTGACTTCCATGATGTCCTCTGGTTGTTAGCTGTCTGTTAGCGGTCTATTCGCGGTGGGTCCCGTGGTGTGAACGGGGCTTATTTCTTCAGGCCGGTAATGCCGTTCTTGTCATCGACGAAGACGATTTTCGGTTTGTACGTTGCCACTTGCTCGTCAGTCATCGGCGCATAGGTGCAGATGATCAACAGGTCGCCGAGGTGAGCGAGGCGTGCCGCTGCCCCGTTCAGCGAGATCTCGCCGCTGCCGCGCTTGCCCTTGATCGCATAGGTGGAGAAGCGCTCGCCATTGTTGACGTTGTACAGCTCGATCTTTTCAAACTCGCGGATGTCCGCGGCTTCCAGCAGGTCTTCGTCGATGCCGCACGACCCTTCGTAATTCAGGTCGCACTGCGTGACTGTCGCGCGATGGATCTTAGCGCGCAGCATGATACGGTTCATTACCACTCCAGACTTCTTGATGATTACCTGCGTTACTTGCGCAGCAGTTCGCCGCCATGCGCGACAAGGGTTGCGGCAACGATTTCGTCGCTGCGGTCAATCGCGAGATTGCCTTCCTTGTCGATGATCAGCTTCAGGAAGTCGATCACGTTGCGCGCATACAGCGCCGACGCATCGGCCGCGCAGGTGGCCGGGATATTGCCCTCGCCGATGATGTGCACGCCGTGCTTGATCACGGTCTTGCCCAGCTCGGACAGCGGGCAGTTGCCACCCTGCTCGACCGCCATGTCGACGATCACGGAACCCGGCTTCATCGCCTTCACGGTGTCCTCGCTGATCAGCACCGGCGCCTTGCGGCCCGGGATCAGCGCGGTGGTGATGATGATGTCCGCCTGCTTCGCGCGCTCATGTACGAGTGCGGCCTGGCGCTTCATCCACGCTTCCGGCATCGGGCGCGCATAGCCGCCCACGCCTTGCGCGATTTCGCGCTCTTCATCGGTTTCGTACGGGACGTCGATGAACTTCGCGCCCAGCGACTCGACCTGCTCCTTGACCGGCGGACGCACGTCCGACGCCTCGATCACGGCGCCCAGGCGCTTCGCGGTCGCAATGGCCTGCAGGCCGGCGACGCCCACGCCCATGATCAGCACGCGCGCGGCCTTCACGGTGCCGGCCGCGGTCATCAGCATCGGCATGAAGCGCTGGTAAGTATTGGCTGCCATCAGCACGGCCTTGTAACCAGCAATGTTGGCTTGCGACGACAGCACATCCATCGACTGCGCGCGGGTAATACGCGGCGCAGCTTCCAGCGCAAAGGCCGACAGGCCAGCGGCGGCCAGCGCATTCAGGCCCTCGGCGTCAAACGGGTTCAGCATGCCGGTCAGCACGGTGCCGGACTTCATCAGGCCACGCTCCTCTGCCGACGGGGTACGTACTTTCAGCACCATGTCGCAGCCGAAGGCATCGGCTGCCGAGCCGATCTGTGCACCGACGGCTGAGAACGCATCATCGGGAATGCTGGCGGCCACGCCAGCACCGGACTGCACGATCACCTGGTGCTTCGCAGCGACCAGTTTTTTCACTGTTTCAGGGGTGGCGGCTACCCGCGTTTCCCCTTGACGCGTCTCGGCTGGAATGCCGATTTTCATGGCGTTCTCCAAAAAGAAAAAAAATGCGCCCGAATCTTACACTCAAACCCCTGCTTTCCTATGGGACAAGTCTGGCATTCCCAACTTGGCAAGAACCTGAGTCGAGGGCGGCGCGGGTTTGCCCTCTGGAAATTTCAAAACCTCACATTGTCCACATTTTTGGCGCAATGCACAATTCACGCTTTCTTATGAATACTTATTCCGGCTTGCGCTTTGCCAAACCCCGCCTTCGAGCATCTCCGGGGCGGCATTCGCCAAAGCGGTAAAATCCCGGGTCTTTGATCAGGCTCCGATCGAGCAAGCCCGCGAACACATGTGCTGTTTCAGAACTGTGGCCCTGCATCTATCCCGCTGCAATCTTGCGTCGCACCGCTTCGCTGGCTCGCCATAAAACACGGCTCCTCTCAGGCTCTACTCAAAAGAAACCATGTCAACCATCTGGAAACCCTCCGTCACGGTCGCAGCAGTCATCGAAAGAGACGGGAAGTTCCTGCTCGTCGAGGAAGAGACCAGCGATGGCATACGCTTCAACCAGCCAGCCGGGCACCTGGACCCGCATGAATCGCTGGCGGATGCGGTTAGCCGCGAGGCGCTGGAAGAAACCGCCCACGAATTCGAGCCGGATGCGCTGGTCGGGGTCTACATGTCGCGCTACCAGTCCAGCCGTACCGGCGAGGATGTCACGTACCTGCGTTTTGCGTTCGCCGGCACGGTCGGTGCCATGCATGACCGGCCACTCGATACCGGTATCCTGCGCGCGCTCTGGCTCAGCTATGAAGAGATCGTCGCCCTCAGCGACAAGCACCGCAGCCCGCTGGTCCTGCAGTGCATCAACGATTACCTGCGCGGCCGGCGGCTGCCGCTGACCGCGATCTACACCCACCCCAGCGTCACCGAGCCCGGCCATGCGTAAGGAGAAGGTGGTGCTGGGCATGTCCGGCGGCGTCGATTCATCGGTCGCGGCCTGGCTGCTGAAGCAACAAGGTTATGAAGTCATCGGCCTGTTCATGAAGAACTGGGAAGACGATGACGATGACGAGTATTGTTCGACCCGCCAGGACTGGATCGATGCGGCCAGCGTGGCCGATGTGGTCGGCGTCGATATCGAGGCCGTCAATTTCGCGTCCGAGTACAAGGACCGCGTGTTCGCCGAATTCCTTCGCGAATACGAAGCCGGCCGCACGCCGAACCCGGACGTGCTGTGCAATGCCGAGATCAAGTTCAAGGCCTTCCTCGACCATGCGATGGCGCTCGGCGCCGACAAGATCGCGACCGGCCACTATGCGCGCGTGCGCGAACGCGATGGCCGCTTCGAGTTGCTGAAGGCGATCGACGCCAGCAAGGACCAGAGTTACTTCCTGCATCGGCTGAACCAGGCACAGCTGTCGCGCACATTGTTCCCGCTCGGCGAGTTGCACAAGACCGAGATTCGCCGCATCGCCGACGAGCTGAAACTGCCGAACGCGCGCAAGAAGGATTCGACCGGCATCTGCTTCATCGGCGAGCGCCCGTTCCGCGAATTCCTGAACCGCTACCTGTCATTCCGGCCGGGCCCGATGAAAACGCCGGATGGTGACGTGGTCGGCGAGCATGTGGGCCTGTCGTTCTACACGCTGGGCCAGCGCAAGGGCATCGGCCTGGGCGGCTCGAAAAAACACCGCGATGCCGACGGCAACCATGATGCGTGGTACGTCGCGCGCAAGGATGTCGCCAGCAACACCCTGTATGTCGTACAGGGTCACGACCACCCGTGGCTGCTGTCGGCCAGCCTCGCCGCCGGCCAGGTCAGCTGGGTCGCCGGCGACGCGCCGCAGGATGGGCCGCTGTCGGCGAAGACCCGTTACCGGCAACCGGACATGGCCTGCGAGCACCACAGCCTGAGTGCCGACCGCTTTGCGCTGCAATTCCCGCAAGCACAGTGGGCGGTCACTCCGGGGCAATCCGCGGTGCTGTATGACGGCGAGGTTTGCCTGGGCGGCGGCATTATCGACAGTGCCGGCACACTGACCTGAATCCCGCCTGAACCAGCCGCCCCCCCCGGCGCCGCGCCCTGCCCCGTCGCCTCCGTTTCGTGAACGCCCCGGGGGCTGTCCCCGCGACGTCGCTATCCCGCCGATCCAGCCATCCCCGTCCCGTCAGCATAGGCTGCCGGCAGCACCGCTGTCCGAGGCCTGCATGCTTTCATTTCCCGGGTTCAAAAAAGACTTGCCAGCCGTCCGGGGTTGGTCAATAATCTAAACAAGAATTGTTCGCATTTACATTGCACTAACACCCATGAGCCCGGATCCCCTCGCCGGCCCGCTGCCGGCAACGAATGATCTGACAGGCAAGATCGTGGCGCTGCCGCGCATCAAACTCGTGGACTTGTTGCAGCAAATGCGGGAAGTCGAGATCGACCACGATGGAAAGATTTATCGGCTGCGACTGACGCAGACGAACAAATTGATCCTTACTGCCTGAGCGAAGGAAGCAGCACCATGATCGTCTGCGTTTGCCACAATGTGTCCGACCGAGCCATCCGCGCTGCCGTCGATGCCGGCGCCACCTCGCTGGCTGATATTCGCGCGAGCCTGAATGTCGGCAGTTGCTGCGGCAAGTGCAATGCGTTTGCAAAGACAGTCGTGCGTGCGCAGCTCGAAGACAAGGCGATGAAGGCCACCGAAATCCGCCGCGAGGTCGCTGCGGCCTGATTTTTCGATGAACGCTGTTCTGTCATCGCCGGGCCCGGCTTTGTTTGCATGGCCGCGCCGCCGGATGCCACTGGCACTGGCAATGGCCTTGCACGCGGCCGTGCTGCTGGCGCTGCTGAACGGACTGAAACCGCACACCGTCGATAGCGTGACACCACGCGAAGTGGTGGTGTCACTGATTGCGACGCGCGCGCAAACGCCACTCGAACCGCGCAGCGTACGTGCGCCGGAACCGGTGGTTCGTCCGGCACCGACGCCGGTGCCGACACCCTCGGTGACATCCCACGCCACTCCCAGCCCGGCACCACCAGCGGTCGCCGCACCCGTACCGACACCGCTACCGGTGCAGCGCAACACCGTGTCGGAGACGCCCGCTCCGACCGCTGTGAACACCCCGGCCGCGGCAGCGGCCGTACCGGTGACGGACGCCAGACCGGCGCCGGTGCATGTACCAGCGCAGACACACGCCGCTCCCCCGGCCCCCGCTGAACGCGGACCGGTGACGGTCAGCAGCGTCGAGTACCTGCAGCCGCCGAAGCCGGATTATCCGATCAGTGCAAAGCGCGCCGGCGAACAGGGCAAGGTGCTGCTGCGCGTGCTGGTCGATGAGAAGGGCCAGCCCGAGCGCGTGGACATTCGCGAAAGCGCCGGCTTTGCGCGGCTTGATGAAGCCGCACGCCAGGCAGTGCTGCGTGCCAGCTTCAAGCCACATCTGGAAGATGGTCGCGCGGTACCGGTGTACGTGATGGTGCCGATCAGCTTCGCCCTCCGCTAAACCTCACTCCCGAAACAGAAAAGACCCTCATGGACACCAGCCCGTACGGCCTTGCCTCGCTGTGGCAGCAAGGCGACCTCGTCACCAAATTCGTTGCGCTGTTGCTGATCGCGATGTCGATCGCTTCCTGGAGCGTGATGATCGCGAAGGGCTTGCAAGCACTGCGCCATCGTCGCGCACTTGAATCGGCGCGCCGCAGCTTCTGGGAAGCCGGCAGCCTCGACGCCGGCATCAGCAGCCTCGGCCAGGACAACCCGTTCGCGCATCTCGCACGCGCCGGCACGCAGGCGCTGCGCCATCATCATGCGAACGCGGGCAGCCTGCAAAACCAGCTGTCGGTCAGCGACTGGGTCACGATGTCGCTGCGCCAGGCCATCGATGAATCGGCAGCGAAGCTGTCTTCCGGCATGGCGGTGCTCGCATCGGTAGGCTCGACCGCGCCGTTCGTCGGCTTGTTTGGCACCGTCTGGGGCATCTATCACGCGCTGGTATCCATCGGCAGCAGCGGCCAGGCCAGCATCGACAAGGTCGCCGGCCCGGTGGGCGAAGCGCTGATCATGACTGCGCTCGGCCTGGCCGTCGCGATCCCTGCCACCTTTGGCTACAACGCACTGGTCCGCAGCAACAAGGCGATGCTCGCGCAGCTGAACAAGTTCGGCTTCGACCTGCATGCCCTGTTCGTCACCGGCTCGCGCGCCGGCGACAGCAAGGCGTCCGGCCCGAAACTGGCCGCCGTCGCCTGACGCAGCAAGAAATCAGGGAGCAAGCCATGGCCATGGGCACACTGTCCGACAGTGCGGACGACGACTTCAACCCGGAGATCAACACCACGCCGCTGGTCGACGTGATGCTGGTGCTGCTGATCATTTTCATCATCACCATCCCCGTCATCAATCACAGCGTGAAGCTGGATCTGCCGCGCGCGACAACACAACCGAACAATGCGAAGCCCGAGACCGTGAACCTGACGATCGACGGCAACGGCAAGCTGTTCTGGAACAACCGCGAGATCAATGACAGCGAGCTGTCGCAAAAGATCGCTGACGCCGCCCAGGTGGAACCGCAACCGGAACTGCACCTGCGCGCGGAACGAACCACGCAATATGAAAAAGTCGCGCAAGTGATGGCCGCCGCACAGAACGGTGGTCTGACGAAAATAGGCTTTGTGACCGAACCCAAAAAATAGACTCGACCGATCGAGCACGCCGCAGCAAGCACGACATCACGCGCAAGCACGGTTGCAGGCACCGTTGCAGGCACTGTCGCCCATACCACCGCAGCCAGCCACGCCGCCTTGCCGGCCAGCCAGCCAACAACATGAACAAGCGCGATCCGGTCACCGGCTCGCGTAACAAGGCTATACCGGCATGAATACAGCAATGAAACTGAAGCCACTGGGCGCACTGGTGGCAGGACTGGCTTTTTGCGGCGGCTCCGCACTCGCCGCCGACAAGACCGACACCAGCAAGAAGGATGACGGCACGCTGCCCGCCGTCGAAGTGAGTGGCAGCCGCGAGGCGCCGACTTACATGGCAACCAAAACACGGGTCGGCAAGGTCGAGCAGGATCCGCATGACATCCCGCAGGCAGTGACCACGGTCACCAGCAAGATACTCGAAGAGCAGCAGGCATCGTCGCTGCAGGAAGCGATGCGCAACGTCGCCGGCATCAGCTTCAATGCGGCCGAAGGTGGCCGCGCCGGCGACAACATGAACCTGCGCGGCTTCTACACCTTCGGCGACATGTATCTGGATGGTATCCGCGATACCGCGCAATACAACCGCGAGACCTTCAACTTCGAGCAACTCGATGTGCTGCGTGGCGCCGGCGCGATGCTGTTCGGCCGCGGCCAGGCGGGCGGCGTGATCAATCAGGTCACCAAAACCCCGCTCGAAGTCGATCAGTACCGCCTGACAGCCAGCACCGGCTCACATGGCTACCGGCAGTTCACGGCGGACCTGAACAAGGCAGTCAGCGAAGATACCGGCCTGCGCGTGAACCTGATGGATCGCGCCGAAGGCAGCTGGCGCAGCAATCCGGACGGCGGCGCAACGCCGGACATCCACCGCACTGGCGCCGCCATCAGCCTCGCGCTGAACCAGGCCAGCAATCACAAATTCTGGCTCAACCACTACTACCTTCGCACGCGCGACAATCCGGACTACGGTATTCCGTTCGACAGCGTCACGCGTCGCCCCGCGAATGGCTACCGCCTGTCAAACACCGGAGCACTGACCGGCGTGCCGCTGCCGGCCAGCTCGTTCTGGGGCATTGACCGCACCTTTGACAACAGCGATACCTCGATGAGCACTTTGGTCCATCAATGGAAAATCGATGAGGTATCGCAGCTGCGTACCCAGCTTCGGTATGCGAATTACGATCGCAGCTACTGGGCCAAAACGCCGAGCATCATTTCTGCGCCAAATGCCAACGGTGGCAGGACTGGTGGCAACGGAGGCAATGTGACGCGCATGGCCTACTACGATACGGTGACATTGCAGTCCGACTACAGCCGCACGTTCGAAACGATGGGCATGAAGCATCAGCTGCTGGCTGGTATCGACTATCTGTACGAGGACAGCTGGCGTACGTCGCTGCTGAATCGAACCGGCAATTTGTCCACTCCGGATTTCCGCCCCTATCTGCCGTCGACCTCAACGCCCTCGAAGTTCAGCGGCGACTCCTATGCAGTCTATGCTCAGGATACGGTCGAGTTCATTCCGAAATGGCGCGCGACGGCCGGTGCACGTCGTGACCAGATGAATGCAAAGTATTCGAACGGCGCCAACCTGAATTATGGCGAATGGAGCTATCGCTCATCGCTGTCGTATCACCCGACGGATGAGTCACACTACTATCTGGCCTACAGCGATTCATTCAGCCCGACTGCCGACCTGTACCAGCTGACCATCACCCCCAAGCCGCCCGAGCGCAGCGACGTCGTCGAGCTGGGTGCGAAATACATCTTGCTGGACGGTGATCTGACACTGCGCGGCGCTCTGTACCGTGCGAACAAGGTCTGGGAACGGAATGCCGACCTCGAAGCCACGACCGCACCCATCCTGACCAGGAAGCGCCGCACCGATGGCATCGAAGTCGAGGCGGCGGGCCGCATTACGCGTCAGTGGGAAGTGTTTGCCGGCGTCGCGCTGATGGATGCGACCATTCTGGAAGTCGCCGATGGTGCGGCCGCCGGGCTGATAGGCCAGCGTGCGCGCAATACGCCGCGCTATACCTACAATCTGTGGACAACCTACAAGGTGGACGATCACTGGAAGGTCGGTGCCGGCATCGAAGCCAAAGGCGATCGTTATGCGTATGTGCCGAGCAGCGCCACCCTGCCGACGCTGCCGGGCGGCACCGCCTTTCACCCGAACACGGCACCCGCTTACGAACGCGTTGATGCGCTGATCTCGTATGAGCAATTGACATGGGCGCTCAAGCTGAATGTGAAGAACCTGTTCGACAAGCTGTACTATGACTCGGTCTATGACAATGGTGGCTTCACGGTGCCGGGCCTGCGCCGTACCGTGATCGTGACCGCCGAATTCAAGTACTGACGGAGCGCCCTGTGCTGATCACCATCGAACCGCTACTGACGCCGCAAGAGCTGGCCGACGCACACGCCCTGCTGTCCGGCGCAGCATGGGTCGATGGGCGCGTCACCGCCGGCACCCAGGCCGCACACGTGAAGAACAACCAGCAGCTTGCCGAAGACGCGGCGCCATTGCCGGCGCTGCGACGGCTGGTGCTGCAAGCGCTGTCGCGCAACGCGACCTTCATTGCCGCGGCATTGCCGCTGAAGGTGCTGCCGCCTTTCTTCAACCGCTACGCCGGCTCGACCAATACCTACGGCGCGCATGTGGATGGCGCGATGCGCCAGGCGCCGGATGGCAGCTATGTGCGTTCCGACCTGTCGGCCACGCTGTTCCTGTCCGACCCTGACAGCTATGACGGCGGCGAGCTGTCGATTGCCGATACCTTCGGCACCCATCGCATCAAGCTGCCAGCCGGCAGCCTCGTGCTGTACCCGTCGTCATCGGTGCATGAAGTGATGCCGGTCACGCGCGGCGAACGGCAGGCGTGCTTCATGTTCATCCAGAGCATGGTGCGTGACGATGGCCAGCGCCGCCTGCTATACGAGATGGACATGGCGCTGCTGAAGCTGCGCGAGACCGTCGGCGAGACCGAGCCGGTGGTGCAACTGACCGGCACCTATCACAACCTGTTGCGGCGCTGGGCCGAGGCTTGAGCCCGCCGCATCCGCCGCTACGTTCGGCAAACCCGACGCGCGTCGCCTGAGCACCCTTCCATCTCCGATGACCATGACCCTGCATTCCGCCGCTGCCACGCTCGCAGACTATGCTCGCCAGGCCGAAGCCCGGCTGCCCGCCGAGGTCTGGCATTACGTGCAGCAGGGCGCAGCAGTTGAGTGCACGGGGCGCAACGGCCACACGCGGCGCGCGAATGAAGCCGCGTTCGATGCGATACCGCTGCTGCCGCGTCCGTTGGCAGACCTGCGCGGCGGGCATACGCGCATCGAGCTGTTCGGGCGGACCTACGCCCATCCGCTGATGCTCGCACCGATCGCTTACCAGCGATTGTTCGATGCACAGGGCGAGGTTGGCAGCGCGATGGCGGCGCAGGCGCAGCAAGCGGTGATGATGGTCAGCAGCCTCGCCAGCCAGCCGCTGGCCGATATCGCGGCCACCGGTGTTGAGCTCTGGTTCCAGCTGTACTGGCAGGCCGGCCGTGATGCCACACTGAGGCTCTTGCGCAAGGCCGAGGATGCGGGCGCGCAGGCGATGGTGTTCACGGTCGACGCGCCGATCAAGGCTGCGACGCTGAAGCTGCCGGCCGGCCTGCGAGCAGTGAACCTTGAACCCGAACCGCCGCTGCCGAGCATCACGCCAGAACAGAGCGTGGTGTTCGACCAGTGGATGCAGCTGGCGCCGCGCTGGGAGGATCTTGCGTGGCTGCGCCAGCAGACGCGCTTGCCGCTGCTGGTAAAAGGCTTGCTGCATGCGGATGATGCGCAACGCGCTCTGGACCTCGGTGCCGACGGGCTGGTGGTGTCCAACCATGGTGGCCGCGTGATCGATGGTATACCGCCGGCGCTGCAGGTGCTGCAGGACTTCCATGCACGCTTTGGATCGGACACGGTGCTGCTGTTCGACAGCGGCGTGCGAAGCGGCGCGGATGCGTACAAGGCCATCGCTTGCGGTGCGCAGGCAGTGCTGATCGGTCGCCCGTATGTATGGGCACTGGCCGCCGCCGGCCCGATGGGTGTCGCCCATGTGATCCGGCTGCTGCGTGACGAGCTGGAAATGACCATGGCGCTACTGGGGCATTCGACGATTGCCGATGTACGCGGTGTAGCTGCCGCTGCAGCCGCCACTGTCGCTGCTGCCGCGAAGCACAGCGTCAGCGCACCGTCGAAATGACGGGGATGGCAGGAATGATTCGCAATAACGAAATGCAGGCTGCCTGCTCACTTTCGGCGGCGCTTGCGTTAACATCGGCGCACTTCATTTCCCATCAAGAGGCCCCCCATGAAAGGTGATCCCACCATCATCAAGCTGTTGAACGACCAGCTGACGAACGAGCTGACAGCCATCAACCAGTATTTTTTGCATGCGCGCATGTACAAACACTGGGGCTTTGGCAAGCTCGCGAAGAAGGAGTATGAAGAATCGATCGGCGAAATGAAGCATGCCGACAAGATCATCGATCGCATCCTGATGCTTGATGGCTTGCCCAACCTTCAGGCGCTGCACAAACTGATGGTCGGCGAAAACACGCCGGAAATGCTGGATTGCGATCTGCAGCTCGAAAAGATGGCCCAGCAAACCGTGAAGGATGGCATTGCTGCCTGCGAAGCGGCACGTGACTTCGTGTCGCGTGAGTTGTTCCAGCTGATCCTGGACGACACCGAAGAGCACATCGACTGGCTGGAAACACAGAAAGACCTGATCGACAAGGTCGGCCTGCAGAATTATCTGCAGTCGCAGATGGAAGACGAATAAGAGCTTGGCTCGTCAATCCACTGCTTGCGTGCCGGACGCATTGCCAGCAGCTGCGCAAAACAAAAGGAGCCGAGGCTCCTTTTGTTTTTTTATCGGGTTAGGACGAATGCCGCCACAGACTCAGGCGCTGGGCACGGTATCGCGGAATGACGGGCGCTCGGAGAGCTTGTCGAACAGTCGCGCGAGGTTCGGATGATCTTCGCGCCACGGGATTTCCGGGAAGCGGAAAGCCAGCCAGCCAAGGGCGCAACCGACCGCAACATCGGCCAGCGTGAAATGACCACCGGCACAGAACGGCGCTTCACCCAGGCCATGGGCCATCGCCTTCAGGCCCTGACGCACTTTGCCAAGCTGTCGTTCGACCCAGGCATCGCTCTGCTTGTCGGCCGGGCGCTGCGTGCGCTCCAGACGCACGGCAATCGCCGCATCCAGCACGCCATCGGCCAGCGCTTCCCAGCACTTGATGCTGGCACGCTCACGACCGGAGTTCGGCAGCAGCTTGCCGACCGGCGACATCGTATCCAGGTATTCGACAATCACACGCGAATCGAACATCGCGCCACCGTCTTCCATCACCAGGCAAGGCACTTTGCCCAAGGGGTTCGCGAGGCTGATGGTGGTGTCAGGTGACCACACGTCTTCCAGCACGAAGCTGTAGTCGAGCTTTTTCTCGGCCATCACGACCCTGACCTTGCGGACATACGGGCTGGGGATCGATCCAATCAGTTTCATGGAGAGGAGGCGTGCATTCGAGGTATTGCGGGGAAGCGATTATATCATTGGCAAAACCTGAAGCATGCGCATGGCAGCGTGGTTTCAGGCGCTCCGGGCGGGCAATGCGCGAATGGTAAAATCCCGGTCTTCCTGAAATTTGCGCTGCGGCCCTGCCGCGCTTGTCCATCATGTCGCTCTCCCCGCTGTCCGCCCTGTCGCCGCTCGACGGCCGCTACGCCACCAAAACCGATGCCCTGCGCCCGCTGCTGTCCGAGGCAGGCTTCATGCACCACCGCGTGAAGGTCGAAATTGCGTGGCTGCTCGCGCTGTCTGAAGCAGGCTTTGCCGAGCTGCCGCCGTTTTCGGCGGCTGCGCGCACGCTGCTGGAAAAGCTCGCGGCCGATTTCAATGATGCCGACGCCGCGCGTATCAAGGAGATCGAAGCTGTCACCAACCACGATGTGAAAGCCGTCGAGTATTGGCTGAAGGAAAAAGTGCAGCATCTGCCGGAGCTGGTGAAAGCATCCGAATTCATTCATTTCGCCTGCACGTCCGAAGACATCAACAACACCTCGCACGGCATGATGCTCAAGGCCGCGCGTGACCAGGTGCTGCTGCCGTCGCTGTCGGCCGTGATCGCAAAGCTGACCGAACTGGCGCATGCGAATGCGGATCTGCCGATGATGTCGCGCACCCATGGCCAGCCGGCCAGCCCGACCACGCTGGGCAAGGAAATGGCGAACGTGGTCGCGCGCCTGCAGCGCGCAGTGAAGCGTATCGCGGCGGTCGAGATCCTCGGCAAGATGAATGGCGCCGTCGGCAACTACAACGCGCACCTGTCTGCGTATCCGGAATTCGACTGGCCGGCGTTCTCGAAGCAGGTGATCGAACAGCGCCTGGGGCTCACGTTCAACCCGTACACGATACAGATCGAGCCGCATGACTACATCGCCGAGCTGTTCGATGCGATCGCACGCACGAATACGATCCTGCTCGACCTGAACCGCGACATCTGGGGTTACATCTCGCTCGGCTACTTCAAGCAGAAGACCAAGGCCGGCGAAATCGGTTCGTCGACGATGCCGCACAAGGTCAACCCGATCGACTTCGAAAATTCGGAAGGCAACCTCGGCATG
>JACCDS011505424.1_pt1 | contig 21296 bp, 20 predicted proteins | sample 7446441 | NCBI WGS metagenome assembly JACCDS01 (sample SAMN15323445, study PRJNA562643) | freshwater metagenome | isolation source: river surface water | place: USA:Blue River Watershed | collected 2017-08-17 | reverse complement strand
CTTCAATGGGATGACGGATGCGCTCACCAACTTCGTGATGACGGGCAAGCTCGACTTCAGGTCGCTGGCCACCTCCATCATCTCTGACCTGATCCGCATTCAGATCCAGCGTGCCATCACGCTGCCCTTGGCCAAGGCGCTGGGCAGCATGTTCGGGTTTGCTGATGGCGGGATCATGACCTCGGCAGGACCCTTGCCCTTGCGGGCTTACGCCAGTGGCGGTGTGGCCTCGTCCCCGCAACTTGCGGTATTCGGAGAGGGCTCCAAGCCTGAGGCCTATGTGCCGCTGCCCGATGGTCGCTCGATCCCCGTCACGATGAACCAGTCTGCCTCTGGTGGCGGGGATGTTTTCAACATCTCGGTCAACGTAGCCGAGGGTGGGGTGACCAGCAGCGCAGGGCAGGGCAAAGACCTGGGGCGGGCGATTTCAAGCGCGGTGCGCCAGGAGTTGCTCAACCAAAAGCGGGCCGGTGGTCTGCTGGACCCGCGTCGGCAGTGATGTATTGAAGGATTCTCATGGCGACATTCACATGGATCGCCTCGATTGGGGCGTCACTCACCGTCAAACCCAATGTCCGCAAGGTCTCCTTTGGGGACGGGTACGAGCAGCGCCTGGCCTACGGCATCAACACCCAACCGGAGATCTGGTCCCTGGAATTCAGGGGCAAATCAACGGCGGAGGCGGCTGCCATCGACAACTTCCTGCGTGCCCGTGGGGCGGTTCAGTCATTTGACTGGACCACTCCGAGTGGCATTGTTGGCAAGTTCCTGTGTGAGGAGTGGAGCCGCAGCATCGAAGAACCAAATCTGGAAAACATCCACGCCACATTCCGGCAGGTGTTTGATATGTCATGACCAGCCAAGCGATTACTTTAGAAATTCAAAGACTGGCCCCGAGTGCGGTCATCGAGCTTTTTGTGCTCGACCTATCCTTGTTTAACGAGGGGGTGGTGAGGTTTCATGCCGGTACCAATGAGCTGCGTCAGCAGGTGGTCTGGCAGGGCAACACCTATGAGCCGTTTCCCATCCAGGCCGAAGGCTTTGAATTCAACGGCAACGGCCAGGTGCCGCGTCCCAAACTCAAGGTGGCCAATGTCACAGGCAGCATTACCGCACTCATCCTGTCCTATCAGGACCTGGTGGGGGCCAAAGTCACCAGAAAGCGCACGCTCCTTAAATACCTGGATGCGGTGAACTTTTCCTCTGGGTCCAACCCGACAGCAGACGCCACCGCTGAATTCGCGGACGACGTGTATTTCATTGACCGCAAGTCCCGGGAAACCCGGGATGTGGTCGAGTTCGAGTTGGCTGCCGCCTTTGATCTGGAAGGGGTGTCATTGCCACGGCGCCAGATCGTGCAAAACGTCTGTCCCTGGAAGTACCAAGGTGCCGAATGCGGCTACACCGGCACTGCGTACTTCAACGCCAACGATGAAACCGTTAGCGCTCGCGCGCAGGATGTCTGTGGCAAACGCCTGGCGTCCTGTCAGAAGCGGTTTGGCGTGAATGCCGAGTTGCCCTTTGGCGGGTTTCCTGCAGCGGGGTTGATCCGGTGATGCTCGAGACCAACCAGACGCTGGCGCTGGCTCATGCTGCTCGGGAGTTTCCCCGCGAAGCCTGTGGCTTGCTCGTCATTCACAAGGGCAAGGAGACCTATGCTCCGTGCCGCAACATTGGCGTGGGAACTGATCAGTTTGTGATCCACCCCGAGGACTATGTGCGCGCCGACCAGCTTGGCGAGATCGTGGGGGTGTTTCACTCCCACCCCAACTTGAGCCCTGAACCTAGCCAGGCGGACCGTGTGGCATGCGAAGCCACGGCACTGCCCTGGTTCATCGCGAGTTTTCCCGCCACGCAGTGGACCGAACTGCTCCCGCAAGGCTATGACGCACCGCTGGTCGGACGCGAATGGTCGCACGGTGTGCTCGACTGCTACTCCTTGATTCGAGATTGGTACGCCCAGGAGCGCGGCATTGATCTGCCGGATTTCACCCGCTTTGACGAGTGGTGGAAGCGCGGCGAAAACCTTTACCTGGACAACTTCGCTGGCGCAGGCTTTCATGTGGTGGAGCCAGCTGACATGAATTTGGGTGATGTCCTGCTGATGCAGGTCGCATCGCCAGTGCCCAACCACGCTGCCATTTACCTGGGAGATGGTCTCATCCTGCACCACCTGCAGGGCAGGCTCTCCAGCCGCGATGTCTATGGCGGCTACTGGCAAAAGATCACCACCCACACCCTGAGACATCAACTCTTGCAGGAACATCTGCATGAACACCAGCATGGTCACGATCCTTCTTCTCGGTGAACTGGGCAAGCGCTTCGGACGTCGGCACAGGATGGCGGTGACTTCGGCGGCCGAGGCCGTGCGCGCCCTTTGTGCCAACTTTCCCGGTTTTGAGCGGGAACTGGTCGCCTCGGGTGAGCGAGGAGTGGGCTACCGGGTGCTGGCTGGACGGGATGCGCTGAGTCTCGACCGCCTGCACGAGCGCAGTGGCAGACAGCGCATCACCATCGCGCCGGTCGTGTCTGGGGCCGGTGGCAACGGGCTGGGTCAGATCCTGCTGGGAGCTGCCCTGATCGCCGTGTCCTGGTGGAACCCAATGGGCTGGGCCGCAGCAGGCTCTTTTCTGTCGCAGGCCACTCTGTATTCGGTGGGTACATCCATGATCCTGGGCGGTGTGGCCCAGATGATTGCCCCCACCGCCAAAGCCCAGGACCCCTCTGAGCGGCCTGGCAATCAGCCCAGTTATGTTTTCAACGGGGCCGTCAACACCACGGCGCAGGGCCATCCCGTACCTGTGGGCTACGGCCGACTCATTGTCGGTTCGGCCGTGATCAGCGCGGGCATTGATGTGGATGAGATCGCTGTATGAGCACCCATAGCACTTCTCTGATCATTGGCGCCGGTGGCGGTGGAAAGGGTGGGGGTGGCAGCGCACGTGTGGCGCAGGAAGCGCCCGACAGCCTGCGCTCCAAGGCCTATGCCAGGGTGGTTGACCTCGTCTGCGAGGGTGAGATTGAGGGCTTGGCCGCAAACCTGCAATCCGTCTACCTGGACGACACCCCGATCCAGAATCCGGACGGAAGCTACAACTTCACAGGGGTCACGCTCGAAACCCGCCCTGGCACCCAGCAACAAAGCTACATCCCCGGCTTCTCCGCTGTGGAAAACGAAGTGGCTGTTGGGGTGGAGTGCAAGGCCAATCAGCCGGTGGTGCGCTCCATCACTGACCCTGACGTGGATGCCGTGCGCATCAAGGTCAGCATACCGACGCTCACGCTGCAAGACACCACCAACGGTGACCTGAACGGCACTTCGGTCAGCTACGCGATCGACGTGCAGGCGCGGGGAGCCGGGTATGTGCAGGTGGTCACCGACACGGTCTCTGGCAAAACCACTTCGCGCTACCAGCGCAGCTACTACGTCCCACTCATTGGCTCAGGTCCTTGGGATGTGCGCCTGCGCCGCATCACGGCCGACTCGACACAGACCAGCCTTCAAAACAAGACATTTCTGGACTCGTATACCGAGGTAATCGAAAGCAAGCTGCGCTACCCCAACAGCGCACTGATGGCCTTGCGGGTGGATGCCTCGCAGTTCACCTCGATTCCACGGCGCAGCTACGACCTCAAGCTCCTTCGCGTTCGTATCCCCTCGAACTACTCCACCGAGACCCGTGCGTACAGTGGGATCTGGGACGGTACCTTCAAGGTGGCCTGGACAGACAACCCGGCCTGGTGCTTTTATGACCTGGTGACCAATACCCGCTACGGTCTGGGTAATTTCATACCGGAGTCCCAGGTCGATAAATGGGCGCTCTACCGGGTGGCCCGTTACTGTGACGAACTCGTGCCCAATGGACTGGGTGGTTATGAGCCGCGATTTACCTGCAACCTGTATCTGCAAAGCCGCGAGCAAGCCTACAAGGTGGTGCAGGACATGGCCTCGATTTTTAGAGGTATGGCTTACTGGTCGGGCGGAGCAATCACGGTCACTCAGGATGCGCCCCAGGATCCGGTCTACCAGTTCACGGCGGCCAACGTCATCGATGGTGAGTTCGCCTATCAGGGGTCATCCGCCAAGGCGCGGCACACGGTTGCTTTGGTCAGCTGGGTGGATCCGGATGATTTCTACCGCCAGAAGGTGGAATACGTCGAAGACATGGCAGGCATTGCCCGCTATGGCGTGGTTCAGACCGATGTGGTGGCCATGGGCTGCACCTCCCGAGGTCAAGCCCATCGGGTGGGCAAGTGGCTGCTGTATTCCGAGCAGTCCGAATCGGAAATCATCGCTTTCCGAACGGGGCTGGAAGGCGCTGTTGTGCGTCCCGGCGATGTCATCAAAGTTGCAGACAGCAGCCGGGGTGGCCTGCGCCTGGGTGGGCGCATCGCTGCGGCCACCACGATAAGCGTCACGCTGGATCAGGACCTGCCCGCCGGTTCGTGGCGCATCTCTGTGCTGCTGCCCACGGGAGTGGTGGAGGAGCGCCAAGTCGGATCCCTGTCTGGTCGCATGGTCGGTGTGACCAGCGCATTCTCTTTGGCTCCTCAGGTGGGTGCCATCTGGGTGTTGGCTTCCACCCAAGTGGAGACGCAACTGTTCAGGGTGGTGCAGGTCACCGAGAGCGAGCCTGGCATCCATGAAGTCACAGCACTGGCTCACAATCCGAGCAAGTACGACGCCATCGAGCGAGGGCTGGCACTGCAGCCTCGGGATATCACGGTGCTCTCCACAACACCTGTGGCGCCCACGGGCCTCTTGGTCACCGAGAGCCTGTACCGGGTCAAGGATCAGGCGCTGGTGCTCATTCAGTTGGGATGGGAGCAGGTCTTCGGCGCCTTGGAGTACCAGGTGAACTATCGGGTCAATGGCGGCAACACCGTCACCTTGCCCCGGAGTTCGAGCACTTATCTGGAGATTCGAAACGCCGAGACCGGGGATTATGTTTTCACGGTTCGGGCTGTGGGGGTGTCCGGCAAGCTTGGGGGCTCGGCCACTTTGAGCCAAACCATCCTTGGCAAGTTGCAGCCGCCTGATGATGTGCAGGACTTTGTGGTGCTGCGCCGCACGACCGATCTGCTGCTGAGTTGGAGCGCCAACACGGATGCCGATCTGGCAGGGTACGAGGTGAGAGTGGGCGCGGGCTGGGATGCAGGCACACTGGTTGGGCAGACCGCTGGGACCCAGCTCGTGCATGATCAAAGCGAATCAGGTCGGTACAACTACTTCATCCGGGCCTTTGACACCTCTGGCAAGTACAGCCAGCATGTCGCCACCTTCGAGTTGCTCCTGCTTGCACCAGCCGCAGTGCGGCAGTTTGATGTGGTCCAGTCGGCCAACCGGCTGGAGTTTCGTTGGGTGCCCAATCCTGAGCCGGAGGTGGTGGCCTATGAGCTGCGAGAAGGCACGGCATGGGACACCTCGATCTTCATTGCCGAGGTCAAGTCCAGCAGCTTCACTTTGCCTTCGGGCTTTGACGGTGAGCGTAATTTCTGGATCAAGGCAATCGCCTCGCCAGGCATCTACTCGGACGAGGCTACTTTCGTCTCGACGGTGGTGGCCCAGCCCCAGAACGCCAACCTGCTGGTCACCATCGATGCACAAGCCACCCGGTTTCCAGGGGTGAAGCATTTCGCGTCGGTCGAATCGGTCAACAGCCTGGATGTGCTGCGCATGGACAGTGGCGTGGCGCAGTCCGAATACCTGTTCGAGGTGAACCTGCCCACCAGCTACCGGGCACAAAACACCCTGTTGGCCAGCATCGGGGCCACGCTGGACGATCGAGAAACCTGGTCGACAGCGAACTATGTCTGGAGCAGCAATGCGGCCAAACGGCAATGGACCTATGACGGCGCGCTCAAAAGCATCGAAGCGAGGTTTCAGATGGCGCGCGAAGATGCATTGCAAGCTGGAGAGCTCTACGGCTGGCGCCTCAATGGTGCGCTGGCAGGGTACGGCAGCCCTGCCAGTGGGGAGGCTGTGGGCGTGAGCTATGGCGATGGGCGATACGGCAGTGGAGTACTCATCAAGGACACGACTCGGGTTTCCTGGGGTGTGAGCATCCCGGGGGTGTTCCATGTGAGTTTTTGGTTCATTCCGAACCAGATCACCACCTCGGTCATCTGGACAGCATCTGGTGCAGGGGTGAGCCTGCTTGTGGGCTTCGATGCGGCGGCAGGCAGCTTCTTTCTGGAAGACCACTTGTTCAACCGAATCGTCGTGCCATACCCCGTGAGCGTCAGCGACCGAATTTGCGTTGGTTTGTGTCAGACGGCCACTGAACGCAGGCTCTTTGTCGGAAAGATGGGCGGCGATGTGCAAAGCGCAAGTAGTCCTTTGCAACCCACTGCTGGATACACGGTCCTCAAGCTGTATTGAACGTAAACCCAGAACCCCAACCCGGGCGTTGCATCGAATGGTGCAGTGCCCGTTTTGTTTGAAGAAACGGAAAACTCCATGATTGAAGAAGGCATGAGCATCAAAGGCTCAATCACGCTGCTGCTGGCAAAGCCCACGGGCGAAGTCGAGGTGGTGCACAAAGACAACATCATCGTCAATGGCGGCTTTGACTTCGTGGCCGATGCCATTGGCAATTCGGCCAGCCGCCCCGGTGTCATGGGCTGGATTGCGGTGGGCACTGGCTCCACGGCCGCTGCTGCCACTCAGACGGCCCTGGTCACCGAAATCAAGCGCAATGCGGCCACGTATGCCCACACGGCTGGCACCAAGGTGTTCACTTTCACGGCCAGTTATCCAGCTGGTGATGCCACAGGTGCGCTCACCGAGGCAGGCGTTTTCAATGCAGCCTCGGCTGGCGCCATGTTCGATCGGGTCGTGTTTCCGGTGGTGAACAAAGGCGTGGACGACAGTCTGACGGCTGTTTTCACCTTCACCATGAGCTGATTGGGTACCTGATATGGCCGAGACCGTCAATGTCTCCAGCTCGCCGGGGGCCAACTACACCTGGACTTCCGGCAAGTTTGCCTGGAGCAGCGCTACGGCAGGCAAAAACTGGACAACGGCCTACCCGGCGGTTTACGCCCTCAGCGTGGCCACTGACCTGAGTTTTGCCGAGTTGGTTCAGAAATTGGGCATCAAACGCAATTCTGAGAGTCTGACCTTCTCAGATAAAGCCAGCCGGGCTTTGGCACTCAACAAGTACGAGAGCCTGAACTTTGTCGAGACCTACACCGACCTGATTGCCTTTGTGCTGCGTTTCGTTGAGTCCCTGACGTTCACGGAAAAGTACGCCCGCACAAGCACCAAAGCCGTCTTCGAGGCGTTTCAGGTGGGGGAGGGACTGGCACGGCAGTTGGTATTGCGCAAATACGAGACGCTGGCGCTGGCTGAGACCTATACGGACCTCATTGCTTTCATCCTGCGGGTATCCGAGAGCCTGAGCATGGCCGAGAAGCTTTCCAATGGGGTGACCAAGCCTCAGGCTGAAAATTTCAGGCTGAGCGATGCACTGGTCAGGTCGCAGGTCAAGCAAATCTCCGAGGCCTTCAGTCTGGCCGAGGCGCTGGGCCGAACGGTCGCGTACCGTCGCGCCATCAATGAAGGCTTTGCCATTGGCGAGGCGATCAGGCGCGCGCAGACCTTGAAGCTCAGCGAGGCCTTTGGTCTGGCCGAGCAGTATCGGCGCCGGGCCAATGGGGTGATCAGCGACATGATTGTTGCCAACACCGAGATCACCGAGCAGGACTTCATGGACATCCTGGAGTCTGGTCATCCCCCGGGGTACACCAATTTCCGGGACTTCATCCAGGGCGACTACACCTACCAGCGGGCGCTTTTCAGAGCAATCCTGACTTCAAGCAATGCAGACCGAGGCTACATCGATGGCCTGCGGGTGACTGTGGACGTGCCAGATGTATTTGATCGAGGCACGGCGCAGGTGGTCACCGCGTCCAGTGGCGTAGCGGTTGTTTTTGTACGGACTTTCCGAGTCTCGCCAGAGGTCACTCTGACCTTCAAAGGCGGTACCACCGTGGCAATCCCTCGAATTCTTGGATCGGTCACCACCGCAGGCTTCACCGCCATTTTGGAAAACACCTCCGGCGCCCGCGTGACGGGGGCCATTTCTTGGGTTGCCCAGGGGTATTGAAAGGGTACTGAATGCAAAACTACACCGAAATTCCATCCACGACGACGCTCTCGGACTCGCTGTCGCAGATCCTGAACAACGACAAGACGGCGCTCTCGCTCTCCAGCGGAACGGCGTTTCCGACTGTGAATCTGCAGCAGGGCATGCCGTGTTTCAGGACCGATGAGCAAAAGCTCTACATCCTGACCGTGGTCAGTCCCGTCACGTGGAAGATGGTCATTGACCTCTCAGCCACCTTGGGAAAGGTGGCCAATGCTGACCTGCTGGACGGCATTGATTCCACTGGTTTTGCACTGAGTGGACACAACCACGATGCGGCGTATGCAGCGTTGGGCCACAACCACAACGCGGCCTACCTGGGCATCACGGCCAAGGCGGCGGACGCTGACAAGCTCGATGGCTATGACTCCACGGCCTTTGTGCGCTCAGTCAATGGCAACGCACCTGATGCCAGTGGCAATGCCACCGTACCGATCGATTTGTCCAGTCGATTGGCCAAAGCCGGTGACACGATGACAGGTCATCTGTACATGGGCAGTGGTGCGGTGATCTATTCCTCGCAATCCGGTGCGGCTGATAACGCTCGCAACACTGGCTATCGCATGAACGATGGTCAGGACATTGGTGAGATGGGGCGCAGCAACCAGTACTACGACGACCTGGCAGGCAACTGCAATGGCATCTTGCCGACCGGCAACTGCGCAGGCAATACGTACTGGAAACCTTCCAATACCAGCTGGTGGACATGGGGCCTGGGATTTAACTACTGTGCTAACTCGGGCCAATACGACGGTGCAGGGGGAACAACATACGCCTACAACGCTGTGCCTAGCACGGGCTACAACTACGACGGTTACTACCTGGCCCAAGACGAGATCGGTGGGGGTGAGTACCACCGCTGGTACCGAGCCTGCAATTGCAACTGCAACTGTGGCAGCTACACCAACTGCAACTGCGGCAACACGGCTTTCAACTGTCGAACGAACTGCAATTGCAACTGTGCCTGCTGCGGTTGTTGCTGAAGGATCACCATGAAAGTCTTTCTTGTGCGCGCGGGCAAGCTCTCGACTGCGCTGGATTACGCCATTCACCTCAAAGTGGACCACGCGGCTGAGCAGGTGCTCATGCGCTTTGGCTTGCGACACCGTCCAGATAGCGATCAGCCTTCTGACTTTTCTGTGGAGGGGGTGACTTACCAGGTGGTTGCCGAGCAGTTGTTTGCCTATCGTGAGCTTCGAAACAACCGGGGGTGGTCCGACCGGCAGTCCTTCATGACTGGTTACCGCTGGGCAGAGAAACGACTCATCGACCCGTTGCCCTTGTATGTCTACACCCTGTCTACGCGTTTCACAGCGCCGGAAGCTTCGGGGCATGTCTGGAACGGGAACTTTCTGACCGGATTTAACGTGCCCTTTGCGGACAGCAGATTTGATGAATGCTTCGTGACGGTGAACCTTCATCCCACGCTTGGAGGGTGTCTGGTTGAAGGTGTGGCTTCCACGGATGTGGAACACACCGATTACCAGTCATCTGCTCAGGTAAGGGAAATGGAGTTCCCAGACTTGCGGGTGATTGCCCCCGCAAATGTCACAGCGGGAGATCCAGCCGAATTCACTGTTCAGATGCTCGACGGCCTGGGCAACCCCAGCAACCGTGATGCGGAAATTCACCTGGAGTCGGTCAATGGCTATCTGCCCGTCAGCCGACGCCGAACGCAGGGTGGGCTGACCACAGCCACCGTCATGACCCTGGGGCTTCAACCAGGCGACACCGTCCGATTGAAAGCAGGCTTCAAGTTCTACCCCGGCTGCGCCGACGCGCAGGTGGTCCTCTCATGATTCGCGAACTGTTTTCTGCTCGGGTCTACCAAGGACAGCTGAGTTTTGAGGATGGCCTGCGTGATCAGATGCTCAAAGGGGCAATGGATTTTCATCAGCGGCTCAATCGGGACGGGCAGCCCTGGGCGCGCAAAAGCCGTCAGTCCCTGATCGATCATGAAAGCTGCTGTGACGTTTTCAGACCCCTGGTCAATCAGGTTCGTGAAGCCATTGGGCACGCCTACCAGTGTGAACCTGTGTGGCAAACCGCCCGAGAGGTTATCACCCAACCTGGTCAGTTCATTCCGCTGCATGCCGAAGACACCGATCTCTCGGCGGTGTATTGGATTGACGGAAATGCTCGGCCAGATCCTTCTCGCCAGGACTACTCCGGCGCTTTTGTGTTGGTCAATCCCAGCGGTGCTTACGGCAGCCGCAAATTGCCATGGGAAGGCTGGCGCTCGGAAATCATCCATCCGTACCCCGGCCTGCTGGTGATTTTCCCGAGTTACCTGGCGCACCATTCCCATCCCTACAACGGTACCCGGCCGAGTGTGGAGGTCCATTTTGAGTTCCGGGTTCAGGCATTGGAGGGACTATGGCCATGCAAATCGTTGATGGCTTGATCGAGCCCGAGCTGGCCGCCGAATGTCGTCAGTGGCTGTTGAACCAGAACCTGGTCTTTGGCTGGAAAGCACATGCCAGGGCCCCTGGGGTGTTTTGGCATCGAAATTTTGTGCTGCCAGGAAAGCACAACCACCACTATGACGCAGGCGCATGGCAGCCAGAACGTACTTTTGATGCGTTTGTGGCCCAGGGGGGACCACTGGCCCGAGTGGCCCTGCGGGTCAAAGATCGGTTCTTTCCCAACGCAGAGATCACGCGTCTGTGGGTCAATGTGCAAGCGTTCGGAGATGAGGCTTCGCTGCACAGGGACTTCCCAACTGAGTTTCAGGACACGGCAAGATCCGTGATCTGGTACCCGGTAGCCGAGTGGAGTGCGGATTGGGGAGGGGATTTGGTGGTCTTGGACGATCTGGGTGAAATCCAGGCGGCAGCCATGGTCAAGCCCAATCGGATGGTGCAGATCAATGGCTGCATGCGCCATGCTGCCCGTCCGATCTCCCGCTATTGCAACGCCTTGCGTATCGCGGTGGCGTTTGGTTCGGAGGTGGCGCCATGATCGAATACCTCTGGCCAACGCCAGTGCTCAAGGACACGGCACCCTGGATTCAGTCTGAAATGGATGAACTTCGGCGCTACACGGTCGAAAGATTTCATGACCATCAGACCCATCCACCCGTGCACGGCTTGCCTGATGTGGACGTCCGGCTGAGGGTCCAGCTCAATCTGTTTCATGCCCATCATGAGGCGCATGCACCGGCAGTTTGGCATCCATGGAAGCTCTGGGTGGAGAGTACCTATCGCAACTACCTGCTCGAAGCACATGGTGTACGCAATGCCCAGGAGCTAAAAATCGAGGCTCGATGCATTCCCGTGCATTACCAGCCTGGCATGCGGGCTCAGCCGCACTACCACCACACCTGTGACCATGTCCTGTGTCTGTACCTGGACTGCGGGCAAGGCCGAAGTCCACCGGACCAACGCAGCTGGACCGTCGGTGACGGTGAACTTATTTTGCAGGACCCCCGCCCAATGGCGGGGTTTCCATTTTGGGAGAAGGTTCGTTACATCGAAACCTTTCCCGGTCTCGTGGTGCTGCATCCATCGCGCATCTGGCATGAAACCAACCCCTTCAATGCCCAGGGTGAGCGGACCCTTCTGGTGGTGACCCTTCGGGTCGCCTCTCACAACTACAGCGATCTGTACACCGAGCTCAGAGGAGGGGCGTCGTGTCTTTGAATTTACATACCCGTCCAGGTTATGAGGTGGATGTGGTCCGTGTGGACGACAGCCACCTGCGCATGACTGTGTTGGTCACCAATCCCGACGGCAAAGCTTCTGGCCGTCATGTCTTCAATATCCAAATGATGCCGGGTGCTGACCCGGCACAGGTTTGCCGAGAGGCATACCCCATCGCATTCGAGGAATCTTTGTCATGAAATTCACACTCACTCTCAATGGCAAGAACGGGTTTGAGCGACAGGCCGTCTACAACCCTGAGGACTCCAGCCTGGTCTGGAAAGACAGTGGAGAGCCTTTGCCATTGCCACAGGCATTTGCTCGCCAGGAGGGCATGCAGTGGCAGCCTTTCTGGCATTTGCATCACCCCTCCAGTCCGGCCGGAAAATCAAGGGCCATTCGCCACCTCAAGCTGCAGCTCGGGCTCAAATGCAATTACTCCTGTCAATACTGCTCACAGGCGCACCAGCCCCATGACCTTGATGGGCACCCTGACGATGTCCAGCCTTTCATGCAGCAACTCGAGGGGTGGTTTGCTGGAGGAGATGATGGCAGGGGTGCAGGCGTCAAGATCGAGTTCTGGGGTGGAGAGCCCTTTGTTTACTGGAAATTGCTCAAGCCCCTGGGCGAGGAAGTCAAAAGTCGCTACCCCAATGCTCAGTTATCGATTGTGACGAACGGATCGCTATTCGATGACGAAAAACTGGCTTGGGTGGAAGCGCTGGATATCGGGATTGGCTTGTCCCATGATGGTCCTGCCCAGTCATACCGTGGCCCGGATCCACTGGCTGATCCTGAAAAGCTTGTCCAGATCAAGCGATGGGTATCCAGGCGCATGCCACTGGATCGGATGAGTTTCAACACGGTTTTGCACCGGCACAACCAATCCCTCAAGGCGGTTCGGCAGTTTTTTGCTGAAAAGCTCGATCTGCCAGTGCAGGCCATTGTGCTGGCCACCGAGGAAGTGATGCTGCCCTATGACCAAGGAGGTCTCTCGCTGACGCTGGAAGGTGCTGATCTTGATCGATACCGCCACCAGATGTTCTGGGAACTGGTGACCGGCTCAGGCATGTCGGTGGGGACGATGCGGGACAAAGTCGACGAATTCATGCGGGCGCAGGCACAGGCCAGGCCGCTGAAATCTTTGGGTCAAAAGTGCGGCATGGACCGTGATGACTCGATTGCCGTGGACATGAAAGGCAATGTGACGACCTGCCAGAACATGAGCGCTTCGACTCGTCACAGGATCGGTCACGTTGAACAATTTGACGACATCGCGCTGAATACGGCGTATCACTTCAGTACCCGAATCGAATGCCCACGTTGTCCAGTGGTGCAACTTTGCAAGGGGGCCTGCCTGTTTTTGGAAGACAGTTACTGGCGCGCTGCCTGCGACAACTCGTTCGCGCACAACCTGGCGGTCATGGCCGCAGCCCTTTACTACCAGACCCAAGGGCTTATCCTGACCCGGATTGAGGCTGATGCTATTCGTTCGTCACGACAGAACATAATTGACGTCATCAGTCTTGCGTTTGTGGAATCCGGTGGGGACATGCAGACCGTGGTTCCTGTCCTGCAGATCCGAAAAGCGTTTCCGATTGCGGTCGTTGCTGCATAGATCAGCTTCGAAGCATTTCATTTCATTATTTGTTACTTGCCGCCATGGTTCGCCCTGGCGGCTTTTCTTTTGGAGTTACGAATGCCAGAACCGACAAGCAGTGGGGTCGCCGGAGCGGCGGTTGCCTATAAAGCACTGGGAGGTTCCGCAGCTGCTGCAGCCAGTGGCGCCACATTAGCAGCTGTGGTGGTCATGTTGATGACCCCGCCTCGCAACAAACGCGAGTGGGCCGTTGGGCTGATCAGCACCGTGGTATCCAGCATCGGTGGTGGAGCCATCACCGTCGAACACTTTGGGCTTCATCACTGGGCTTTCTCAACCATGGGGCTTTGCGCCTTGGGTGGGTTGATCTTTGCGTGTGGACTGCCTGGGTGGGCGATGGTGCGATGGACGTTTGCCTTCATCGATAAGCGCCGTGACGATTCCATCGACCAGGTGGCCAAGGATGTGAAGGAGCTGCTGTGAGTCCTTCAGAGTTCATCATGCGGCTGTCAAAGCCAGCGATGGAGTCCCAGCGAAAGTCAGAGGTTCCTGCCAGCATCACGATCGCTCAGGCGGCACTTGAGTCCGCCTGGGGTGAATCCGGCCTTGCCAAAGCGGGGAACAACCTCTTTGGGATCAAGGCTGACAGCCGGTGGAGGGGCGAAACGCTGACCTTAAAAACACGCGAGTTCATCAGAGGGCAATGGCTTGTTATTCCAGCCAAATGGCGAAAGTACAGCAGTTGGCAGGCCAGCATTGATGATCATGCCGCTTTTCTCAAAGGCAATCCACGCTATCAGCGCTGTTTCATGTGTCAGACCACTGAGGATTTTGCTCGTGCGCTGCTCAAGGCAGGGTATGCGACCGATCCTTCCTATACCGAAAAGCTGCTCGGATTAATTTTCCAACACAAGCTCCAGGCTTTGGATCAGGAATCGAAATGAACTGGCTCACTCGTCTATTGATTTCCAACTGGACCCTGGTCATCGTCCCCATTGTGATGCTTGGGGTCTGGCTCAATGGTGTGTGGGTGGGGGAGGGACGTACTCAACGGGCGTGGGATGCCGAACGGCATCAGGTAGCGCTTGTTCAAGCACGGTCTGAACAAAAGTCGGCTGACATCAAACGCTTACAGGAGCAAATCAACCATGAAATCTCAAATGAGTTCAATCAAAAATCTGCGCGCTTGGCTGCTAATTGGCAGTCTGGTCGTCCTGTCCGGGTGTGCAGCAACCCCACAGATGGTGCCGAGCATTTGCCCACCGTTTCCGCAACTTCCACCACCGTTGCTGAAGCCGCCCCCGACCCTGTACCTTCTGCCTCCGCAGATGAGAGACGGCTGACCTGTGACAAGCTCTATGAGGATTCAGCACAGACTACATTGATGTTGGTTGAAATTCAGAAGTGGTACATCGAACATTCAAAGTTGCTCTTGTCGGTAGCTAGGTAATTGCTGAAGTTCTTCTAAGCCAAAACTCAGATTGAGGCCAGCGTGCTTGATCCTGATACCAGCTGGCCCGGTTGTTCAAATACGTCTGCCAAATGTTGGCCAGTGCGTTGCTGTAGTCATCGATACAGGGCTGAAAATGATTCGTGCTGAGCGCATCATGAATCGATGTTGAGGCAGCCAGACCTGTGTACAGCGCATTGAATATGCCTTGGGATGAGAGCGGATCAAAACACATGGCCGCGTCTCCGGCGGCCAGCCAGCGGTGTCCGGCGTATTGAGGCAGCGTGGCGCTGTTGGCTGAGCAAAAGCCGTGTTTGGCGGCTATGTCAGAAAAGTCTGTTGTCAATATTGTTTGCGCCAGGTCTGGCAGCTGCTGTGCACGCCTTAGCAACGCGTTGGGCTTGTGTGCATCTTTGGCAGAAGGCTGATCTGCATCGGTATAGAAGGCCAGCAACCTTTGTTGATTGGGAAGAACCGACGTGTACCACCAGCCATCTCTTTCGGCATGGATTTCACTTCCCTGTTCTGCGTTGGAGAGGTCACGGCCAATCATCCAGCCACAGGCAAGCTTGTCTTCGGCTTGCGGCGTCAAACCCATTCGTTTGGCGATGAATGATTTTCGGCCAGTGGCATCAACCAACCAATTGGCTTTGATGTGGATACGTCGTCCATCGACTTCGGTTTCCACAAGCCATGATTGATCGGTGGGATCCAGATTTGCAGCGCTCAATCCTGAACACCTCAGAATTCCAGCGCCTCGTCGGTGTGCTTGCTGCAGCAGCCACTCATCAAATCGAGCGCGGTCCAGATGCCAGCCATCGCCGTCCAGGTTGCGAATCGAGTCATTGAAGTACGGTTCAGCACTGCCCCATAGTGACTTGCTCAAGCGATGGGGTTGATGGTCTTGTTCAAGAAACGAAGACCACAGCCCCATGTCTTTAAGTAAACGTGATGCAGCAGCCGGCAATGACTCGCCAACTGCTTGGGACGTTGCACTGTGCTGCGTGACGATCAAAACCTTGTGAAAAGGTGCCAGATTAAGCGCCACCGTACTGCCTGCGGGGCCAGCTCCCACCACCAAAACATCGACAAAGAGCTGGTCCCGCACAAGCACTTACAAACCGCGAGGGAAGCGGCGCACTTTCTCAATCGTCATCAGATCAACAGAGTCAGGCCGAGTTTCACCAGCTGCGCCCAGCTTCGCATCGTCATGATGTTTACGTGGTGCATGTCCATCACTCAAGATAGGACGGTGTTCGTCCTCTACCTGAATCACGGCAGGGAAATTCACCCGGTCTGCTGGGCCTTCGCGAACTTCCACCACACCCATGTGGTCAAAATGGTGAATCATGTTGTTGATCTGATCCGTGTACGAACTGTCACCCAGCGGCGCGGTCCAGGCCGCGCGATTGGCGAATGCCATCATTCGCTCTCCGAGCGACTTGCTGGTGTCCATCACGATGTCGTAGTTTTGCTTGGTCAGAACTTGGTTGGGCACACGTGCGGGCCAGAAGCTGGGCACATAGGGGTCATACGCTTTGTCGTAGCCCGAGCGGCAGCTGGCGGTGTCTGTTTGCCACGGCACGGCCATCCATCGGGTGATGCCACCCGCCTGCTGACCGCTGAAAGGTCCGTTGGGAATCGTGATCCAGTCGCTGCTCAAAACCTCGCCAATAGACGGGGCAACCCAGCCCTTGGGTGCATGCGCGAACCTGAACGGTCCCATGTACATGGTTTTGATGCGTACAGGCCATGTCATCTCGCACCCAGGATGAAACGCATCGGCCAAACAGAAGTCCAGAGCAGCGCGTGTCAGTGTGTCGCCTTGCGCTGCAAGTGGCACGTCTTCAATGGACTTGGGCGTCACTTGCTCAGGATCGTAGTCTTCAATGAAATCACCATTCGCCCATTGCTGCAGGAAAGCGAGCTGCGTTGCAGTCAATGACGTGTTCTGCAGGGGAGTATGGGCCGCGGGTACCGACATGGCATCGCCATACAGCCATGGCCAAGGCTTGGGAGACCACGAGTCCACGTTGTCGTTGCGGAACTGATTTGCAATGGTTTTGCGCAACTCCCTGAAGGCGGGGGACGCGCTGGACAGTCTGGCCACCACTTCCGGGCTGGTCAAATCATTCGCACCCTTCCAGCCAAAGCCGGCAGCAAAGCCACTGTTGACCCACTGCAAACCATGAAGCCGCTGGAACAGTGGGTAAATGTCCAAGGTAAAGCTTGGACGTGTGGGCATGGGCAGCATCCCGTTGGTGATGGCTACATCACGCATCAAGTCCCACATTGTTCGCACAGTTTTCAACTCGGGGCCGTAGTTGGGTGGCGCCACCACCACCCAAGCAGGATCAACCATCAGTTGCAAGCCTTGGTATTTCACGCTTGCTGTCACCGGGCCGTCGGACACATCGTCATGCCAGCCTTCGTTGTTGCCAAACGTGATGGCTTTGCTGTTGTTGTAAGAAGACGAATGACCGTGACCGCCCAAAACAATCAGACGACCGTTTTCGTCTGTTTGTATTTCACCCAGGTACACCGGCTTACCCATGAACTGGCCATCGTCAAAGCGCTTGGATTTGGCGTTCTTGCCTTTCACCTTCTGTGGGTTGGGGGAGATGCTCAGCATGTTTCTGTCTGGGACACCCGGATTGCGCAAAGTGGTCGGTGGTGCAGAAGCCGCCTCCGGAATGTCCAACGCCAGCTGAAACCCGTACCAAGCTGACTTTTGGTTGGCCAGTTGAACATCCCATTCGATGTCAGCGTTGTCTGCAGTCAGCTCTCGCACGATCTCGCCCTTGGCATTGAGTCCGTAAATACGGAACCGGGCGGCCTGCCGTTTGAGGCGATGGTGTGCGTCCCGATAAGAGCCTGGCGGCAAGGGTGCTGGGTCTGGCACCTCTGGCCCCAGGAACCATCCATCAGGACTGTTGCCTACACGCGCCACCCCAATAGACGGGTAGATGGCCGCTTTCACAATGCAGGTGTCGACGGGTCCATACATTTGAATGGCGGGTTCGGCCGTGGCCTCCTGTACTTGATGGAAAGGACATGCCGAAGCAGCTGGCCTCGGTTCTGTGGGGTCTTGCAAGGGCTGGCCATTGGCTTCGTGCCTCAAGCGTGCGCCTTCGCGGTAAACCATTTTGCGAGCCACGGCAATCGAGCCCACTGGCGCTTGCTCTAGCGGCACACGCCAGATGTTGAAGCTCAAGCCTTGTCCGTATTCCGACTGGCCACGCAAAGTGATGTCTTGCCTGGGCAGCGTGAGCGTGGCCACATGCACAAACGGACTTTCTGTCTCAGGCCATTCCACTGTGGCCTGATCCAACGGCATGGTGTCGGGATTGGTTCGCAACTGAACCATGAACTTGAACTGATAGCCGTCATGGGACAAGCGATTGCACATATCCACCGCCAGGTAGTCGGCCTGATCATTGGGCACGTTCTCGGGTGGTGTGACTGGATCGAGACGGTATTTGACGTATTGTTTCTCGCCTGCCATGAAAGGCAGGATCGCCCAATAGGTTGTAGTGAGCACACTGCCTTCGACCTTGGCCATGCGATCCAGAATTGCAGCGGTTTTGGGGTGCTTTTTCAGGTAGCTGGGGTAGTCTTTTTGCACCACACCGGCATAGGTGAACTCGGTCATCTCTTGGGCGTTGTCCACAAAGAAGACCGGAAAGTTCTGCATGATGAAGTCGGCCGTATCGCCATCATCACCAAGTGCTTTGACACCCGGGACGCCAAAGAGTTTGATGCCAACCCCAAGCGTGGACTTCAAGTCCGGTGATGTGGGCGTTGTGTCACTCGAAAAACGCACCCATGCTTGCAAGCGCTCATGCGTGAAGATGCCGACCTTCAGAGCCTCGGGAATGTTTGGTTGCAGCACCCATTCGGCACTGGCTACACCATGCAGCTTGCGGAACACCGCCCGTTCGGCAGGTCGCTGGCCCAGTTGAATGCGACGGTCTTGCGCAATTCCGACGAACATTTCGGTCAGCCGCTCAGGTGCTTCTTCCGGATTGTCAAAGCAAGGGGGAATAGGGTATTGCATACATGAACCTTTTGGATATGGGTACATGCATTCGAACGCAATCTCTCTGGAAAAACACCTACCAAATCCAATAGGTCTGCATTTAATTCAAAATATTTATCGCGATCTTCTGAAAAAGTTGAATACGCATCCAGCGTTTCATAAGACCCATTTATCTATTGATCAAGTGAGGCCGGATCTCCGAGAAGCAAATGGACTTCGTGAATTTCCCTGTGGTACACGTGAACTCAAGATAGCCTGTCATCTGCACATTAATCAGGGGGTCAAAGTGATCGCGGATGGCGCGAGAAGAGCCTTCGTGGATTGTGGCTTGCAGGGGTAGCTGGGCTGCCATGCCTGGCGTCATGGCAATCCTCGGTGATACATGAACAAAGTCAATCTTCGCTCCAGCACACTGTAAGCTGAACTGCCCACGGTCCAGTTCTATCGGTAAAGGCGAAAGATTGATGAGCTGTAAATAAACCCGTGCAGAGGTGACTTGCCCTAGGTCTAATTGCGCAGACTCGCCGCGAGGAACCAGGTCGCAATAGACCAGATTGGACAGACGCTCGGCGGTGTAGTAGCGACGGAGAAGAAAAGTAGGCAAATACCGGATCAGTACTTTGCCGATGCTGTAGATCGGGAAGAAGGTAGAAGACAACAAGAAAAACTTCTATAAAGATTGAAGGCTATTGGGCGTCTAACGAATTAGACGAAAACACCGCCAGACAAAAAAGCTAATAAAAATAGTAGGTTAGGAAGCGTTTAGGTTTGAAATCGTTCGAAATAGGCTCAAACTGCATCAAGATTCAATGAACCTCAAGAATGCGACGGATATATGAATAACCAAGCAAAAAAACGCAGAAACGTCCTGGCAATGATTGGGATTTCTTTGATGGGAATTCTTCCAGTCGCAGCAGATGCCCGTGGCAGAAGACGAGTAGGCGGTGGCCGCAGCAGCGGTGGCTGTGGATCTAAAGGTGGACCAGGCTATCGAAAAGCCAACGGCAAGTGTGCAAGTTGGAATGATTGAGGTTGATCTATGGACTTGACTATGGCATCCAGAAACTGACTGCCATAGGCTGAGAGCAGACCGCCGTTGAAGGTACGCAGATGGCATTGATCGACCCTAAGCAGTCGCTGGCGGCTTACGAAACCTGCCGTTGGTGAATTGAAGCATCCCTAGGGCTCAGCCGAGCTGGGTCGCACGTCACTTAGGGGCATGAAACACGATGTTGCTCCTCGTGTTTGTCCGCGGAGACATCCAAGAAGATCAGTCGTCATGACACTTGGTTATTGAGTTTCCGTCACCGGTTTTTCTTGTTGACGCCACCGGCGAACAATGTCAGTGACAAATGCGTCGTCAGCCGTGTCGGCGCTCCACAAGCTTGCAAACGGTACGTCAGCACTGTGCGGACGTCGATCCTCTGGAAGGTCACTGAATCGCACACGAACAGGCACAACAGTACCCTCGCCGACAATGAGTGCCTCTTGTGCCCGGAGTGTAGGCAATGTGTCAATCAAGCTTCTCACAGCATCGGGCAGCGCCCGCTGCACGAAATGCTGGTCCTGTTCGTTGCTCATGCGCAGCGCAATCAACGTGTTGCACTGCGAAAGAATGGTCTCCGCTAATTCCGAAGGACGTTGCGAGATTAACCCTAGCGATACGCCATATTTACGACCTTCCTTAGCAATTCGTGCCAAGGCTTGCTTCGTCGGCTGAAATGCAGCCGCGTCACTGCGCGGTGCATACCGATGAGCCTCCTCGCAGACCAAGAGGATTGGAACCTTGACTGGGCGGGGGCTCCAGACAGCGAAATCGAACACAATACGACACAGAACGGACACGACCACATCAACCACGTCTGAAGGAACCCCGGAAAGGTCAATGATGGATATTGGTTTGTCGCCAACCGGAATTCTTAGGTACTGCTTGATGATGTTGGCAAGTCCATCCGTCACGTTTGCGTCAGGGCGAACTAAAAAAGCAAACCGCTTGTCTGCTTGCATTGCCTTGATCTTCCCAATGATTTTGTCGTGAGACTCCCGCTTTGACGGTGTCAAGCCGCTGGCTTGTAGTTCAACAGCGGCTATGACATCCCCCAGCTTGTAAGGTACTGGGGTGTCAACGGTGATGCTATCAGCGAGAATACCGGCCGTTCCAAAACTACGACGTGCCGAAAGGACGGCCTCCTTGAGAATGTTCGTCTGACTTGTCGCAGCAAATTCAGTCTTGCCGACAAATAGCTCAATGCTTTCTTCAAAATTCAGCAACCAATGCGGCAAATTCAGTGTTGTCGGATCGATAACCTCAGCTTTTGAACCAAATGCTCTACTGTATTCGTTGTGCGGATCCAGAAGAATAATATGACCACTGGGTGCAATATCTAAAATTGCTTGAAGTAAAACCGTAACGGAG
>JACCDS010458117.1_pt1 | contig 21316 bp, 11 predicted proteins | sample 7446441 | NCBI WGS metagenome assembly JACCDS01 (sample SAMN15323445, study PRJNA562643) | freshwater metagenome | isolation source: river surface water | place: USA:Blue River Watershed | collected 2017-08-17 | reverse complement strand
TACGCCGGACGGCAAGCAGATCCTGGTCGCCAATGAGGGCGAGCGCGATGGCGAGAACGGTGAGCAAGATGCGCCGGGCGGCGTCAGCATCATCAATCTGTCGGGCGGTGCTGCACAGGCCACGGTGACGACGCTGGATTTCAGCGCGTTCGACGGCCGCGAAGACGCGCTGCGCGCTGCCGGCGTGCGTATTTTCAACGGCAAATCCGCCAGCCTCGACCTGGAGCCGGAATACATCGCCGTCGCTCCCGGCGGCAAGGAAGCGATGGTGACGCTGCAGGAAGCGAATGCGGTCGCGCTGCTCAACCTGACGACCCAGAAATTTACCAAGATCGTCCCGCTCGGCCTGAAAAAATATCAGGGCCTGTTGAGCGACTTCAGCGATCGCGACGGCGGCTATGTGCCGGTGTCCGACAAACCGGTGTTCGGCATGTACATGCCGGATGCAGTGACGGCCTTCACCAGCAAGGGCCGCACCTTCTATGCGATGGCGAACGAAGGCGACGATCGTGACGACTTCATGGCCGACGGCGAGAAGGCGCGGCTGTCGACGCTGATGCTGGATCCGGTGCTGTTTCCGAATGCGGCGGCACTGCAGGCGAATACCGCGCTGGGCAGGCTGAACACGCCGAACCCGGCGACAGTCGGCGCGGGCATCAGCGGCGACACGGACGGTGACGGCGATATCGACCGCATTCTGTCGTATGGCGCACGCTCGTTCTCGATTGTCGACAGCCGCGGCAAGCAGGTGTTCGACAGCGGCGATCATATCGAGCGCTTCATTGCGTCGCAGGGCACCGGCGTGTTCGATGACAGCCGCAGCGATGACAAGGGTCCGGAACCGGAAGGCATGACCTCGGCAGTGATCGACGGCCGCACGCTGGTATTCGTCGGCCTCGAGCGCGGCGGCGGCGGTGTGATGGTGTATGACGTCACGAATGTGGACAACGTGCAGTTCGTCACGTATGCGCGCAATGCGGCCGATGTGTCGCCGGAAGGCCTGCACTATGTGTCGGCCGCCAACAGCAGCACCGGCCAGGCGCTGCTGGCGCTGACGAATGAAGTGTCGTCAACCTTGACGGTGTATGGCCTGACGACCGTGAAATCCGGCGGTGTCGGCAATGATCAGCTGATGGCGACCGACGGCGTCGATGAACTGACCGGTGGCGCCGGCGCCGACCGTTTCGTGTTTGCGCAGGTGCGCATGGCCGGCGATGCCGGCCTGACGCGCGATGTGATTACCGATTTCGTCAGCGGTCAGGACAAGATCCACCTTGCGCGCATCGATGCCAACAGCACGAAGTCCGGCAATCAGGCATGGGCGCTGGCGGACGCTTTCAGCGGCCGTGCCGGTGAGCTGACGATCTCGCGCGAAGGCGACGATCTGCTGCTGTCGGGTGACGTGAATGGCGATGGCCGCGCCGACCTGGTGATCGAGCTGACCGGTGCTGCCACGCTGAACGCCGCCGATATCGTGCTGTAACGGCGTTGCGGCGCTCGCAGGGGAGCGATCTTTAGCGCCTGGCGAGCGCCTGCGCCAATAGCGGCGCCATCGGTACGACGTTACTGGGGTGCGGTATGCAGTCGGTACTCCAGACGGCGCCCACGCCGGCCCCGGCAATGATCTGCAGCGCATCGCCGGCAAAGAGTGCATGGGTGACCGCCACATCGACCGAGGTGGCGCCAGCCTGCAATGCGGCCTGCGCTGCGCGCGCGAGCGTGCGGCCGCTGCTGGCGACGTCATCGAGTAGCACCACCGCGCGTCCGCGCAGATCGACGGGCGGCAGCTGGATGTCCACCTCGCGGTCGCCGTGCCGCACTTTGTCGCAGACGGCATGCTCGAGTCCGTGTGCCAGCGCCGCGCTGGCGATCCATTGCGCGGACTCGCTGTCGGGGCCGAGCAGAAAGGCGCCCGGGCGCTGGCGCACGACGTAGTCGCCCAACAGCGGCGCACCGCTCAGCACCTGCGGCCGGCGCACCGGCACCGCCTCGGCGAGCGTCGCTACCCTGTGCAAGTGCGGGTCGACCGTCATGACAGCATCGAACAATGATGCCAGCAGGTCGCCGACCACGCGCTGGCTGACCACTTCGCCGGCACGGAACGCGATGTCCTGCCGCATGTAGGCAAGGTAAGGGCAGACCAGCGTCAGGTCTTGCGCGCCGAGCATGCGCGCGGTGCGTGCCACGAACAGCAGCTCGATCAGCTTTTCGTTCGGCTGCACCAGCGAGCGGTACAGCACGACGTTGTGCGGCAAGTCCGGCGGCAGCCTGAGCTTGAGTTCGCCATCGGGAAAACGATGGCGCTCGATCGCCTGTGCGTCCAGACCGGCGGCTTGCGCAACGCGCAGCGCCGGTGCCTGTTCGTCGTCGAAATACAGCAGCACGGTAGCGCTCATCGTCAGAACTCCAGATAGGCGTGCGGAAAATCGGCCGGCTCGCCAATGGTGTAGCCGCTGCGCCGCTCGCACATCTGTTTCGCGAACATCAGGTCGCTGGCGAAATCGGCATGCACCTCGTACAGTGTGTCGCCAGCCTTCACCATGGTGCCGAGCTTGCAGACCAGTTCGACGCCGGCATTGCGCACCTTGGGCGCACCGGCCAGCCGCGCGACCTGCGCAATCAGTAGATTGTCGATGGCGGTCACCATGCCGTCCTGCGGCGCGGTCACCTGATGGGTGAGGCGCGCCAGCGGGAAATCATTGTGGTTGAAGCCGGTGGCGCCCTGCGCGTCAATGATGTCGCGCATCTTCGCCAGCGCACGGCCGGATTCGAGGATGTCGCGTGCGATCGCAAAGCCGTCGCCGCCGCGCACATCGGGATCGAACTCAATCATCCGTCCGGCCAGGTGCAGCGATTTGCGGCGCAGGTCTTCCGGTGCGCGCGGGTCGTTCTCGAGCACGCGCATCACGTCGCGCGCCTCGAGCGCCGGGCCGATGCCGCGGCCGATCGGCTGGCGGCCATCGGTCAGCACGACCTCGAGCTTGACGTGCATGCGCGCGGCGACGTATTCGAACAGCTTGCGCAGTCGTTGGGCTTCAGGAGCGCTGCGCACCTTGGCCGACGGGCCGACTGGAATGTCGAGCAGCAGATGGGTCGAGCCTGCCGCCACTTTCTTCGACAGTATGGACGCGACCATCTGCGTGACTGAATCGAGCGACAGCGGCCGCTCGACCGAGATCATCACATCGTCGGCCGGCGACAGGTCGGCGGTGCCGCCCCAGGCGAGGCAGGCGCGGTGCTCGCGCACGATCTGCGAGATGCGCCGCTCCGACAGATTGACGTCGGCCAGCATTTCCATCGTGTCGGCAGTGCCGGCGGGCGAGGTGATCGCGCGCGACGAAGTCTTCGGGCATAGCAGCCCGTGCGCGGCGACGATGGGCACCACCAGCATCGACGTGCGGTTGCCCGGAATGCCGCCGATACAATGCTTGTCGACCACCATGTGCTCATGCCAGTGCAGGCGCCGTCCGCAGGCGACCATGGCGTCGGTCAGGTAGTACAGCTCTTCGCGGTCCATGGTGCCATCGTTGGTAGCGATCAGGAACGCGGTCAGCTCGATCTTGCTGTACTGGCCGGCGGCGATGTCGGCGACGATCGCGTGATAGTCCTGCTTGTCGAGCCGCTCGCCGCTGATCTTGCGGAACAGTGCGGCGGTCGACGCCGGCCGCTCCGCATGCTGCACGCTGACCATCATGCCGGCCGGTGCGCCGAGACGGCGGAAGGCGTCTTCGGACAGGCCGACTTCCTCGGGCGCGACGATGCACGGATCGTCGGCAACGTTCAGTGTGGCCTTGACGCTGTGCCCGCCGTGCACGACCTCGATCTTCGCCAGCGCGCGAAAACCTTCGGTGCGGTACACGCTGCAGTCGCGGTGCAGGTAGACCACGTTTTCCAGGTGCGTGTCGATGGCCACGCGCCTGAGCTTGAGTTTGAGCTTTTCGCGCTCACCGTTGCCTTCGGCGACAGGAGCAGGGGAGGTCGGAGGTGTAGCAGGCATGCGGATGCGCCTTTCTGGTCGGGCGTCGTTGATCTTGTCGGCAGTGCGGCCGCCTGCCGCCATGATACCGCTGTGCCCTGTGCCCTGTGCCCGTTAGCAGTCGCGCTGTTCGCGGCCGGACTAGCGCAAGTCCAGCCGATACCAGCGCGTTTGCCCTCGCCATGTGCCGGTGCCGAGGATCTGGCGGCGCGCGTTGATCGCCACGGCCGTGAGAAATTGCCAGCCGGGGGCGCCGCTGCCGGCATACGCATTCAGCTCATGCAGCACACCATCGAGGATGACGACCGGTCGCCCGCCGGACTGGCCGACCACATCGCCGAGATCGTTCAGGTCGGTATAGCGGGTGTCGGGGCCGAAGCTCGGTAGCAGCGTGGCGCCACTGCGCGACACCAGATAGCCCTGCGCGCTTGGGTCGCTGTCCTGCCGGGGCGACATCAGGATCTGGCCGCGCGCATTCACGCGCCGCGCGTCGCAATGGCAATTCAGGTAATCGAAAGGCAGCGCGTGCCATTGGCCGTCATACAGTTGTGGCGTGAGCAGAAGACCGTCGCGTTCGATCGCGCCGATGATGCCGTTGCTGGCGATACCGAACAGTTGCATGCCGGCCTTCGCGCGTACGTTGCGATAGAGCGTGGCGCGGCTGCCGTTGGCCTGCCATAGCTGGATCTCCTGTTCGTCGGTGTCGAGGTTGTAGGTGTCGGATGCAAAGCGGCCGTCGTCGGCCGGCCCGACTACCGCCTGGACCTGATAGCTCGGTGGCAGGGCAAAGCGTCGGGCCGGCGTGCGGTCCCAGGTCCAGATGAAGCGCTGGCCGGCGGCCACGCCGTCGCCAGCCAGCATGCCCTGGTTGTTGGACGATGCCACCCGCAGTGCCGTCCATGCACGGCGGTCGCCACCGAAGAAATTGCGCTCGGTCGCTGTCACGGCGTCCAGCGGCGATACCGATAGCGGCAACGGTAGTGTGGTGCCCCGTGCCGACGGCCGCTGTACGCCGGACGCACGGCCATTGTCAGTCAGTCGGTCGAGCGTATTGCCGGCGAAAGGCAACGGCAAGGCGACGATGCTGCCGACGGTCTGGCGCTGGACAGCGGTGCCGATAGCGGCCGGGCTCGCCGGCAGATCGACAGCGGCGCTGTCCAGACCGACAAATGCCAGCCAGCAAGCTGCCAGAATTCCTGCGATGCATCGGGTTGCGGCCATGGGTGTCTCCGTCACGAGCGTGCAGGTTGGCGTACCGGAGGATGAGTGTGCCGTGCGGCTGCGACCGGCCTTTGTCGCGGATCGATCGTGTCGCTGAATCTTTATCAGGAACCTTTCACGGCTGTGCACTGCCCACTTCTTTGGTACGTGAATTGAAGGAATGGATGGTGCGCGGCACGGATAGAAGAACGATGATTGGCGACTATCTGCCGGACACCCGCCGCAGTGTCTGGGGATCAATGCTGTGGGTCTCCATACTTGCGCTGATGATCGTCGCCATTTTGCTCGGCACCGCCGACCGATTGGCAGGTGAGGAGGCGCAGGCCCGCGGCGATGCGATGCGCCAGGCCGAGTCGCTGGCTAATGCGTACGCAACCCAGCTGCAGTATGTATCGGAGCAAATTGATCAGCTGATGCGTCGTGTCGCGTTTTCCTGGCACGATCATCCTGAAACGGTCGATCTTGAGCGCGATCAGCGCCGCGGTCTGTTTCCGGGCCGCGATGATTTCTTCGTCTTCATTACCGATGCACACGGTCGTGTGGTACGCAGCTCGCTGGCGCTGCGCCGGCCGATGGATGTGTCCGGCTTTGATTTTTTCCGGCAGCAGCGCGCCGGCTGCTGCCGGGGGCTGAGCATTTATCCGCTCACGCACAGCCCCTGGGTGCTGCGCGATGTGGTCCGCTTTGTGCGGCGGATCGACCATGACGACGGCAGCTTCGCCGGTATTGTGCTGGTATCCGTGGCGCCGGATTTTCTGGCGACTTTCAACGATGAAGAGCTGCGTGGCCCGCATGACTTTGTCAGTGTGCGGCTCGCCACCGGGCCCTTACTGGCCACCAAGGTCGGCCAGCGCAGCGAGGCAACGACGGTGTATTACCGTGAAAATCCCAGGTTTGTCGAAGACCACGGCGTGCGTCTTGAGCCAGCGCATTTGTTTCGGGACAACCGCGCGCGCTTTATTGCCTGGCGCCATATCGCCGGCTATCCGGCAGTGGCGCTGGCCGGACTGACCGAGGACGATGCGCTGGCACCCTTTCGCGCGCTCGCGCGCACTTACCGCATCAATGCAGCGACCGTGATCGCTTTGCTGGCTGCGCTGGCGGCCGGTGGCATTGTGCTGTTCTCGCGCATAGCTGCGCGCCGGCAAATGGAAGAAGAACTCCGGCTCACTTACCGAGTTGCCACCGATGCCGCGAACGAAGGCTTCTACATGTTGCGGCCGCAGTTCCGGCAGGGGAAGCTGGTCGATCTGCTGGTGGAGGACTGCAATGAGCGCGCGGCTGAACTGTTGAACATGACGTCGGGCAGGCTGATCGGCGCGTTAGCCAGCCGCGTGCTCAGGCCCGCGCACTGGCACGACCTGATCGTGTTGTGCGAGAAGGCGATTGCACATGGGCAGGTCGAAGACGAGTTCCGCGTACCGGCCGGCTGGATGCGTGCGGCCTGGGTGTTCCGGCGCGCGGTGCGCTTCGCGTCATCGATTGCGCTGACCCTGCGTGACATCTCTGACTTGAAGGCCCACGAACAGGCGCTGGCCGACATCGCCAACAATGACGCGCTGACGCAATTGCCGAACCGGCGCTGGCTGCAGGGCTTTCTGCCGGCCGCGATCCGTCGCGCCGGTCGCGGCAATCGCCAGCTGGCGCTACTCTTCATTGATCTCGACAATTTCAAGACCGTCAATGACACGCTCGGCCACGAGGCCGGCGATGAATTACTGCAACAGGCCGCGCAGCGGATCCGCCATGCGGTGCGCGCCAGCGACCATGTCGCGCGGCTGGGCGGCGATGAATTTACGGTCGTGCTCGAGCACTTTGATGCCGATGACGATGTGGCCCATGTCGCGCAGGCGATCGTCGCGGCGTTGGCCACGACGTTCACTCTGGCTGCGGGCGGCGGCAACCTGATCAGCGCATCGATCGGCATCAGCGTCTATCCGCGCGATGGCGACGATGCCGAGCTGCTGCTCAAGCATGCGGACGTGGCGATGTATGCGGCGAAGGCGGCCGGGAAGGGCTGCCATCATTTTTATCAGACCGAAATGTCTGAGGCGCTGCTGCTGCGGCTCAGTCGTGAGCGTGCGCTAAGGCAGGCGGTCGAGCGCAGCGAGTTCATTGTGCATTACCAGCCGCGCGTGATTGCCAGCAGCGGACGGCTGGCCAGCTTCGAGGCGCTGATCCGCTGGCGCCATCCCGAGCGGGGCGTGATCGCGCCGGGCGAATTCATCGACCTGGCCGAAGACACCGGACTGGTGGTGCCGATCGGCGACTGGGTGATGCGCGAGGTGATCGCTCAGATTGCACGCTGGAAGGCGGCCGGGGAGCCGCTGGTGCCGGTGTCGGTGAATGTATCGCCGCAGCAGTTGCGCAGTGGTCTGCTGGCCGACGCATTGCTGCGCACGCTCGACGAACATCAGGTCGCGCCGTCGCTGGTCGAGATCGAAGTGACGGAATCGGCCGTGGTCGACCGCAGCCTCACGGTCACGCAGCAGCTGGATACGCTGCGCGACGGCGGCATACGGCTGATGATCGATGACTTCGGTGTCGGCCACTCGTCCCTGGCGCAGCTGCACCGGCTCGATGTCGATGTGCTGAAGGTCGATCGCGGCTTTACGACGGCGCTGTCGGACGGCTCAGAAGGCGAGCTGCTGTACCGGGCCATCATTTCGATGGCCGAGGCGCTCGAAATGACGGTGGTGGCCGAGGGCGTGGAGACGATGCCGCAATTGCGCCAGCTGCGCGCATTGGGCTGCGACGAATTGCAGGGCTACCTGATCTCGCGGCCGCTGCCGGCCGAGCAGGTTCCTGCACTGTTGCGACAGTCGGTACTGCCGCCGTTTGACCGGCTGGGGCTGGCGGCGACCGCGTAGCCGCCTGCGGTCATGGTGAATTTACCGGTAGCCGCGCCAGCGGCCGGGGCCGTCGTCGTAGTCGCGGTGATGGTGGTGGTGACGATAGCCATAAGCCGGCGGGTACGACCAGGCCGGTGGTCCATAGTAGACGCGTGGTGCCGGATAGACCATGACCGGGGGCGGCGGCGCATAGCCGATGACGGGCGGCGGCGGTGCATAGCCATAGCTGACGACGGGCGGCGGGCCGTAGATCACCGGCGGCGGCACGCTGCCGTGATGAACATGGACCGACGGGCCGGACGACGACCCGATGACGCTGCCGATCACGGCGCCCATGACGGCGCCGGCAATCACGTCGCCACTGTCGGCAGACGCCGTGCCGGCGGTCAGCGTCAGCAGCGCAAGTGCGGCAATACGGGCTTTCATGACATCTTCCTTTTCTGTTCGCGGGTGAGGCCAGTATAAGGAGCGTGCACGGCCGGTAAAGCGGCAAATTGTGTCGAGCTGTAATGCGACTTTCTGCGCGGGTGGCCCCGGTCGCTTCTCAACGACTCTTTCCCGGTTCTCAGTCCTCGCGGTCGAGAATGTCCTGGATCGCAGCGGCGGTGTCAGGATGATTGACCAGCATGGCAAACGCTACTGCCGTCAAGCCCTGAAAATCTTGCATACTGGCCAGCGCATGCTTGTCCCTGACCGCGTTGAGAATCGCGATCACGGTGCGTGTATGACCCATGCCTGCTGCCAGGATCAGTGCGGTGATGCCGCGTATACCGGGAATCCGCGCCAGCGCGTCCGGGTCGCTGACGGCGCTTAACAGCGCAATCACTGCCTCGGTATGGCCGTCGGTTGCTGCCCAGCTCAGCGCCGCCGTGCCCCCGTCGTCCGCCATCGAGGCCAGCGCATCCTTGTCGTCAACGCCGTCCAACAGCGCGGTCACGGTGCGTGCATGGCCCTTGCGGGCTGCCGTCATCAGCGCAGTCATGCCTTGGCCACTCTTGATCTTCGCCAGCCTATCCTTGTCCCTGACGTTGCCCAACAGCGCGGTAACGGTGTTCGAATGGTCGTCCGATGCCGCCGCGATCAGCGCGGTCGTACCCCGCTTGCTCTGCAAGCGCGCCAGTGCGTCAGGGTCGCTGACGGCCTCCAGGATGGCGGTCACTGTGTCGGCGTGGCCGTTGGCGGCCGCTTGTATCAGCGCCGTCGTGCCGAAGCTGTCTTGAATTTGCGCGAGCGCGTCGACGTCGTTGACCGCATTCATGATGGCAACAGCGGTTTGCGTGTCGCCGATACCGGCGGCGACCATCAGCGCTGTCACGCCGCCGCGGTTTTGGATTCGCGCCAGCGCATCCTTGTCCTTGACCTCATTCAGCAGTGCAACGGCGATCTCAGTTTGCCGGTTGGACGCGGCGATGATCAGCGCCGTGTTGTCGTTGAGATTTTTTTTGAAGATCAGTGCTTCCCTGTCGCTGACTAAATTTAATCCCGACTTGAACATCGCTAGGTCGCCACTGCGGGCGGCGAACATCAGCAGGTTGGTTCCGGACCGGTTCTGCGCGTGCATGACCCAGTCAGCGTCGGCCGGCGCCAATAAGTCGCTGTCGGCGATGGCAGCATTCGGATTCGCGCCGGTTGCGTTGACCTTGATACGTAATTCGCTGATGAATCGTTCGACCGGTTCGGCAGGCCGGCGCATGAAGGTCGCCACGGGGACGACGGGCGCTGGTTTATCAGCCGGTCGCGTTGGGCTGCCATAGGAGGACCCGGCCGCGAGCAACGCCGGGATCAGCTTGTATTCCTCGAGCAGGGGTCTCAGCTCACGGAACGCGCCTAATGCCTGTTTTTGCTCATCGCTGAATATCGCCGCGCGGCGGTTTTGCAATTCTCTTCGGCTCAATGGCGAGGAATCCGGCAGGTGCGCTGCGTGCATCGCTTGCTGCTTGTGGTCGTGGTCTTTCGCTAACGCGTCGACCAGCAGCCGCAGCCCGGCCAGGTGGCGCCTGTCGAGCAGGCCGATCGGGTTCAGCACGTCCAGCAGGAAGGCACCGGGATTGTCATCGAAGCATTGCTGAGGATGATGGATCAGCCAGTCGGCGATCTCTTTGCAGCCCAGCGTGAGCGCATAGAACAGCGCCGTCTGCCCCTTTTTGCCTGGGGATTTTTGCTGTAACAGTGTCGGGTAAGCTGCCGCGAGTTCTTGCAGCCTGGACAGCGCCTTCGCCTCACCCTTCATCAGCAGCGCGAACCACTCTGTCTGGGCTCGCGGCAGCGTGAGCTCCTGCTCGCCGCCGGCTGCAGCCGGTGACGTCGATTGTCCCTTTCTCTGAGCGCGCGCTGGCGCGGGCAGAGCGATGTCCTGCTGCGCTGGCGGCGAGCCGGTGTTGTCTTGTGGGGCACGGCGCTTCGTCAGCTTGGGCGAGGTGGATACCAGCTTGGCATGGGAGAGCGGTAAGGCCGTGACGCTGGCGGGCAGGAGCGGTGCCGGCCTGACCGCATTGCGCGGCGAGATCCAGCCGCCATCGCCTGTCGGTCTCCGGGGGCCGGGCGAGGTCGGTGCGGACGCCCTCGTTTGTGCCGGCTCTGCCCAGTAGGTGGCGTTACGTGGTGTGGCCTTCTGCGGCGTGGAATCGTGGGTCACGGCAGAAAACGGCGCCGCTGCCGGCTCGCTTGGCAGCTCGACGAGTTGCGACAGCGTTCCGCATTGCCGAATGGCCTGCTCTAGCCTCGCGAGGTCAATCGGATCCGTGGTGTTGAGTACGCGTTGCAACAGCGGCTGGACATCGTCGATCGTCAACACATCCCTGCTGTTGCAGGCCTGTACGGCCTGCAGGATGCCAAGTCGCTCTTCCTCGCTGGCCTGTGCAGTCGGGCGTTGTTGCAGTTGTATCAGCAGCGTTCGTAGCGCTTGCTGGCACGCGTCTGTCGCTATCAGCGAGGGCTGCAACGGCTTGCCGTGAATCAGGGCCATGAGCGCACGCAGGCTTTGCAATGACGACACGCCATGGGTGTCTCGGCCTTGCCAGTGCGGGACGTGCAGCAGCAGCTGGTTGACAAGACCGTTCAGCAGTGCGCGCTGTTCCCGCTTGAGCAGTCCGCGCTGCCACAGATGCTGCAACGCCGACAGCAGTGCGCTGCTGTTCAGTGGGGAGCGCATCCATTGCTGTCCGGCTGTAGCCAGCGCGCCAATGGTTTTCATTAGCACGGCACCGGCCCTGGCCAATGATGCCAGTGCTGCGTCGTCGCCCGGACCGGTCTGGCGCACGAGCCAGCGATCGGCGGCTTTCAGGAAGCTCGCGAGGTTGATCAGTCCCTGGGCCTGGCCCGTCAGGTGGTCGGGCTGTTCAAGTCTGCCCAGCTCGTCGAGCAGATGCAGCATTGCACGTCCTGTCGGGCTGTCGTGGGTCCCCAGCAAGTCGTGCTCGAACAGACAGCGCAGCAAGTTGGCGCAATTGCTGAGTGCGGCGAGATGGCCATGGCCGGCGTACGCTTGCTGCCCGATGCGATCGGCAATCAGGTCGAGGGTGAGCTGTAGTCCGGCCTCGGTCGCATCGAGCAGACCGGCATCGAGACCATCTTTGAGGGTGTTCGTCACATTGATCAGCTCGACCACATCGCATTCTTTCAGCCAGCGATCGGTCGACAGAAAGCGATCGCACAGCTGGATCACGCAGCGCGACCAGGCCTGCCGATCGGCCTGCCCGGCACGCGTGTCCGGATCGGTATCGATCAGGCCTTGTTTGACCATGGTGTTGAGTTGCACCATGCATTTGGCGAGCTGACGCTGGTTCAGCAGATCGGGGTCGTGACGCTCAGACCACTGCTGCATTTGCTCCAGCGCAGAACGAAACAGTGCCGTCACGCATGGCGAGTCTTTATGCAGCAGGTCGGCCTTCAGCGCGCGGCTGTACCAGTTCAGGCAATTCAGCAGCAGCCCGGTATCGGCCGCGCTGTGCTCAAATTGCCGGATCAGCTGAGGGGTGAGCTTCGTGCTGATGGCGGTGAGCACAGATTGTACTGAGCTTGCTTGCGCCCCCGACAGCAGCGGGCCGGATTGCGGTGGCGCCAGCGCGGCCAGTCCCATGCACAGCCGTTGCAGATCACTGGCATCGAGAGGCATGTCGCTGTGAGCGTCGAGACAACGATCGATCATACTGAGGAATCTCCGCAGCGACTGGCGCAGTTGCTCCAGTTCGGTGCGCGCATCGGTATCCTGCAGCGCTTGTTTTAGGCAGTCCTCACTGGCCTTGAGCCGGTCGCAGACGGCCAGCACCGCCGGGAAATCGGGCAAGCTGCTGTCATTGAGCCCGCGGATATCCTTGCCAAGGGCGGCCAGGGTATCCCTGACCGGCGCACCGTGTTCGTGCATCGTGCGGCGCGCCGGCTGCGGCACGATCGTCGCGGCAGGCGATCTGCCGGCACTCGTCTGAGTGACACTAGTGGAAGGCGTGTGGATTCGTGATGACGAATGAGTTGTGCGCATGTCTGTATCCGTTGGAAAGAAACGAGCCGGATACGTAACCGCCTGCTGGCGACGGTTCTGCAGGGCGGTCGGTGAATGCTGTTTTGCCTAGGGAGGCACGATGAAGCTACTGTCTTTTTTGCAGGATGTCGGAAGCGACCATCGCGGCCGCACCTTGTCGGATATCTGGAAGTTCAGCGATGAGCAAATCGCGTCGACGCACGACTTCATTCAATGGGTGTTTCCGCTCGATACCGAGAGCGGTGCACAGCCTGATGCGCCGGTGTTATCGGCCGCAGAGATCGCGCTGATCCATCAGTCGACCCCGGCGACGATGAATCTTGAACGCTCGACCGACTGGTTCCTCGGCTACCTGGCACGCAACAGCGACTGGCTGGCACCGTATGACCACAATCATCTGCGCATCACGCGCATGATTCATTCGAACCGGCTGCTGCTCGGCGCACTGGCCGCCGAGTCTGCGCGTGAGCGCGTGCTGCAGCTGCATGCACAGCGCGGGGGCAGGGCCGACCCGAGGGCGATCGGTTTCTGGATGCGCGCATAGCAGGGCTTGCGTCGGCGCGGACTGCTCAGCGAAACACCATCACCGGCACGTTTGCATGCGCGAGCACTTTTTGTGTCGCGCTGCCGACGAAGAGCTTCATTAGCGCGCCCTTGCGGTGCGAGGCCATGAAGATCGCGTCGCATTGCAGGCGCGCGGCGACCTCGACGATCTTCGCGGCCGCATCGTCGGATTGCTCGACGATGGTCTCGCAGGGTACGCCGGCAGCGGCGGCCGCATCGCTGACGGCGACCAGGTGCTTAGACGCCTCGCCACGCAGATATTTTTCATACTTTTCCCATTCGCTGGCGGGCATCGCATTCGCGGCAGGATCGTCCGGCAGTTCACCGGCGACGGTCAGCGCGACGATCTGGCCGCCGGTTTTCCGGGCGACCTCCAGCGCGGCGGCCAGCGGGCCTTCAAGGTCGGGCGAGCCATCGGTGGGAACGAGAATCTTGGTCAGCATGGGCGTATTGGACCGGTTGATTGGTTATGCAGAATGTACCAATGACCGCTCGGTAAAAAATTGACCTGAGTCAAAACGCTCCGGTTCATGGCGACAACAGCGCGAACGACTACCGCAGGCCCTGCAGCAGCGCGGTGTTCATGGTCCGTCGTGCGAGCTTGGCACGCGACCAAGCGGGCAGTCAGGGCGCTGAGCAAGGACACCGACGGCGGCACTCTGTCGGTACCAAGACTTTAATTTTTGTAAATTTTCTCAGCCAGCATAGTCTGCTCCGGTAAACATAGCGCTGTTGAGCAAACCATGGGCCTGACGGTACCGGCGCGGCCGAACCTGCGCTGCCGTCGGCCTATCTAACTGGCATGCCCCGACCGCTGCGCATCGCCACGCTGACACTCGTCGCATTGACGGCATTGTTAGCGGTGACGGTGACCCTGATAGCCGCCTTTGACTGGAACCGCGCGAAGCCGTGGGTGAACGAGCGGATCAGCGCTGTCACCGGGCGCACGTTCGCGATCGATGGTGACCTCGCGGTGTCATGGCAGCGGCCGTCGCAGCGGCACAGCTGGCGCGACTGGCTGCCATGGCCGCATCTGCATGCGACCCGCGTGCGGCTGGCCAATCCGTCGTGGGCGCAGAGCGGACCGCAGATGGCGCAGTTGCAAGCGCTCGACCTTCGCCTGGATCCCTGGCCGTTGTTGTCTCACCGAGTGAACATCGCCGAATTGCGGCTGACGGGCGTTCAGCTGGCCTTCGAGACACAGGGCGAGCATCGCAAGAACTGGCAGTTCGACACGGCCGAGTCGCAGCCGAGTCGCTGGCGCCTCGATCTGCAGCGGCTGACGGTGACGGACGGCCATCTGCGTTATCTCGATGGGAATAAGCACACGGATTTGCAGCTCGCGCTCGACACCGGCAGCGACAGTCAGTTGCGCTGGCAGGCCAACGGGCGTTACAACGGCCAGCCGCTGTCCGGCCATGGCAGCGCCGGCGCGTTGCTGACGCTGCGCGAGCGCGGCGTCAGGTATCCAGTCGATGCCCGACTGGCGATCGGCGACACGCACCTCCGTGCGCAGGGCAGCGTGACCGATCCGGCCGACCCGAGCGCGCTCGATATCCAGCTGGTGCTGTCGGGCGCCAGTATGGCGGATCTGTATCCGATTAGCGGGCTGCTGCTGCCGGAGACGCCGAAATTCGACACGCGCGGTCGCGTGGTCGGCCGGCTGCTGCCCGGCCGGCTCGATGTGCGCTATGAGAATTTCAGCGGCCGGGTCGGCGACAGTGACATCGCCGGCACGCTGGCCTACCGGCAGCAGGCGCCGCGCGCGTCGCTGCGCGGCGAGGTGGTGTCGCAGACGCTGAGGTTATTGGATCTCGGCAGGCTGATCGGCAGCGGCAAGCGGCCGCCGGCCAGCCGCGCCGGCGAGCCGCCGCAGCCGCGCGGCCGGGTGCTGCCGGTGTCGCCGTTCAAGACCGAGCGCTGGGACGCGATGGACGTCGATGTGCGTTTCACCGGCCGGCAGATCATTCGCGAGCGCGCGCTGCCAATCGAGCGTCTCGACACCCGTATCCGGATGCAAGATGGCACGCTGCTGCTCGATCCGCTGACCTTTGGCATTGCCGGCGGCCAGTTGTCCGGTACGTTGAGCATCAACGGCCAGTCTGAGCCGGCGCAAGGCAAGCTGTCGCTGAGCGCGCGCCGGCTTGCGCTGGCAAAGCTGCTCCCGACGATCGGCAATGCGCCGGCCAGTATCGGCCGGCTGGACGGGCAACTGACGATGACTGCCAGCGGGAATTCGGTGGCGGCGCTGCTCGGCAGCGCCAGCGGCGAGCTGCGCGCGGTGGTCGGCCGCGGTACGGTCAGCAAGTTCGTACTGGAGGCGGCCGGGCTGAATATCGCGAATGCCGCCTTCGTGCGGCTATTCGGCGACCGTCAAGTAGCATTGAATTGCCTGGTCGCCGACCTGCAGCTGAAAGAAGGCATGGCGCTGACCCGTGTGTTCGTACTCGACACGCCAGACGCGACCATCAACGTGACCGGCGCCATCAACCTGCAGGGCGAGCGCTATGACCTGACCGTGCTGCCCGAGACGAAGGGCGTGCGCGTGCTGTCGCTGCGCTCGCCGTTGTATGTGCAAGGCAGCTTTGGCGATCCGGAGGTCGGCGTCGACAAGCGCAGCGTCGCGCTGAAGGCCGGCGCTGCACTGGCGCTCGGCGCGGCCGCGGCGCCCGTGGCCGGCCTGCTGGCGCTGATCAGTCCCGGCGACGACACGCAGACTCCTTGCACGGCGCTGTTGCAGCGGCACAGCCGGTGAGCCTGGCCATGGGTCTGCTCCGTTGCCCACCATGGCGTGCAGTCTTCCCTTTCGGCCGCAGGGAGTTGCGAGAATGGAATTTGTTCCCGCGTCGGCGGACGTATTGACCGCCCGGCATGATCTTGCGCAAACAAATTGTCGAATTATTTATATTTTTGTTGCAACATTTCTCGCTCCGGCATTTGATGATGGATATCAAATCGATATCGAGGGTGAACCGAATTGGCCTGGTTGCGCCGTCTGCCGCTGCTGAATTACCCGGGCGCGATTGCGGATATCTTCCGGCTGGGCGCCTGGATCGTCGCTCTGCTGTTGCTGATCGGCCTGTTGTGGACCGCGACCGAGACCGAGATCGCGCGCGATGAGCAGGCCGAGCGCAAGCTCGCTGCCAGCCAGATCGCCACCGTGGCCGGTACGTATGCGGTCCAGCTGGAAGACCTGACCGCGCAGATGGACCGCATGACGCTGGCGATTGCGTTCGACTGGCAGGAGGCGCCGCGGGGCATGAACCTCCAGCGCGAGCGGATACGCAGCCTGCTTCCGCGCCAGCATGAATTCCAGGTAGCGGTCATCGGAGCCGACGGCCGTCCGGTGCGTACGTCGTCGCTGCACAAAAAGGCCGATGCGTCGAAGGCCAGCTATTTTGAGCGTCATGCGTCGGGCTGCTGCGATGGACTGTTGGTCACCCGGGCATCGACCGGCGAAAGCGCTGTCGGTTCCGAGATCCTTTTTTCCCGCCGCCTGAACCGGCCCGACAGCAGCTTCGGCGGTGTCGTGGTGATCTCGTCGGCGCCCGATTTCCTGGTTACGCTGCAGGGAGACGCACTGCACGGCACCGACAGTTTTGTGACCGCGCTGCTGGAAGACGGTCCGATGCTCGGCACCCGGATAGGCAACCGTATGAGCAACGAGCCGCTGTTTCTCAATTTATTAAGGCTGCGCCTTCAGGAGCGTGGCGTGCAGCTGATGAATGGCGACCAATTCGTCGATGGTCGTGCGCGCTACGTGTCGTGGCAGCGCGCCGGTTCGTTTGGCCTGATTGCCGTGGCCGGGATCACTGAGGAGGCGGCGATGGCGCCGCACCGCTCGGTCGCGCATGGCTATCGCGTCGGTGCATCGATCGGCACGCTGTTCCTCGTGCTGCTGGGTCTGGGCGGGATCGGCATTTCGGTGCATGTCGCGCGCCGCCATCGCGCCGACGAGGAGGTCCGTTGTACCTACCGGATGGCGACAGACGCCGCCAACGAAGGCTTCTACATGTTGTCGCCCCTGCTCAGCGAGTGGGGAAAGCTGACGGACCTGCTTATCCGCGACTGCAATAACCGCGCCGCCGCGCTGCTCGGGCTGACCCGATCGCAGCTGGTCGGGCGCTGCGCGCGCGACGTCATGCCGTACGCTGCGCGGCACGACCTGCTGGCGATCTGCTCAAAGGCACTGGCACAGGGCATGTGCGAGGACGAGCTGCGCGTGCCGGTGCACGGCGGCATCCGCGCCACTTGGTTGTACCGGCGTGCGGTGCATTCCGGTTCCGGGATCGCACTGACGCTTTCCGATATTTCAGAGGCCAAGGCGCATCAGCAAGTGCTGGCCGACCTGGCAAATACGGATGCGTTGACCGCGCTGCCGAACCGGCGCTGGCTGACCGATTTTCTGCCTGCCGCATTGCGGCATGCGTCAAAATTTCGATACCGCGTTGCAGTGCTGTTCATCGACCTTGACCACTTCAAGAACGTCAACGACACACTCGGGCATCAGGCCGGCGATGCGCTGTTGCTGCAGGCTGCAGCACGCATTTCTGACACCGTGCGCGCCGGCGATCGCGTGGCGCGTCTGGGTGGCGATGAATTTACGGTAGTGCTGGAAGATATCGCATCGAATGCCGAGGTCCGGCAGATGGCCGAGGCCATCATTGCGCGGCTGAGCGAGCCGTTTCCGCTGGCCTCAGCGGTCGGCAGTCGGCTGTCGGCCTCGATCGGTATCAGCCTGTTTCCCGACCATGGGGATGACGCCGACAGCCTGCTCAAACATGCGGATGTCGCGATGTACGCCGCCAAGGCGGCCGGCCGCGGCTGTCATTATCTGTACCATGCGTCGCTCTCAGAGCGGCTGATGCAGCGGCTGGCCGACGAGCATGCGCTGCGGCTGGCGATCGAGCGCGGCGAGTTTGTCGTGCATTACCAGCCGCGCGTCAGCGCCGTCACCGGCCGTATCTGCAGCGTCGAGGCACTGGTCCGCTGGCAGAACCCGCAGCGCGGCCTGGTGCCGCCGTCCGAGTTCATCGATATTGCCGAAGAGGCCGGCCTGATCGTGCCGATCAGCGAGTTCGTGATCGCACAGGTCGGCGAGCAGCTGTCGCAGTGGCGCGCGCTGGGCATGCGGATGGTGCCGGTATCGGTCAATGTATCGCCTCGCCAGCTCGAGGGCGGCAACACGTCAATCTGTCTGGCGCGCGTGCTGCACGAGCACCAACTGCCGGCCTCGCTGCTGGAGGTGGAAATTACGGAGTCGGCGATGGTCGACCGCGACAGCGCCACCACGCGCGAGCTGGACGCGATCCGCGCGCTCGGCATACGGCTGATGATCGATGATTTTGGCACCGGCTACTCGTCGCTGGCACAGCTGCACCGGCTTGACGTCGACATCCTGAAGGTCGACCAGGCCTTCACACGCTCGCTCGCGCAAGCGTCGGAGGGCGAACTGCTGTACCGCGCGATCGTATCGATGGCTGCCGCGCTGAATATCCGCGTCGTCGCCGAGGGCGTCGAGACGCACGCGCAGCTGCAGCTGCTGCAGGACATCGGCTGCGACGAGATCCAGGGCCATATCATTTCGCCGGCGGTGCCCCCCGCCGCCATTGCGCGGCTGGTGCAGGCCGGCGGCCTGTATCCGTTCGCAGCAGCGTCGCCGCGCTGCCTGCCCGGCCTCGCCGGATGACGTGTAGCAAGCTGCGGGCAGACGGCCGCGCAGTCTTTGCTACACTCGCGGTTTATAAAAAACAATAATCCGCAGGTCATGCCGCCGTTGCCGGCGACGCGCATGGCCGTGTCCGGATCCCCGCAATGGACCGCGTCTTCGAGCCTGGCCGAGAATCCATCCGCAGCAACCCGACCATCGTGCTGATGTGGCTGGCGGCTGCCGTGATTCTGGTGTCGCTGATCTGGGCGGGTACGTTCACGAAGCTGCAGCATGACGCAGAGCAGGCGCGTACCGACGCGCTGAGGCTCACATCGGCGCGTGCACGTATCTATGTCGAGCAGCTGCTGAAGACCGTGAAGGCGATCGACCAGATCTCGCTAACCCTGGCCTACCAGTGGCAGCGGATGCCGTCGGCACTGGATCTGTCCGACCAGTATGACAAGGCGATGCATCACACGCCGACCTATCCGACCATGATCGGTGCTGACGGCCGGGTGCGCGACTCCTGGCACCGGGAATCGGTCGGCATTGACTTCAGCAATGCAGACTTCTTTGTCCACCATCGCGACCAACCGAACAACGAGCTGTACATCAGTCCGCTGTCGGTGGGCGTGGGTGGCATGACGGGCCGGCGCACCATTCGCTTTTCACGGCGCGTGAATGATGCCGCCGGTCGCTTCGCGGGTGTGGTGCTGGTGTCGACCGAGCCGAGCTATCTGGCCAGCATCAGCAATGAGGACGAGCTCAATCCGGGCGATTTCATTTCCGTACGGTTGAGGTCGGGCCAGCTGCTGGTGGTGAAGACGGTCGACGATCGCGAGAACCTGAGCGCCTTCTTCCGTGCCGATCCCGAGTTTCCGAGGCCACAGGGCGTGCAGGAACTACCGGGCCAGCGTTTCGTCGATGGACTGCCGCGCTATGTGGCTTGGAAAAAGATCGACGGCTACCCGCTGGTAGCGCTGGCCGGAATCACGGAGGCCAGCGCGCTGGCAATCTATGAGCCGACACGCTCGGCATGGCTGTCATTTGCGTCGGTGACCTCACTGCTGGTCCTGGTGGCCGCGCTGTCCGGCAGCGGAATGGCCGTTCGCCATGCGGAGCGCCGCCGCAAGGCCGAGCGTGTGCGTGCCACGTTCCGTCTGGCCGTCGACGGCGCGCGCGAGGCCTTCCTGATCTTTGAGCCGCTGCGCGCGGCCGACGGCCGCGTCATTGACTTCCAGGTCGAAGACTGCAACGAGCGCGCGGCGCAGCTGCTGAGCATGCCGCGCGCACAACTGATCGGGCGCAGCATGACGCAGACCCTCGACGGCGAACGGCGGCAGCAGGGCCTGCAATTCCTGAACGAGGTGCTCGAGCGTGGCTTTGCCGAGTCCGAATACCTGATCGGCAGCGATGAGCTGCACCAGCAAGGTTGGTTCCACCGCCGCGCAGTGCGCTCAGGCGATGCGGTTGCCGTCACTATCCGCGATATCACCGAGGCCAAGCTGCAAGAGCAGGCACTGGCCACGCTGGCCGTCACCGACACGCTGACCGGCCTGCCCAACCGGCGCTGGCTGAACGACTATTTGCCTGGCGCGCTGTTGCGCGCGCGCGCTGCGCGCAAGCGCGTGGCACTGCTGTTCCTTGACCTGGACAATTTCAAGACCATCAACGACACCCGCGGCCATGCCGCTGGGGACGATCTGCTGCGCGCCGCTGCACTGTGCGTGCGTGGCGCGGTGCGTGCGAGCGACTCGGTGGTGAGACTGGGCGGCGATGAGTTCACGGTGCTGCTGGAGAACCTCGAGCGCGACAGCGACGCCGAGACTGTCGCCGCGCAGGTGGTCAAGGCATTCGCGTCCTCAGAGGCCTTTGCGCACTGGGCGGCGCAGAATGTCAGCTGCTCGGTCGGCGTGGCCGTGTACCCGGCGCATGCGCAAGATGCCGACGGTCTGCTGCAATGCGCAGACAAGGCGATGTACGACGCCAAGACCGACGGCAAGAACCGCTACAGCGTCTATCGCGCACCCGCCTAGGCTGGGCGTGCTGCGACATCGGTGCCGCTCACGCGGCGCGGCAGCAGCCGGCGTGCCAGCAGATACAGCGGCAGCAGCGCCGCGCCGGCCAGCACCGCCATCAGCCATTCGCCGGCAGGCAACGGCACGAAGCGGAAGGCGCGTGCCACTGGCGCGACATTCGTCGCCACCCACAGTGCGGCGACGGTGCCGCCGATCACCCACAGCGATACCGGCGTGAGCTTGGCGAACAGCCAGTGCCAGCCCGGCCGCGGATGGCGGTTCGGCAAGATCAGTAGCGCATTCGCCACCACCAGCAGCACGAATGCTGCGGTCGCCGCGCTGTCCGCCGCGCGTCCCAGCGCCAGCAGGCCCGCATACGCGCCAAAGGCGGCCACCGTGGTGATCGCGCCGTAGACGATGCTGTGCAAGGCATCGGTGCGCGACAGCAGCGCGTCTGCAGCACTGCGCGTCGGCTGCTGCATCAGCGCCTCGCCGCTGTCCTCGGCCTCGAACACGATCGACCAGGCCGGATCGGTCACCAGCTCGAGAAAGGCAATG
>JACCDS011848076.1_pt1 | contig 21321 bp, 22 predicted proteins | sample 7446441 | NCBI WGS metagenome assembly JACCDS01 (sample SAMN15323445, study PRJNA562643) | freshwater metagenome | isolation source: river surface water | place: USA:Blue River Watershed | collected 2017-08-17 | reverse complement strand
CAAACTGGATCTGACTCGCGTAAGACGCGCCATCAGCCCTTGGCCGCAAGTCGTCGAGCATGGCGCATAAAGTCCGCACCACTTCGAGGTTGGTCATCTCGTTCCACCCCCCGATGTTGTAGGTTGCACCGGGTCGGCCCGCTTGCAACACGCACCAAATCGCACGGCAGTGGTCTTCGACATACAGCCAGTCTCGAACCTGCTGGCCATCGCCATAAATCGGCAAAGCTTCGCCCCTGAGCGCCCGGTGAATGACCAGCGGAATCAGTTTTTCAGGAAAATGGTAAGGTCCGTAATTGTTCGAGCAGTGGGTGGTCAGCACCGGCAGGCCGTAGGTGTGATGCCAGGCGCGCACCAGGTGATCGGCCGCCGCCTTGGTCGCCGAGTACGGGCTGTTGGGCTCAAAGCGATGCTGCTCATTGAACGGGGCTTCTTCGGGAGCCAGCGACCCATACACCTCGTCGGTACTGACTTGAAGATAGCGAAATGCGCTGGCGTCGCGACCCTGGATGTAGGCCCGCACACACTCCAACAAATTAAACGTACCCTGGATGTTGGTCTGCAAAAAATCAGCCGGCCCATGGATTGAGCGATCCACATGGGACTCGGCGGCAAAGTGGATCAGCGCTTGGGGTTGGTGCTCGGCCAAGAGACCTTGCACCAAAGCGGCATCGGCCACATCGCCGCGGACGAACACATGGCGCGGGTTGCCTCGCAAGGACGACAGGTTGTCCAAATTGCCCGCATAGGTCAACTTGTCCAAATTGACCACCTTGAGCATCGGCTGCGCCGACAACACCCCGTGGACAAAATTGCTACCAATAAAGCCTGCACCCCCGGTAACCAGGATGCAATCGGGGGCGAACAAGGCAGACATCTGACCTTGGACCGGCTCTTCAGTCGGCGGCTTGGGCCTCGGGCGTCACGGACTCGCCCAGAACCGTGCCACGCACCATGTCACGCAGCAGTTTCTTTTCCTGGAAACTCAAAGTGCGATCCAGTGCCTTGCGCACGCGCAACAACATGTGGCGGTCCACCTCTTGGGGGACGCCTCGGGTGACTTGCAACTCTTCACGCAAATCTTCACGCAGATCTTCGGGTTCCTCGGACCACCAAGCCTGAACCACTTCGGCCAGGATCGGGCGGATGGCCTCAATGTCCTCAGCCACAGCCTGGCGCGGCGCATGCTTGCCAAAGCGCTGCTGGGTCAGATCGCGCACAGCAAAGTCGTTGAGTGACAAGCGCGAGTCGGCCTGGGCCAGCAAATCAGCCCACTCGGGGTCTTCTTTGCCCAGCTGTTCAAGGTTTCTAGCCGCTTCATCGGCCAGAATGTGGACCGCGACCCCATGCAACTGGGCTTCGTCGATGACCGACAACAAGCGTTGATCGTCGCTGGCCAAAATGACATGCTTGAAGGCCTTGCGCTCAGCCAGTGCTTTGAGATCAGCCGCCAGCGCCGCACGGGACGAGGCACCGCCATCGGTTTCGCGCGAAGCCACTGGACGATGGATCAGTCCCTGCGGTTGAGCCGGATCACGGGTCTCGGCATACCAGTAAATGCGCTGAACGTCAGCCACCACACCGGCCTGCTCCAAAACACCAGACAAAACATTGGCCAGGACAAAGCGGTTGACCGGGTCGGACTCCGGGGTCAGTCCCAACAGCCAATCCATGTAGGGTTGATCGATCAAGGCAACGCATGTAGAAACGGGCAGGTCTCGTCTCAGATGGTGAGGCATCTCTCTTTTCATGATGGCGTAACTCGGCAAAAAATTAAGAAAAAAAGATCTAAACGCAAAAGCCTCGATATTCTAACATCCATCACCTCAAGCTGGGCGTCCCACTTGCAGCGCATCTTGATCCTGGGCTTGCATCACCTGCTCATCGGTGCGGCCAAATCGACGCACCCTGGATCCAAACCACATCAATGCGCGCTGCAGTGCGGCTTCACTGAAGTCGGGCCACAACACATCGGTGAAATACATCTCGGTATAAGCCATTTGCCAGAGCAGGAAATTGCTGACCCTGGCCTCGCCTCCGGTGCGGATGAGCAAGTCGGGGTCAGGCAGTCCGGCCGTGCTGAGGTACGGCGCCAAGTCCGGGGCTTGCAAGTGCTCCAGCGTCCGGTCAGGGTGTGCGGTTTGCCAGGCCCGGGTGGCCTGCAAAATATCCCATTGCCCCCCGTAATTAACCGCCACCGTCAGATGGAAGCGGTCGTTGTCCCGGGTCTTGTCCTCGACCCGTTCAATCCACTGGCGCAATTCAGAGCCCAATTGTGACCGGTCGCCGATGACGCGCAACCGGATCCCCGAAGACTGCAAATCCGTGAGCTCTTTTTGCAGATACTGAATGAACAAATCCATGAGCTTGCTCACTTCATCCGAGGGGCGACGCCAGTTCTCGGTGCTGAAAGCAAACAGTGTCAAGTGTGTCACACCGGCACGCACGCACGCCTGCACGACTTTACGGACAGTAGCGGCCCCTTTGACATGCCCGACTGTGCGCGGAAGCATGCGCTTTCTGGCCCACCGACCATTGCCGTCCATGATGATGGCGATGTGACTGGGATGATTCATGAATTGATCATATTCTAAGCCTTGCCCAAACCGGCTGGCTCAACAGGTTGTGAGCCAGCCCGGGCTTGGGTATATTGCAGGAGATGGAGGCAACGCCATGAACAAAAAATCCAAACCTGCTTCTGCCCGGTCCAGTGGCGCCGACCCGGCGCAACAAATCTGGTTGGCGGGGCTGGGCGCTTTTTCCCAGGCCCAGCAGCAGGGCTCCGAGGCCCTGCAAAAAATGCTGCAAGACGGCCTGAATTTGCAACGCCAGGCACAACGCAATGCCGAGCAGAAAATCGCCGATGCCACGCAAAAAATGACGGCCATGGCGCAGGACCTGGCGCAAGGCAAAATCCCCCAGCCTCGCGCGCCTGACCCCGGCTCATGGGGAACGCTGGAGTCTTTGTTTGAGCAACGCGTGGCTTTGGCGCTGGCCCGCCAAGGCTGGCCCAGCCCCGATCAATTTCAGGACCTGCAAGCCCGCCTGCAAGCCCTCGAAGCGCAACTGGCCAACGCCAATGCGACAGCAGCCCCATCGCCCGCACGATCGCGCCCATCCCGCAAAACCCGCAATGGCTAAAAAAGCGCCACGCCGCACCGCCGAGCGCATCCTGGAGACCACGCTGGAGCTGTTCAACCGGTACGGCGAACCCAATGTCTCGACCACCCTGATCTCCAATGAGTTGGGCATCAGCCCGGGTAATCTGTACTACCACTACCCGGCCAAAGACGAATTGGTCAATGCCTTGTTCACCCGCTACAAGGCCAGCATGCTGGAACTGTTGGTCTCGGCCCCGCAGGTGCAACACCTGGAAGACGCCTGGTTTTTCATCCATCAACTCATGGAGCGGGTCTGGACCTACCGCTTCATCTATCGCGACCTGAACGATCTGCTCAGCCGCAACCGCCGGCTCGAGGCGGACATGAAAGACATCTTGCATCACAAAGACACCGCCTTTCAGGTCATGCTGGGTCAATTGGCACGTGCTCGCATGCTCGACATGGACGACTCGGATCGCCGAACAGTCTCGCGCCACATGGTGGTGTTGTCCACATGGTGGCTCAGTTACGCCTATGTGCTCAATCCCAGACAGGCCCTGGAAGAAAGCAACGCCACCCACGCCCTGGTGGAATCGGGGTTGTCCATGATGATGCTCTGGAAGCCCTATGCCACGCCCAAGATCTTGCCCCACTTGATGCAACTCTTGAAGCAAAGCCCTGCCGCCTGAGTTCGCTGCCCCCTGCGCGGGTCACCCCTTGCACTGTGCCGCCACCCAAGGGCACTCATTTTTGAACAGCCCGAAAAAAACCCTGCCCGGTGACCCGGGCAGGGTTTTAGAGGTTCTCCATCAAACTGTCTGACGACAGCTTGAAATTAGAACGACTTGCGAATACCGACGCCAGCCATGTTCTGCTTGTTGGCAGAGGTGGCACCGTTGTCCCAGCTCTCGTACACAACGTACACGGCGGTGGTCTTGCTCAGGTTGTTGTCCAAGCGCAGACCGGTGATTTTCTGGTCCACTTCGGCAGCGCCGCTGGCCTGGGTGGAGTGCATGCGATAGGAAGCCAACAGCGAGTAGGTGCCGATGTCGTGCTTGACCGCCACGTTGTTCGACTTGGCCTTGGTGGTGGCAGTGGTGAACAGGTCGCCGGAACCAACCGAGCCGTACACAGTGGTTGCACCCATCTTGTAGTTGGCGCTCAAGGTGTTGTAGGTGGTCGCGCCACTGTTAGCGGTCAGGCCTTGGTGGGCAGCTTGACGCTCCCAAGCGTTGGGCGTAAGTGTGGTGCTAGTGGATGCGGTAACACCAAAGAAAGAAACACCAGCGTTGGTCTGAGCGGCACCGCGCAGGGTGGCAACAGCCACGTTCAAGGGACCATTGGCGTAGGTCGCGCCGAATTCAGTCACTTGACGGTTGTTAGGAATGGTGGCCGGGGTGCTGGATTGGGTGGGAGCCACGTCGTTGCCGGGGGCGTACAGAGCCGACACCACAAAACCGTTCAGGTTGGGGCTGTCGTAACGAACCGAACGGTCGTAACGGGTGCCGATGATCTGGTTCTGACCAGTGGCGGCGTTGACAGCCACGCGGGTGTAGCCACCGCCGGTGGTGGTGGTGAAGGGGGTACCGGCGTTCCAGGCACCAAAGCTGATACTGTTGGGTGAACCCAGCTTGACGGCACCGAAGCCACCAGCCAGCTCAATGAACATCTGGTGACGACCCAGACCTGCGCCACCCAGAGGCTGCAAACCAGTATACAGACCACCGTTGTTGAACATGGTGCGGGGGTCGATCTCGTAACGAACGGTCGAACGCATGCCGCCGCCCAGATCTTCGGTGGCTTGGATCGAGATGTTGGAAGTGGCCGAACCTTCGTTGGCGAAGATGGATGTGCCTTTTGAGCTGGCGGCAACGTTACCGCTGATTTCAAGGTAAGCGGCATCCAGCAAGCCGGTGATCGAGACTTGGGCCATGGCGCCGGTGGCGGCCAATGTAGCCAGTGCAACTAGGGATTTTTTCATGTGAAGTTTCTCCAAGGTTAAACAAAGGGCTCCGGTTCGTGAGGATATGCACCCTTCCGGGTCCCCGGGCCAACCTCCTTTGATGGAAGTTATCGGTATTGCACCAGAAGCCGGACCCGCCCGCCAGTTTTATCCCCAAAAAAACCATGGTTCGTTGCTGGGGCGCAACAAGTTGTGGCGCAAAGGCATCATTTCAGCCAGTCTAGGGCATCCCCGAAAGAAGCCCTGCTGAATCTACCCCCCCATTTACAATCAAGCCATGACATGCAGTTCTTCGTCTCCTGCTGGGTCCAGCCCGATCGATCAGATGCTGGTGCTGGCTGATTCGGCCCTGCGCACGGTGTTTGCCCCCCACCGGGCCAGTCGGTCGTATCCGGGTGCCGGGGTGGGGGCCCCCGAGTTGTCCCCCGCCGAGCGGCGCGAATCGGCCGCCTTGATGCGGGTGAACCATGTGGGTGAGGTGTGTGCCCAAGCGCTGTACAGCGCGCAAGCCATGGCCACTTCTTCCAGCGCACTGCGCCAACATTTTCTGCACGCCAGCGCCGACGAAACCGATCATTTGGCCTGGACCGAACAGCGCCTGAAGGAGTTGGGCGGACACCCCAGCCTGCTCAATCCGGTGTGGTACGCCGGCGCTTTTGCCATCGGCTGGCTGGCTGGCAAGGCGGGCGGGGATCGGGTCAGTTTGGGGTTCGTGGTCGAGACCGAGCGGCAGGTGGAAGCCCATTTGCAAGGACATTTGCAGCAATTGCCCGCCAACGACCAGGTATCCAGAGCCATCGTGGCCCAGATGCAAAGCGACGAGGCTCGCCATGCCCTGGACGCCGAAAAAGCAGGGGCCAGTCCGTTGCCGTCTCCGGTTCAGGATCTGATGCGCGCAGCGGCGCGGGTCATGACCACGGTGGCGCACCGGGTCTGACGGGTCGCACTGCCGCGCCGATCAGGCTTCGACCACTTCAAAACTGGTGGTGATGTCGGCGGTTTTGCCAAGCATGATGCTGGCCGAACAGTATTTGTCGTGACTCAGGGCGATGGCGCGCTCAACCACTTGGGGGTTGAGCCCGGTGCCCGACACCACAAAATGCATGTGGATGCGGGTGAACACTTTGGGGTCGGTGCTGGCGCGTTCGCTGCTGAGTTTCACGCTGCAACCCTTGACTTGTTGGCGCCCCCGCTTGAGGATCAGGACCACGTCATAGGCAGTGCATCCCCCGGTACCGGCCAAGACCGTTTCCATCGGGCGCGGGGCCAAGTTTTGCCCGCCGTTTTCGGGGCGTTCGGTGTCGGGGGCGCCGTCCATCATCAGGACATGGCCGCTGCCGGTCTCGGCAACAAAACCCATGCCCGAACGAGCCCCTGTGGCCCCGGTCCAGCTGACAGTACATTCCATGGCTCAGATTCCTTGAAAGACAAGGGGGAATTATGCGCCAGCCTTGGCGAAGGCTGCCTGATTGCTTACAATGATGATCAGTTGCTCAACAATGAGCAGATCAGTTGTCTCCTCCACCCTCTATTCAGGTGGATTCAACCCCGGGCTTGACCCGGGGTTTTTTTTGCCCCGCGACGGCTTTGCAACATGCCAACGTTCATTTCGCCGGTCAAGGTCGAGGCATAGAACTTTTCAATCATGTCCACTGAAGTTCGGGCGTTTCTGGCCAGGGTCAGCATGTCGATGCCTTCGCCATGGAGCAGCCTGAAGGTGATGGCTGTGTGGCGCAAGCAGTACAGGGTGCGGGCTTGTCCGTTGGGATCGTGCAGGGCAATGCCGGCTTCGCGCAAAACCCATTTGAGCCAAAAATTGAACAGGCCCAAGGCATGCTCCCGGTCTTTTTCTTGCGGCAAAAACACATGATCGGTGGGCTCGGCCATGCCTTGGGCGGCCCAGCGCAGGCGCAAGGCCTCGTAGACCCGCACCGCCGGTTGCAGACTGACCATGGGTTTGTCGTGCCGTTTGGATTCGGGCAAGTTCATGCGCAGGTAAGCATGTGCGCCCCGCACCACCTCAATGTGTTGGTGTTGCAAGTGTTTGATGTCGCTGGGTCGCACAAAACCATTGACCATGAAGATGATCAGGGCGTACATGTCCCAAGGCAGAGTGCGGTAACGGGTGGTGATCCAGAAACGGCTGCGCTGACCGGTGCCGGTTTTGAGGGTCGGCGCTGTGGCTTGCTGGCGATGCAGTCGTTTGGCGTGCCTGAGCAACAGGGCGTATTGGGTCACGGTCAGCGCGGAGCGGGGCTTGCTGTCAATCCGGATGCTGGGCAGATCCGGGACTTCGGCGATCCATTTTTCCTGGTGGGCCAACTTGAGCATTTTGCGCACGATGACCAAATATTGCGACTGCGTCGTCGGTGACGCCTGCTCGGCCAACAAGCGCTGCAACAGCAGTCCGATGGTCTTGCGGTCAATCGCCGACATGGGCAAATGACCCAGAGCGGGCAAGATGTGCCGGTCCAGGCGGTTGCGCAAAATGTCCCACGAGCCTTGTGAGAATTGCCCCATGCACACGCGTTGGTGTTCGACCTCCATCAGTTGGTCGGCACATTCGGCCAGGGTCGGGCAGGCTGTTGGCGAGCGCTCCTGCGTTGTCAGGGCCAGCGGAGCAGCACCCGGCGTGCCCAAGGCTTGTTCGGCCACCAGAAAGAACCGCTCCCCCCCTGGGCCCTTGACCACCAGGGGTTCGCGCGCAATCAGACCGACCAAGTTGGGCAGCAACTCGGTCAACCGGCTCCAGGGCACTTCGCAGGCCCCTGCCAGGGCGGGCGGGAGAGTCTGGCCCTGATCCTTGGACAGTCTAGAATTTTTGTCCATCGGGGGATGTGGAGGCGTTGAAGCCAGACTGACCGAAATTCAACAATTTCAATTTTTTTGTCATATTGAATTATTTTAATCTTTATATCACTACATATTAATTATTTTTAAAATATCCTCAAAGATATTTTGGTAGATGCACTGGCTACACTGGCCGCTACCGGCGCCATGGCCCAAGTCTCGATCACTGGTTTGCTCGATGCTGCTTACATCGAGATCGGCGGTAACGTCGCTAGCACCGCCAAAGGCACTTCCGTCGTCGCCAACGAAGGTTCGGCCACCTCCAACATCGCCATTTCCGCCACCGAAGATCTGGGCGGCGGCATGCAGGCCCGGGTGTTCTACGAAATCGACCCCCGTGGCATGTTCAACAACAACGGTTTGTATGGCACCCAAGCTCTGGGCAACAGCGGCCTGCAACGTCACCAGATGTTTGTCGAGTTGAGCGGTGCCTTCGGCTCGATCAAGCTGGGCTCGCCCAACAGCGCCTCCTTGAGCGCCTGGAACGCCGGCACCCCGTTTGGCACCGCCACTGGCGGTGGCTATACCCGTGTGGCTGTCAATACCGCCACAGGCGCCAACCGGATCATCGGCACCCGCTACGACCGCTCCTTCCGCTACGACACCCCCAACATGAATGGCCTGTCCGGCTCCTTCTTGTACGCCCCCGGCAACGATGTGGCTCAGACGCAGTCGGGTACGCCCAACACCATTCCCAACAACCGCCAAGTGACCGAATTCGGTGTCAACTACATGAATGGCCCCCTCAACGTGGCCTTCTCCAGTTTGCGTGGTGCTGACCAGGCCAACGCAGGCGTTTCTTTCTTCGGTGTCACGCCGTATGATCCTGCGCCAGTTGCGCCTGTTGTTCCCAACTCTTGGCAACAACAAGCCTCCAGCGTGACCGCAGTGGCCTCTTCGACCAGCTACAACATGTTGAGCGCCAACTACAAAGTCGGCACAACCACGGTCTATGCTTCGGTGGGCTCTGGCGATCTGTTCACCAGCGCCACCACCTCGGCCAAGTCAAACAACTTCGGGATCAAACACGACAGAGGCACCTATTCGGTGTTGGCGTCCTATCGCTTCCACTCCACCCAGGCTGGCTCTGCCGCCAAAGTGGACCAGAAAATCACCGGCTTGCGCCTGGAAAACAACCTGAGCAAGACCACCGCCGTTTACGCCATGTACGAGAGCTGGGACAACGGGGCCGCTTCTGCCAACAAGCAGACCATCACTGGCATCGGCCTGCGCAAGTCGTTCTGATTCGGGGCTGTCTCAGACAGCCTTGTACAGAAAACCTTCAACCCCGCCTGCGCAGCAGGTGGGGTTTTTTTCATTCCCGATGGCAGGGCTTTTCTCCACCGCTACCGGCCTGACCCGCCCCAGCAACGCCGCCGACGGACTGCGGTTGAGCTGACCTAAAATGACCTCATGCCCAGACGCCGCACCGCCCCCGACCTGAAACCCGCCGATTACCTCAAACGCATCCTGACCGCCAAGGTCTACGATGTGGCTCAGGAAACAACCCTGGACCCGGCCAAAAACCTGAGCCGCCGTCTGCACAACAAGGTGCTGCTCAAGCGCGAAGACCAGCAGCCGGTGTTCAGCTTCAAGCTGCGCGGGGCCTACAACAAAATGGCCCACCTCAGCCCGGAGCAACTGCGACGCGGCGTCATTTGCGCTTCCGCCGGCAACCACGCGCAAGGGGTGGCGCTGGGCGCAGCCAAACTGGGCACCCGTGCAGTGATCGTCATGCCCGTGACCACGCCGGTGGTCAAAATCGAGGCCGTCAAAGCCCTGGGCGGCGAGGTCGTGCTGCACGGCGACAGTTATTCAGACGCCTACCAACATGCGGTGACTCTGGAGCAGCAATCCGGCTTGACCTTTGTTCACCCCTTTGACGACCCCGATGTGATCGCCGGCCAAGGCACCATTGCCATGGAATTGCTGCGCCAGCATCAGGGTCCGCTCGATGCCGTGTTCGTGGCCATCGGGGGCGGTGGCTTGATCTCGGGAGTGGCCAACTACATCAAAGCCGTGCGCCCCGAGATCAAGGTGATTGGTGTCCAAATGAACGACTCCGACGCCATGATGCAGTCGGTCAGTGCGGGCAAGCGCGTGCAGTTGTCCGACGTCGGTCTGTTCTCAGACGGAACTGCGGTCAAATTGGTCGGCGAAGAAACCTTCCGGATCGCTCGCGACCTGGTCGATGAATTCATCACGGTCGACACCGACGCCGTCTGCGCCGCCATCAAAGATGTCTTTGTCGACACCCGCAGCATCGTCGAACCGGCGGGTGCGTTGGCGGTGGCCGCCATCAAAACTTATGTAGCCCGGCACAAAACCAAAGGGCAGACCTATGCCGCCATCTTGTGTGGCGCCAACATGAATTTCGACCGCCTGCGCTTTGTCGCCGAACGCGCCGAAGTCGGGGAAGAACGCGAGGCCCTGTTTGCCGTCACCATTCCGGAAGAGCGTGGCAGTTTTCGGCGCTTTTGCGAACTGATCGGCGCATTGCCGGCCTTCGGTGGGCCCAAGACCCCGCGTCAGGTGACCGAGTTCAATTACCGCATGAGCGACGCTCAGCAAGCCCATGTGTTTGTCGGCCTGACCACCTCAGGCCCCGGCGAAAGCACCAAAATCGCGGCCCACCTCAGCAAGCATGGTTTTGGCGCCCTGGACCTGACCCACGACGAATTGGCCAAGGAACACATCCGCCACATGGTGGGCGGGGCCAGTGAATGGGCCCAAGACGAGCGCCTGATGCGCTTTGTCTTTCCGGAACGCCCTGGTGCCTTGCTGAAGTTTTTATCCACCATGCGCCCCGGCTGGAACATCAGCTTGTTCCACTACCGCAACCAAGGGGCCGACTACGGCCGCATTTTGGTGGGCTTACAAGTGCCCCCCAAAGACAATGCGGCATTCAAAAAATTCCTCAGCGAGTTAGGCTACCCGGGTGTGGAAGAAACCCATAACCCGGTTTATCAATTATTTTTGAGAAAGTAAGTATTTACTAATTTTTAGGTAAGGCGGGCGGGAGCAACTCCAACGTGTCGGTCACCGGCCCCTGCGGGCTGGTCCCCAGGCGCACCCCTCGGGGGTCAACCGCCATGAGATACACACCGGCTTGGACGGCTTGCCCGGTTTCAAAGGCCTGGGCTTTTTGGCCGTCTACCGAAATGAGCGCTGTCCCCTGGCCTTGGCCACGGGCCATCACACCCGCCAACTTCAGGGTTGAACGGGCCACAGGCGCAGGGGCCGATGGCAAACTGTCCACCCCACCCAGGGCGCGCCTCAGGCCGTCGGGATTCCAGCCTTCCGCTGACGTCGTCACATAGCCCAAATCGGGCACCGACTGTGGCATCGACCCCAGGCGCAAACTCCAAAACACCAGACTGCCGACGGTCAAGGCCAGCAAGGCCAGGGCCGTGCCGCGCGCAAGCCTTGCGGGAGCAAGTGCATGGGGCGTGTAATTTGACATGATCACAGATTATCATGCCAACATGGAAAACTCCCAAGCAACTCAAGCTCTCTTGCCCTCTACCCGGTCTTCAGGCCAGCGCGGCTTCACCCTGATCGAACTGATGGTGGTGCTGGCCATCCTGGGGGTTCTGGCCGCCCTGATCGTGCCCAATGTCCTGGGCCGCGCCGACGACGCCCGCGTGACCGCCGCACGCGCCGACATCAACAACCTGGTGCAAGCCCTGAAGTTGTACCGTCTCGACAACCAGGTCTATCCCAGCACCGCCCAGGGCTTGCAAGCCCTGGTGCAAAAACCCGGCACCGATCCGACTCCCATGAACTGGCGCCCCTACCTGGACAAGCTGCCCAATGACCCTTGGGGTCGGCCTTACCAATACCTCAACCCGGGCCTGCGGTCCGAAGTCGATGTGATGTCTTTCGGTGCCGATGGTCAAAGCGGAGGCGAAGGTCGCAACGCCGACATCGGCAGTTGGCAGTAAACCCGGCCCAGGATCATGCGTGCGCCAACGTGCCCGGGACCGTTGCGCCATGCGGTCTTTCGGGGCTTCACGCTGATCGAACTCATGGTGGTGTTGTCTCTGGTCGCGCTGCTCACCGGGTTCATCGCGCTGCGCATTCAACCCGGGGCGCAAGAACAATTGGCGCAAGAGTCGCAACGCCTGGCCCTTTGGCTCGAGACCGCACGCCACCAGGCCCGGGTCGAACAGCGCCCCGTTCAGGCCCGCATCAGCGCCGAAGGCGTGGTCTTGATCGGGCTGGCACGACCTGACAACCCCCGGGCGCAACTGAACTGGCTCTACCCCGCCACCACCCGCCCGCGAACCGAGCAAACCGTCTGGTTGGGTCCGGAGGCGATTTTGCCGGCTCAGACCCTGGAGCTGATCCACACCGGCCAAGCTCAGGCACAGGCCAGGGTCTGGACCAGCGGCGTCGGCCCCTGGAGAACCCCGTGAAACGGCCTGCCCCGAAAGCCCCAAGGGGCTTGAGCCTGATCGAAGTGCTGGTGGCGCTGCTCATCTTGGCGCTGACTCTGGCGATGGCCAGCCAGACCTTATCGGCTTGGTTGCGCAGCAGCCAACGCCAAGGCACCAGTTTGCGCGCCCAATGGTGTGCCGACAATGCCCTGATCGCTTTGCGACTGGCGCGCCAGATGCCCGGAGTCGGTGTCAGCACCCAGGAGTGCGCCCAAGCCGGACAAGTCATGCAAGTGCGGCTCGACGTCACACCGACCCCCAACCCGGTGTTTTTTCGGGTAGATGTGCAGGTGTATTCGGGGCAGCAACCGGTGTTGCGGGCGACTTCCATTCTGGGCAGGTACTGACCATGCCGCATCGACGCCCCACCGGATTGACCCTGATCGAAGTGTTGGTGGCCTTGGCCCTGTGGGGGCTCATCACGGCCCTGATGACGCAGGGCCTCGATGTCATGCTGCGGGGCCAGCAATACCAACTGCAACGCAACGACCACCAAGCCCGCTTGCAGGCCAGCCTGAGCCAATGGCAGACCGACCTGGACCTCATGGATTCGACCTACACCGGCTTTGTGCCGCTCGATTGGAACGGCAGGGTGTTGCGCTGGGTGCGCCACAGCGCCGCCCCGATGCAGGGACAGCGCCGGGTCGTGGCCTGGGGCTTGCAAGACGGGCGATGGGTGCGTTGGCAATCCGAGGCCACCTCTCAGCCCGGCGAGTTGTGGTTGGCCTGGCAAAGCGCATCCAAAGCCCTGGAGCAAACTTCTGCCGCCTCAGAGTGGATGCCGATCAATGGTTGGCAAGTCTTTTATTACCGCAACGATGGCTGGAGCAACCCGTGGTCCAGTGCCGAATCGACCGGCGCATTGCCCGACGCCATTCGTTTGCAACTCGACTTGCAGCCCCAAGGCGAATGGCAGGGACGCCTGCAATGGGATTGGCTGCGCCCCACCTGGAGCGTCAACCGGTCATGAAAGCCCAAGCTCCCAGGCAACGCGGTGCGGTGTTGCTCTTGACCCTGCTGATGGTGGCACTGGTCACCAGTCTGGTCGTCACCACCGCCTGGCGGCAATCGGCGCAAATCCAGCTCGAGACCGCCCAACGACTGCAACAACAAGGCCAATGGCTCTTGCAAGGCGCCACCGATTGGGCCCGACTGATCCTGCGTGAAGATGCACGCACCATGCAGTCCGACCATGGCTCCGAGCCCTGGGCCGTTCCCCTCCAGGAAAGTCGTTTGTCGAGCTTTCTGGCCAACCAGCCTGGACTGACGCTCGCAAACCCCGATGCCGCCTGGGCCGACCAGGCCGTGTTGTCAGGCGGCATCGAAGATGCACAAGGCAAGTTCAACCTCAGCAACTTGACTCAGGGCACGGTCCTCGAACCAGGCGCGACCGCCCAACTGACCCGGCTTTTTGGCCTGCTCGACCTGCCCACCCAGCAGGCGCAATTGCTGGCGCAACAATGGCTGCAAACGCGCCTGCCTGGCGCCACCCGGTTTGTGCCCCGACGAATCGATGACCTGGCGGCCTGGGGCTACGATGCCGCCACGCTGGCACGCTTGCGACCCCACATCACGGTCTTGCCCGAGCGCACGACGCTCAATGTCAACACCGCCAGTGCCGAAGTCCTGGCCGCCAGCGTCGAAGGGCTGGATTTGGGCCGCGCCCAGCGCTTGGTGCAGGAGCGGCTGCGCAGCCCCTGGACCAACGTGGCTGACGCCCGCCAAGCCCTGGGCAACGGGTATCACGATGGACGCCACAGCATCAGCAGCAGCCACTTCCAGATTCAGGGGGTGTTGCGGCTGGGCGGACTCACCCTGACCCAAACCTCGCTGGTCAGGCGGGAAGGGACCATGGTGGTTTATCTGTGGGTGGTCTCGTCGAGTGTCACCAGCGCCCCCTAAAATGGTCGCACCATGCTCCTGATCGGTCTACCCCACGACCCGCTGAACGACACCTGTGTCCAAGTCCGCAGCGATGATGGGTTGCGGGCCCAGTCCACCCGCACCGCTGCGGTCGGCCAGGCCGAGCCCGGACAGGATTGGGTGGCGGTGTTGCCGCACACCCGTTTGTCCTGGCATGCCGTTCGCATGCCATCTGTGGCGCGTGCCCAGCGCATGGCCGCCATCAAGGGACTGCTCGAAGATTTGTGGTTGCAGCCTGCGTCAGAACTTCACATCAGTTGGTTTCCGATCGCCGACCCCGAACCCGATGCCTCCAACACATGGGTGTGTGCCTGCGATGCCCTGTGGCTGCGCCAGGCCTTGCGCCCCTGGCTCGAAGCCGGGCGCGCCCCCCAACGGCTGATTCCCGAGTTTGCCCCCACGCCAGCGGGCGATCCCGAAACTTTGCATTGGCTCGGCGGGGGCGACCCAGCGCAAACCGTCTGGTGTCGCGCCACGGGGGTTTTGGCGGCGCCGGCGCCACCACCCTGGCCCCTGGCCTTGTCCACGGCCCTGAACGCACACGCTGAACCGGTGGCGCTGGAAAAGGCGCGGGATTTTTGGGGTGATAACGCCAAGGTGCAAACACAAACCCTGGCCGAACGCTGGTTGGCCGCGGCTGCCGCACCCTATGACCTGGCACAAGGCGAATGGTCGCAGACGCCATGGCAACGGCGCAAACGCCGACTCACCGAAATCGTCCTGAGCCTGTGGCACCACCCCGACTGGCGCAGTGCCCGCCGGGCCATGGCGGCCTTGGTGCTGATCCAGGGCATGGGCTTGATCAGCTGGGCCTGGTGGATGACACAAGAGATCCAGAGCCAGCGCGCAGAATTACAAGCCATGCTGATGCAGGCCTTTCCGCAAACCCCCTTGGTGATCGATGCTCCCCTGCAAATGCAGCAAAACCTGCATCGCCTGCGCCAAAGCTTGGGAGAGCCCCACCCGGCTCAGCCTGAAGTCATGTTGGCGCATCTGGCGCCGGGCTTACAAGCCGCTGGCGCATTGCGCACCGTTCAGTTTGAGGGGCAGACCCTGCAAGTCAAAGGGCCCTCCTATTCGCGCTTGCCCGCCCCCGAATTGAGCCGCTTGAGGCAATTGGGTTATGTGCTCCAGGCCACCCCCGAAGGCTGGTCAATGCGATGGGAGCCCAAGCCATGAACCGCTCGAATGTTTTGCGCTGGGCTCTGATCCTGCTCGCCGCAGGTTTGTGGCTGGCAGGGGCAATCCCGGCTTGGCAATTGTGGCAATCGCACGAGGCACAACTGCAATCGCTGGCCCAACAGCGTCAAAGCATGCAAGCCGCACGGCAGCAGGTGCTGGCCTTGCAAGCCAAGGCTCCGATGGCCGCACTCGAGGCCCAATCGCAGATCGTCGCCCTGACCCAACAGCACTTGGGCACGGCACCCAAGTCCAACCCCGACCAGAGCTTGAGTCTGGCGCTCCAAAACGTGGACCCGGCAACACTGAGCCAACTCTGGACCGACATCCGCCAGCAAACCTCGGCCAGCGTGACCCGGGCCGACCTGACCCTGGGGCCGCAGGGTTGGACAGGGACGCTGGTGATGCAACTGGCCAAACTGCCATGAGACGCCGCTGGCCCACCCACGCTGCGTCATCCGGCTTTTGGGCAGCCGGGCTGGTCTCTTTGCTGGCGGCCTTGATCGTCAGCTTGCACCAATGGCCAGCGGCTTGGGTCGCCCCCTGGCTACAGCGGGTCAGCCAAGATCGGATGCTGTTGCAAGAAGTCCGTGGCACGATCTGGAACGGATCGGCCCTGATCGCCATGGGCCCGGGCAACGCCGGGGTCGCCATCGCCTGGCCACAACGCATCCATTGGCAGTTGCGACCCGTCAGCCTCAACCAACTGGGTCTGCAACTGCGCAACCATCCGGATCCCGAATCACACCCCTGGACGGGCGTGTTGCGCTGGCAACCCTCGGGCTGGCGCATCGAACTCGATGACATCGACTGGCAACTGCCGTCTGATTGGCTGGCCGCTTTGGGCGCCCCCTGGAATACGCTTGCCCCCGAAGGGCAACTGCGTTTGCAAAGCCGGCAATGGCGTTGGCAACACGAGCACCAACAATGGGCCATGGGAGGGCAGGTGACCTTGACCTTGCACAACCTGTCAACCCGCTTGTCGTCGTTGCGGCCTTTGGGCGACTACCAAATTCGCATCATGGGTGGCACCACACCCAGCGTCGAACTGAGCACCCTGCAAGGGTCTTTGCAAATGACGGGCAAAGGCTTGTGGCATCGGGGGCGCCTCGATTTTCAGGGGGAAGCCTGGGCCAACCAGCCCGACGACGAGGTGGTGTTGTCCAATCTATTGGGTGTACTGGGTCCCCGCCGGGGCCCGCGCGCCATACTGAAAGTGGGATAGGAATCGCATGCAGACCGAACATCTTCGATTAAACCAACTGGCCTGCGCGCTGGCACTGAGCCTGGCTACCTTGGCGTTGCCCCTGGGGGCACAAAACCGGCCCAAAGAACCCATCAGCCTGAATTTTGTCAACGCTGAAATCGACACGGTGGCTCGGGCCCTGGCCAACATGACCGGTCGCAACCTGGTGCTGGATCCGCGCGTCAAGGGAACCATGACCCTGAGCACCGAACGACCGCTGTCGCCCGAACAAGCCTGGGCCCAATTTTTGTCAGCGCTGCGTTTGCAGTCATTCGCCGTGGTCGAGGTCAACGGTCTCTTCAAGGTGGTGCCCGAAGCCGAGGCCAAAACCCAAGGCGGCGCAGTGGTGAGCGCCGACCGCAGCGGCCCCAATGGCCAGATCGTCACCCAGATTTTTCAGTTGCAACACGAAAACGCCCAGCAGCTTTTACCCGTATTGCGCCCGCTGATCAGCCCCAACAACACCATCAATGTCACGCCCGGCAGCAATGCGCTGGTGATCACCGACTATGCAGACAACCTGCAACGCCTGGGCCGCATCATAGCCAGTCTGGACATTGCACAGGCCACCGACATCGAGGTGTTTTCGCTGCAACACGCACTGGCCATCGATCTGGCCCCGCTGATCCAGCGACTGCTCGACAGCACCCCAAGCGCAACCCCCTTGTCCAGCAACTCCAACGCCAATCCAGCTCCTGGTGTGCCGGGTGCCAGCGATGCAGGACTGCGCACCACGGTGCTGGCCGAGCCCCGCAGCAACAGCCTGATCCTGCGTGCGGCCAACCCTGCGCGGCTGACCCTGGCTCGACAACTGGTCGAAAAACTCGACCGCCCGGGAGGCACCGGCGCCAGCGGCAACATCCGGGTGGTCTATCTGAAAAACGCAGATGCCACCAAACTGGCGGCCACCCTGCGGGCTGCCATGAGTGGCGATGGCCGCAGCCTCAACCCCTTGAGCACCCTTAGCAACTCGGCCGGCAACCCGCCCTTGAACACCACCGCCCAGCAAGCCACCCCCAGCGGAACCTCTGGCCCGAGTGCCAGCTCTGGCGCCACCACCGGCGGCCAGATTCAGGCCGACACAGCGACCAACTCGCTGATCATCAGCGCCCCTGAACCCCTGTACCGTCAATTGCGCGCCGTCATCGACCAGCTCGATGGGCGTCGCGCCCAGGTTCTCGTCGAGAGCATGATCGCCGAGGTCGATGCCCGCAAAGCCTCTCAATTCGGCGTCCAATGGCAAAACGCTTTTGGCAATCGGGCCGGCAGCGTGGGCGTGATTGGCACCAATTTCGGCAACAGTGGCAACATCATCGGCGTCGCCAGTGGCAACCAACTTCCCGGCGCCGGTCTCAACGTAGGCACCGGTCGTCAGATCGATGGCAACACAGTGCTGACCAGCCTGGCCAACTTCTTGCAACAAAATGGCGGCAGCAATATTTTGTCGACGCCCAGTTTGCTGACCCTCGATAACGAAGAGGCCAAAATCGTCGTCGGGCAAAATGTCCCCTTCGTCACCGGCCAGTACACTGCCAACAACACCAACGCCGGTGCGGTCAACCCTTTTCAGACCATTGAGCGCAAAGACGTCGGCCTGACGCTGCGGGTCAAGCCGCAAATCAGCGAGACGGGCACCGTCAAACTGACCATTTATCAAGAAGTCTCAAGCGTGGTGGCCAGTTCGGTGGGCAGCACCACCGGACTGATCACCAACAAGCGCTCGATCGAATCCAATGTGCTGGTTGACGACGGTCAGGTCGTGGTGTTGGGCGGCCTGCTGTCCGACGAGTACAGCGGCAATCAGGATCAGGTGCCCGGCTTGGGCGACATCCCCATTTTGGGCAACTTATTTCGCAGCGAATCGCGCGAGCGACGCAAAACCAACCTGATGGTTTTTCTGCGCCCGGTGGTGTTGCGCGATGCACTCAGCAGCGACAACCTCTCGAACAACCGCTACCAAAACATGATCGATCTGCAGCGCCAGACCCATGTCCCGGCCAAAGGTCCGATGACGGTTGAAAACAGCATGACCCTGCCGCCCGCGGAGCGCAAGCCTTGAACCAGCGCCATCCCTTGCCCTACGGTTTTGCCCGCAGCCAACAATTGTTGTTGGCTTGTGACGGCATCGGGTGCACGCTGCTGTTTGCCGGACAACCCGACCCCGGGGCCTGGAGTGAAGTCATGCGTTGGGCTCATGGCCAGGGTTTGAACCCGATGGCCCGCCAGATCGATGCCGTACAGTTGGCACAACAAATCAGCCAAGCCTATGCCCACAGCGACACGACGGCGGCGCGGGTGGCCAGCGAAGTTGAAAACGATGCCGACTTAAGCCGTTTGCTGCAAGAGTTGCCGGCGGTCGAAGACCTGCTGGAGGCGACGGACGACGCCCCCATCATCCGCTTGCTCAATGCATTGCTCAGCCAAGCCGCGCGTGAAGGAGCCAGTGACATCCACATCGAGGCCTACGAGCGCCACTCTTGCGTGCGCTTTCGGGTCGACGGGGATCTGCGGGAAGTGGCCCAGCCGCACCGTGCCCTGCATGCCGCCCTGATCTCACGCCTGAAAATCATGGCCGAGCTCGACATTGCAGAAAAGCGGCTGCCCCAAGACGGCCGCATCTCGCTGCGTCTGGGTCAGCGTGCCATCGACATCCGGGTCTCCACGTTACCGGGGGCACATGGCGAGCGGGCCGTCTTGCGCTTGCTCGACAAATCGTCCAATCGACTGAGCCTGACCGATCTGGGCATGACCGGCGAAACCCTGGATCGCTGGCTGGCGCAACTGCGCCAACCGCATGGTTTGTTGCTGGTCACCGGCCCCACCGGCTCGGGCAAGACCACCACCCTGTACGCCGCCCTGCAGGCCCTCAACGCCGCCGAAGTCAACATCCTGACGGTCGAAGACCCGATCGAATACGAGTTGCCCGGCGGCGGCCAAACGCAAGTCAATCCACGCATCGAACTCGATTTTGCTCGCGCATTGCGCGCCATCTTGCGGCAAGACCCCGATGTGATCATGATCGGCGAAATTCGCGATCACGAGACGGCGCAAATTGCCATTCAGGCTTCACTGACGGGCCACCTGGTGTTGGCGACCTTGCACACCAACGACGCGCCCAGCGCAGTCACCCGCTTGATCGACATGGGGGTCGAGCCGTTCTTGCTCAGCTCGTCGCTGCTTGGGGTATTGGCTCAGCGCCTGGTGCGCAAACTGTGTCCAGCCTGTCAGGGTGCGGGTTGTGCGGCCTGCCACCAAAGCGGCCATCAGGGTCGCATGGGGGTGTTCGAACTGATGCTCACCGATGTCGACTTGCGCGAGTTGATCCACCGGAGCGCCCCCGAGTCCGAATTGCGCACTGCTGCCCAAGCCGCTGGCATGGTGTCCATGCGCGGCGATGGCCAACGGCTGGTGTCACTGGGCCTGATCAGCGAAGCCGAATTGATTCGCGCCACCCGCGACTGACGCCATGCCCGCCTTTCAATATCAAGCCCTCGATGCAAAAGGTCAAACCACCCAAGGTCTGATCGAATCCGACAACGAGCGGCAAGTGCGTCAAACCCTGCGCCAGCAAGGCTTGATCCCCATGTCGGTAGCGGCGGCGGGGGGCGCCACCACATTGCCCTGGTGGCGACGACCCATCCATTTGCGCAGCGCCTTGCACGGCGAAGCCCTGGTCACCTTCACTCGTCAACTCGCAGGCCTGACTCAGGCTGGCCTGACCCTGGAGCGCGCCTTGGGCGCCCTGATGGAAGACGTGCCGCCGCGCCAATCGGCTTTGGTGGCGCAACTCCGGGCCGAAGTCAACGCCGGTCACAGCCTGGCCCAGGCCATGGCGCTACAAGGATCAGAGTTTCCGGCGGTTTACCGGGCGGTGATTGCGGCCAGCGAACAAAGCGGTCAATTCGGTCTCATCTTGCAACAACTGGCGACCGACCTCGAATCCGATCACCAACTGCGGCACAAGGTGCTGGCGGCCCTGCTCTACCCGGCGATCGTCTCGGGGGTGGCTTTGCTGATCGTGCTCTTTTTATTGGCCACGGTGGTGCCGCAAATCGCCCAGGTGCTGGTGCAAAACCAGCAGGCCCTGCCGCTGCTCACGCGCGCCATGCTGGGGCTGTCCGGACTGGTTCAAACCCTGGGCATGCCGGCCCTGATCGCCTGCCTGCTTCTGGGGGTGGTGACGCGCCAGGCCTTGAAGCAACCCGCCTTGCGCCTGCGCTGGGACCGTTTCTGGCTGAGCATCCCCGCCCTGGGCGGTTGGTTGCGCAATTACCACGCCGCCCGCTTGGCGCTGACCTAGTCAACACTGACCGGCGCCGGCGTGCCCATCCTCAAAGCTTTGTCATCAGCGGCCGAGACCGTGCCCAACCACGCCCTGCGGCAGGACTTGCGCCAAGCCGCCGATCTGGTGCGCGAAGGTGCGCCTCTGGCGGTGGCCTTGACGCATCAGGGGCAATGGCCCCGGCTGTTGGCCATGTTCATTCGATTGGGTGAACAAAGCGGACAATTGCCCCTGATGCTGGCCCAAGTCGGTCAACAACTGCGCGAACAAGTGCAACGGCGCAGCCTGCAATGGGCCACCCTGCTCGAACCGCTCTTGATCTTGGTCATGGGTGGCAT
>JACCDS010867687.1_pt1 | contig 21325 bp, 21 predicted proteins | sample 7446441 | NCBI WGS metagenome assembly JACCDS01 (sample SAMN15323445, study PRJNA562643) | freshwater metagenome | isolation source: river surface water | place: USA:Blue River Watershed | collected 2017-08-17 | reverse complement strand
CTGATGATCGTCAACGCCCTGGCGGGCAAGCACCTGCCCGTGTATGGCGACGGCATGCAGATCCGCGACTGGCTGTACGTCAAGGACCACTGCAGCGCGATCCGCCGCGTGCTCGAAGCCGGGCGTCTGGGCGAGACCTACAACGTGGGCGGCTGGAACGAGAAGCCCAACATCGAGATCGTAAAGACCGTGTGCGCCTTGCTCGATGAACTGCGCCCCAAGGCCGACGGCAGCAGCTACGCCGGGCAGATCAGTTACGTGACCGATCGCCCCGGCCATGATCGCCGCTACGCCATTGACGCCCGCAAGATCGAGCGTGAACTGGGCTGGAAGCCGGCCGAGACGTTTGAGAGCGGCATCCGCAAGACGGTGCAGTGGTACCTGGACAACCCCGAGTGGGTGGCCAACGTGCAAAGCGGTGCCTACAAAGACTGGGTCAACAAACAATACGCAGGCAGTGCAGCATGAATCAACGCAAAGGCATCATCCTCGCCGGAGGCTCCGGCACCCGGCTGTACCCCGTCACCCAAGCCGTGAGCAAGCAGCTCATGCCGGTGTACGACAAGCCCATGGTGTATTACCCGCTCACCACGCTGATGCTGGCGGGCATTCGCGATGTGCTGCTCATCAGCACCCCGCAAGACACCCCACGCTTTACCGAACTGCTGGGGGATGGCAGCCAGTGGGGCATGAACATTCAGTACGCGGTGCAACCCAGCCCGGACGGGCTGGCGCAGGCCTTCATCATTGGCAAAGAGTTTGTGGGCAACCACCCGAGCACCCTGGTGCTGGGCGACAACATTTTCTACGGCCACGACCTCGTCAAACTGCTGGCCAGCGCCAACCAGCGCACCAGCGGTGCCAGCGTGTTTGCCTACCACGTTCACGACCCCGAGCGCTATGGCGTGGTCGACTTTGACGCCAACCAACGCGCCCTGAGCATCGAAGAAAAGCCCACCAAGCCCAAAAGCAACTACGCCGTCACGGGTCTGTATTTCTACGACCAGCAGGTGTGTGACATTGCAGCCGACATCAAACCGTCGCACCGTGGCGAGCTGGAAATCACCGACGTCAACAAACGCTATCTTGAGCAAAACCAGCTTAACGTCGAGATCATGGGCCGGGGCTACGCCTGGCTCGACACCGGCACGCACGACAGCCTGCTGGAGGCCGCTGGCTTCATTGCCACCCTGCAAAAACGCCAAGGCCTGATGGTGGCCTGCCCCGAAGAAATCGCCTTCCACCAAAAGTGGATCAACGCCGAAGCCCTGCAAAAACTCGCGCAGCCCTTGGCCAAGAACGGCTATGGCCAGTACCTGCTGAATCTCCTGTAGGAGCGGCCTGTGGCCGCGAGGGCTGTTATACAAATAAACCCGATTTGCCACAACTGATATGCCTTACACCGCCACCCCCACCGCCATCCCCGACGTCCTGATCCTCGAACCCAAGGTCTTTGGCGACAGCCGGGGCTTCTTTTTTGAAAGCTTCAACGCGCAAGACTTTGCCAAAGTCACCGGCCTGAATGTGAACTTTGTGCAAGACAACCACAGCCGCAGCGGCAAAGGCGTGCTGCGCGGCCTGCACTACCAGCTGCAGCAAGCCCAGGGCAAGCTGGTGCGCGTGGTCCGTGGTGCCGTGTTTGACGTGGCTGTCGACATCCGAAAGAGCTCGCCCACCTTTGGCCAATGGGTGGGCTGCGAGCTGACCGAAGACAACCACCGCCAGTTCTGGGTGCCGCCCGGTTTTGCCCATGGTTTTGTGGTGCTGAGTGAGACAGCCGACTTTTTGTACAAGACGACGGACTATTACGCCCCTGCCCACGAGCGCTGCATTGCCTGGAACGACCCGGCCATTGGCATCACTTGGCCCGCAGGCCTGACGCCCCAACTGTCGGCCAAAGACCAGGCGGGCTCAACTCTGGAACAAGCTGAGGTATTTGCCTGAAATTGCACGAGGCATCAATTGACGAATAAAATGATTCGGATTTTGATGGCAAAAGGAGCCAAGCCATGCGAACAACATTGACATTGGACGACCAATTGCTGGCGCAAGCCCAGAAAATCAGCGGCCTGACAGAGCGCAGTCAACTGCTGCGAGAGGCGCTTTTGGCGCTGGTACAACGCGAAAGCGCCCATCGCCTCGCGCAACTTGGGGGGACTGAACCCCAGCTCATGCCCGTACCAAGGCAAGCATCGACCGCATGATTTTGGTCGACACCTCCGTTTGGATGGATCACCTGCGGCAGGGCGAACCCTTGTTGGTGCAGTCCCTGATGCAAACACAAGTGGCAACCCATCCTTTTGTGGTCGGGGAGCTGGCCTGTGGCAACCTGAAGAACCGACAAACAGTGATCGAGCTGCTCCAGGCGCTGCCCCCCGTCAAAGCCGCCCTGGACCAAGAGGTCATGCATTTCATTGAAAACCAGGGCCTCATGGGCAAAGGCATTGGCTACATCGACGCACACCTCTGTGCCAGTGCATTGATCTCGGGCGTCAAGCTCTGGACCAGAGACAAAAGACTGCATGGCATTGCCCAAACGCTCAATTGCGCGTGGACTGAACCCGTTCACTGAAGTACAAACAAGAATGCAAAACTTCTCCGCATCTCCAAGTGTTTAATTGATCGCACAATCGCCACACCATGGCCACACCATGCGCCTGACCCCTGCCCAAATTGCCACCATCAAAAGCACCGCCCAAGCCGTGCTTGGCGAGGGCGTGCAAGTCACGCTGTTTGGCTCGCGGGTACACGACGAGCAAAAAGGCGGTGATGTGGACTTGCTGATCGAAGTTCCCCGCACTTTGTCTGAGCCCGCCCTGGTTTCGGCACGCATTGCCAGCAGAGTGTCGCGTGCCATGCAAGGGCGCAAAGTCGATGTGCTCCTCAAAGCCCCCAATTTACAACTGCAGCCCATACACCGCATTGCCGCACAACAAGGAGTTGCACTTTGAAAGTTACCGAAGGCCAATGGGCGCGACTCCAGTTCTGGCGGTGACCGCACAAATCGAAAAACTGGCCCCAAGCCACTAGACCCACTCGCCCAAGCCCTGGCACAGCACATGGCAAGGCGCCACATTCTCAACCATGCAAAACTTCTCCGCATCTCCCCGCGAGATGGCCGCCAGCCTTTGGCACAACAAAGGCCTGATCCGCAACCTGGTTCATCGCGAAGTGGTGGGCCGCTACAAAGGCTCCATGCTGGGTATCTTCTGGTCGCTGGTCACCCCGGTGTTCATGTTGGCGGTCTACACCTTTGTTTTCAGCACGGTCTTCAAGGCCCGCTGGAATGCAGGCAGCGATTCCAAAACCGAATTCGCCCTGGTGCTGTTTGCCGGCCTGCTGGTGTTCAACCTGTTTGCAGAATGCATCAACCGCGCCCCTGGCCTGGTGCTGGCCAATGTGAACTACGTCAAGAAAGTCGTCTTCCCGCTGGAGGTGCTGCCCTGGGTGGCCATGGGCAGTGCGTTGTTTCATTTTGCGGTGAGCTTTGGCGTCTGGCTGGCCGCTTATGTGCTGCTGATGGGCGTCCCGCACTGGACGGTCATCCTCAGCCCCTTCATCATGGCGCCCTTTGTGCTGTTTGTGATGGGGCTGAGCTGGGCCTTGGCCTCGCTGGGCGTATTCTTGCGCGACGTGGGGCAGATCATCGGCATTGCCGTGCAGGTGCTCATGTTCATGACGCCCATTTTTTACCCCGCCTCGGCACTGCCCGAGCGCTTTCAGACGGTCATGTTTTTGAACCCCATGACCCCGCCCATAGAGATGATGCGCGACGTGATGTACTGGGGCCAGCTGCCCAGCCTGCAGTTGTGGCTGCTGGGCTCGGCGGTGTCGGTGGCTGTGGCCGTGTTGGGCTTTGCCTGGTTCCAGAAGACGCGTAAAGGATTTGCAGATGTCCTCTGAAGCCACAAACAGCAGCGGCAACGAGTACGCCATCGAAGTCAATGGCCTGGGCAAGTGCTACCAGATTTACGACAAGCCCAGCGACCGCCTCAAGCAAATGCTGATGCGCGGGCGCAAGCAGTACTACAAAGAATTCTGGGCCCTTAAAGACGTCAGCTTCAAGATCAAGAAGGGCGAGACCGTTGGCATCATCGGGCGCAACGGCTCGGGCAAGTCCACCTTGCTGCAAATGATCTGCGGCACGCTCAACCCCACCGCTGGCGAAGTCAAGGTCAATGGCCGCGTGGCCGCACTGCTGGAGCTGGGCGCGGGCTTTAACCCCGAATTCAGCGGGGTGGAAAACGTCTACATGGCCGCATCGCTGTATGGCCTGAGCAAAGAAGAGGTTGACCAGCGCTTTGAGGCCATTGCCGCCTTTGCTGACATTGGTGACCACATCCACCAGCCGGTCAAGACCTATTCGAGTGGCATGTATGTGCGGTTGGCGTTTGCCGTGATCGCGCATGTGGATGCTGATATTCTGGTGGTGGATGAAGCGCTGGCGGTGGGGGATGCATTCTTCACACAAAAATGCATGCGCTTTCTTGATTTATTTATGAAACGAGGTTCATTAATTTTCGTTTCACACGATATGGCGAGTGTGCGTGGTCTTTGCAAGGCAGTTATTTGGCTCGAAGCCGGTAAAATTCACAGGTATGGCGATCCCAAGAAAGTTGGTGACGAATATCTCGAGAACATTTATGGTGCGCGACAAAATACAAATCGGACTTTTATAAAAGATGATAAAAATAATAAAATAATTATAGCTACAGATTTTCTTCAGGAAGATGTTCGTCTTCAAGCGGCAATAAACCCGTTGCGTTACTCGCCAGTGCCCAATCTACAATTGGCAGGATTCGGTGAGGGGGGGGCTTCAATTGTATCGGTTGTTATATGCAATGAATTAGGTGAAACTCTCAGGCAATCAGAAGGTGGTCGTATTGTAATATTGCGCATTGAAGCGAAAATGCACGAAAACTTAGATAATTTGATATTCGGATATTTTGTTAGAAATCGTCTTGGTTTAAATATTTTTGGCGATAATACTTATTTGAAATTTGCTGATAGTCCCCCAAGTGGGAGCCGTGATGAAATAATTGCAGCAGAATTTTCATTTGTAATGCCCTTCCTCCCAAAGGGTGAATACTCGGTATGTGCTGCACTTGCAACCGGTAGCAATAAACAGCACATCCAGCAGCATTGGGTAAATGATGCATTATTTATTCAATCCATTGATAATCATGTGCATGCAGATTTGCTTGCGCTGCCAAGTCTTTCGATGCATGTAGAAAGAATTTAAAGCATGAAAAAAACACATGTGTATGAGCGAAAAATTAAATTAGAAGACTATAGTAAAGATTCATTAGCATTGATTTTTTCTAAAATCCCTAACGGTTCTAAAGTTTTGGATGTCGGAGCAGGTTCAGGTGGGCTTGGGGAGTCGCTAAAGCGTTTGAAAGACTGCGTAGTTCATGGATTGACTTACAACGAAGATGAACTAGCACTCTTGAACAAAAAATATGACCTCGCATTAGCAGTTGATCTTGAGCGGGAGGCATTGCCAGCAGTAATAGCATCTGGAGCTTATGATGTTGTGGTCTGTGGTGATGTGCTCGAACACTTACGTAATGCTCATGATGTTTTACATGCATTGGGTAAATGTTTAAAATCTTCTGGTTGTATATTTATTTCAGTGCCGAACGTAACACATATTTCAATTATTACTAGTTTAATAGGTGGTCAATTTCCACGTACGTATGAGGGCTTGCTAGATGCAACTCATGTGCATTTTTTCGAACGAGTAACATTGGCAGCGCTTTGTAAACACGCAGGCATGCATGTGCTGGAAACTGATGCGGTTCGTAGACACATGAATGAGACTGAGTTTTCACATCTCGATTACACAGCTATTCCAGTCACTGTATGGAACTTTTTAAAGCTCCTACCAGATGCTGATATTTATCAGCATGTTTGGAAACTTAAACCTTTAGCAGAACATCATTTTTCCTCATCAGTGGTGAGTGAAACTCTGCAAAGACCACAAGTTGAACTGACTCCCCGGTTTGAATTACGTGCGTACTGGGATGTGGGAGGTGGTTTCAATGAAGCGCAAACCGTGACTGGATGGGGTTTCTTTAGTGATGAGATGGTTTCGATTGAATTACCTTTGTCTGCAATGCAGCAACCGATATGTGCAGTGCGTGTAGATTGGCCAGCATATTGTGGTATTTTCGAGCTGGAAGCTATCGAATTGATAGGTCTAAATGATGAATTAATAGCTTCTTGGACGGGTGAATGGGGCAAAAACGTTCAATTATCTTCATGCAAGCTGCTATCTGATATTGGTAGGCATGGTTTGCCGTTAATGTATTTATATGAGGCTAATGCCTGTGTGCGGCTGTCACTTAATGATCCAGAAATCATAAATTTAATAAGGGTAAAAATGAGTTCGCCTAGGCGAATGCGAACAAAAGATGAATATTTATTAGATTATAGTGAATTAATTCTTCCGGAAATTGATAAATTGAAAAGCCAGGTATCTATGGTTTTAGAATTATTGAAACCCCTTACTGCTATTAATTCAAATTCAATCTGGAAAATTATATATTCGAAATTAAAGAGTTATTTTCTTTTAATGAAATAAATTTGCACTAAATATAATTTAAAATAAAATATATATTAAACATGCAATATTAAAATTTATTAATTACATGCATCTAAAATACAGTATAGACTCAGTAAAAATGTGCGATAGGTGCATTTTTGCGTACGGATGGGTCTTTGATTCCAAACGCCAAGTGCGTGAACTGATTTTGCGGATTACTGACATTGACAGTGTTAGTAATAATCTGCCAGTTGTTACTGGCAAAGATCGGCCCGATGTAGCTGCAGCTTTTCCGAGGGAAAGGCTGGCACGGCAGTCTGGCTGGTCTGCTTATGTTGGAGTAAATCGTCCGATACGTTGTGTTGAAATTCTGGTGTCATTAGATGATGGCACGACTTTGACGTTACCTGTAATGGTGGAGCGTGGAGGCATCCGACTTGTTCAGCGTCTTAGGAAATTTGGACGAACCGTATTGAATGCTTTAATCGGTTCAACAAAATACCCTGTCATAGAGACTGGTTCCGTTGGTGATGATGCTGCATTGATCGATGTCATCCGTTGCGTATTACAGACTCATGAACTAGAGCGTATATGTTTGGTGCTTGATCATTCGATGGGTGGTGGTGCAAACCAATATCGACGAGAATGGGTGAAGGAGCGCTTGACTAAGCTTCCTACACTGGCCGTTCTGTATTTTGAGGTACAAGGAATGACTTGGGCATTAGACTTACATATGCCTACAGGTCAAGTTTTGAAACTACCATGCAGTTCTGCTTTGCCTAGTTTGCTCGCCGTAGCTAAACTCATTGGTGAAGTTTTTATTAATGATGTTGTCTCATTTCCTGATCCCGCTAGAGTGCCGAAATGGGTGAGTGAATGGGCTGATTCTGGTGCAAGTGTCACTATTGCTGTTCATGATTATCTGTTGATATGTCCATCCCCCTTTCTTTTAAATGATGCAGGGCGGTATTGTGGGATACCGAGTATTGATGAGTGTCGACGTTGCCTCCAATGCAATCCCAACACTTTCCCTGTCGTCCAGCCTGGCCCAGATGTAGTCGATTGGCGCCAAGCGTGGGGTGTCGCTTTAAGCTTGACGAAACAGATTCTATGTTTTTCGGATTCATCACGGCAACATCTATTGCGTGCTTATCCGTCACTTGATACGAGCAAAATTGCAGTGGTACCTCATCGGGTAAAGTCTTTTTCGAGAGGGGTAAATGTACCAATAGAAAAACCACTGCATGTTGGTGTGGTGGGGGCGATTGGCGTGCACAAGGGCGCAGCTGTACTGCAGGGGTTAGTTGTCGAGGCGGCGAAGCATGGTTGTGATTTGCAAATTACCGTGTTCGGCACGTTAGAGGGGGAAATTGATAATCGCCAAATTATTGTGACTGGTTCATACCAACATGATGAATTGCCAAGCTTGATAGAGCGCTCTGGGGCTAATGTCTTCTTGCTTCCTTCGATCTGCCCTGAAACATTCTCTTACGTCACACATGAGCTGATCGAATTGGGTTTACCGCTAGCCTGTTTTGATCTGGGCGCGCCAGCGGACAGGGTGCGCGACTATGTGCTTGGGCGTGTGCTGCCCTTTGGTAGTACTAAACAACTGCTTGACGATTTAATTAGTTTCCACCGTGACTTGCAACTTACAAGCCCGAAGGAGGGCCTTTGAAAAAAATCCATGTTTACACCAGCGCAGCATTTAACTACATCCCCAAAGTACGGATGCTATTCGAATCGTTGCGTCAACACCATCCCGAGTTCGTACTGCATTTGGCATTGGCGGATCAAGTAGCGCCGGGTTTCGACCTGTCGAATGAGCCATTTGACGCGATTCATCCTGTCGAGGAACTCGGTATTCCCAATTTGCGGCGATGGATTTTTTGTCATCGAATCGTAGAGCTGGCTACGGCTATCAAGCCATTTGCTTTACAAAAACTACTGGCGCGTGACGACTGCGAGGCAGTTTTATACATGGATCCCGATACTGTCGCCTTTTCGCGGCTGGATGATGTGGTGTCAACATTGCGTGATCGAAGTATTGTGCTCACACCTCACCTCACAATGCCCGAGCAGTCTGTTGAGGCGGTCATGGATAATGAGATAAGTTGTCTGAAACATGGCGTATACAACCTTGGTTTTGTTGGTGTTAAGGCTGATGCTCAGGGGCGGGAGTTTGCGCAATGGTGGGGTGATCGAATCTACCGCTTCTGCCGGGACGACATCCCTAATGGCCTATTTACTGATCAACGCTGGATAGATTTGGTGCCTGCGTTCTTCGACAATGTCGGTATTCTTCGCAGTCCACGTTTGAACGTGGCCACATGGAACCTTCGTCGGCGCATTCTTGAAGGGTCCTTTGAAAAGGGCTTTCGTGTTAACGGTGAACCATTGGGTTTCTACCATTTCACCGGGTTTGATAGCGGAGCTCACAAGGCAATGGCGGATAAAAATGCCCACGGGAATGCAACCGTGGGCAAGTTGGTGCAGTGGTACCTTGATGCAACTCGTGAACTGGCCCATGACCCACTTGCAAAAGTGCGTTGGGCCTATGGAACTTTCAGTGATGGCTCACCCGTGCAACCGGCTCAGCGAATTGTTTATCGAGACCGTCCGGATTTGCAGGACGCATTTGCGGATCCTTTTGATATCAATGGAGGTTACGTTGCATGGTGGAAGCAGCAGGCACCGCATGAATACCCAGGTCTGTTTGCCCCACAACGTCAGGCAGAAGCGCTTGCACAACTTTCACGACATCTACAGCCAGGTTGTTCACCAGAGTCTGGTGGTGCTGTTGTTGAAGCGAAACAAATTGGCGGTGCTCTCATCGGCCCTGAACCTGTGCCAGCAACATTTCCTCGGCGTGTCTGGTCCTTTTACAGGAAAGAGGGACTTTCAGGCGTTGTTCGGAGGTTGGCATGCGTAATGAGATGAAGCGCATTGAATTAGATGTGGGTACTGCGCGCTGGATACTTACAGCGGCAAGCTTTGTAATGGCTTGCGCGGTGATAGCGTTGCACGTACCGGGGCACGTGTCCATGGACACAAGTATTCAGTTGCACGAAGCACACACCGGCTTATCGGAGAGCTGGAACCCTCCATTTATGTCGGCCTTACTCCATTGGCTTGGAGGTGGTGAGCTTGCGACTTCAGCCACCGTGTTATTACAGATTTTGCTGCTGTATGGCGGCATACTGCTTATCACCGATGTTCTGTTGCGCGAACGCGTGCGTATGGGCACACGGACTTTACCGGCGTGGGCCTTGTTATTGAGCTTGGCTGTTATTGCTAATCCCATTGTGGCGCTTTATGCGGGGATCGTTTGGAAGGATGTGCTGTTTGCGGGGCTACTTATAGGGTCATGCTCTCTTGCGCTTGTAGTAACCACTAGTCAAGGACTGTTGCGGTTTGGCTGTGCAGTCGCCGTACTATTTTTGCTAGCTGCCGCACTACAGACCCGACAGCAAGGAATCTTCATGGCGCCGGTGCTGCTCTTATTGCTGCATGCTAGACAGGGTTGGGGACGACCTGTGTGGAGGTGGATATTTGTAATTCTTGGATTTTGTGTAGTCGTATTGTTCTTGCAGCAACGAGTTGGTGAAACAGTGCGCGATAGTGGCACGCGCTCAACGTCTGTAGGCTTCCGAAGCATCATGATATTTGACATGATGGGCATCTTGGCACGCACGCAGCAGACTGCTGAGGAATTAGGAGTTCCAATTTCGAAGGTGCAGCTTGATGCGATTCGCCGTGTCTATCAACCAAGTCGTATTGACTACATTAGCAATGATCCAGTGGCAGAGGGTTGGGCCGCCTCGATGTCACCAGCCGTTTTGCAGGCTAGTTGGTGGGCCTTGCTCAAGCAAAATCCGGTTGCTTGGGCAAGTCATAAAACTGTTGCATATGCAACTTTGTTGGGGCTCCGCGGTATTGAGCCCACAACCCCAATTCATATAGGTGTAGACGGCAATGCAAAGTATCTACGTGAGGTAGGCTTACAGGAGCGTCGTGGACCACGTGATTTACTTGTATGGCGCCTAGCGAGCAGCATGTTTGCATGGCCTGTTTGGTGGCATGCATTCTGGCTTGCTGTGCTTGTCGTTTCAACTTTAGTCTTGCGCCGTGCTTCGCTTGTTCCACCATTACGACGGTCTGCGTACTGTGTAATAGTGGCTAGCGCTTTGTTCTATGCCTCCTTCGTACCTACTATGATTTCCAGTGACTTTCGATATTTGTTCGGAGCTATTCCTTTGGTTGGAACGCTGTTATTGTTGCTTTCGCTTGCACCACGTCATGTTGAGGTTGCGTCATGACGATCGCTGATTTGTCTACCTCTTCTGCGCGATTGCGTGAATCTGATTCAGCTTCACGCCGTTTGCGGATTGCCGTAGTGATTCCCTCTTACAAGGCAACTCGCCACATTCTGGGTGTTATCGCTGGCATAGGCGAAGAAGTTGATTGCATCTATGTCGTGGATGACTGTTGCCCGGAGGGTACTGCTGAGCTCGTGGAGCGTGACAATAGTGATCGACGTGTGAAGGTGTTGCGCAACGAAGAAAACCAAGGCGTTGGCGGTGCTGTGATGCATGGTTATCAACAAGCTGTGCGCGACGGCTGCGATGTGATTGTCAAAATGGACAGCGATGGCCAGATGGATCCCCGAATGCTGTTGCGCTTGGTTCATCCATTGCAGCAAGGTCAAGCTGACTATACGAAAGGTAACCGGTTTTATGATCTGAGGGCTATTTATCGTATGCCCCCGATACGCATTTTTGGAAATGCTGTTTTATCTTTTATGTCGAAAGTGTCTACTGGCTACTGGGGTATGTTCGATCCTACGAACGGCTACACCGCGATTTCTGCGCGGGTTGCGGAACACCTCCCGTTTGAAAAAATTAGTCGACGTTACTTCTTTGAGACAGACCTGTTATTTCGGCTCAATCTGTTGGGCGCAGTTGTTCGTGATGTGCCAATGGATGCGGTCTACGGTGACGAGACAAGTCACTTGGAAATCAGCAAAATCTTGCCAGAGTTTCTTGCTAAACATACACGTAACTTGGGGAAGCGGTTGTTTTACAACTACTTCCTGCGTGATTTGAACATCGCTTCCTTGCAACTATTAGCTGGCAGTGCGCTGCTATTTTTCGGCTTAATGCACGGCGCATATTATTGGTCGCGCGCACTGTCTACCGGTCAGCCAACTGCGTTGGGCATCATCATGCTTGCTGCACTAACTACATTGGCTGGTTTTCAGTTGTTGCTAACCTTTCTTTCCTATGACATGTCGAGGGTACCGCGCGATCCAATCGCGGCCTTGTTACCTCCGACTCAAGATGAAGTGAGTAGATCATGACTCAAGATCGCCGTTTGATGCTGATAGAACTGAATGAATTTTCGGTCGACTTGTTTCAGCAAGGCGTGGGCGAGTTGCGTTTGCCGCACATTGAGCGTTTACTTAATATGCAGCAAGCAACCACTAAGACCGATGACCAGGTTGAGCACCGCGGGTTAGATCCCTGGGTTCAGTGGGTTTCTGTGCACACCGGGCTGCCATCTTCCGTGCATAAGGTGATTCATTTGGGTGATGCACCAGCCAAACTCGGTTATCGCCAGCTGTGGGAGGTCCTCAGCTCCTGCAGCGTTAGCTCTGGAGTCTGGGGGGCAATGAATGCTACTCGAGGTGATGCTGAAAAATGCCGATTTTTTTTACCTGATCCGTGGACTTTTATGGAGAAGGCGCATCCACCTCGGCTGAATGACTTGCTGGCTTTGCCCCGCTATTACTCAAAGAACTATCTTGATGTATCCGTTGTTCAGTTCGTCCGTAACACGATGCGTTTGGTGCGCTATGTTCTCGGTTCTTCGGCACTGGGTAGATTGCTCGTGCAGGCACCATTTTTGCTGTCTGGACTGGCCCGAACAGGCGTAACTAATGCCTTCTTGTTTTCTGCGTTTGATCTGTTCTCCGCCGCGCTGTTTATTGCACAGCGGCGTAAGCACAACCCTCAGCTTTCGCTAATTTTTTTGAATAGCATTGCACATCTTCAGCACCATCGATGGGAAAAAGGTGCTGCTCTGACAACAGACCTTGCATTTGGGTTGCGTACGATTGATCGCGTATTAGGCTTGTTGTTCGCGGACTTGGCCGTAGGCGAAGCGGTTGTGGTTATGAATGCGCTCACTCAGAAAAATATTGTTGGTGAGAAGCCTCGGATTTGCTATCGACAGATCAGTCCACAGGCGTTTCTACTTGGCACGGGGTTGCCGTTCCAAACGGTTGAACAACTCATGACCAATGATGCACATGTGTTCTTCGCCAGTCGCGAGCAGCGAGATGCTGCGGCTGCGGCCCTGTCAGCTGTTCAACTGGATGATCAACCGTTTTTCCATGTTGAGTCTAGTATTGAGGATGAGTGCAAGTTGTTCTACCAGATCGATTTCTGGGATGAGGTCGTGTCAGGGCGAAAGCTACAAGTGAACAACCGCACAATTGATTTTGATAATAATTTTGAAGCTATTGTGGCGCGCACCGGTGCCCATGTTAATTATGGAAATGTGTTCTATGAGGGCTTGAACCTGCCCTCGAGTCTGTACAACCATGAGGTTGGCCGTCAGATTGCACAATGGTTTGATGCTTCAGCTGAGCTTGGTGCGGCTTCTGGTCTTGACGATTTGGTGAAGGTTTGATGATGCCAGGAATCAGATTCTTCCATGCACTGCTTTCTGTATTGGGTATCTCCTCGGGTCAATTGCTACTCAAAATAGCCGCAACGCATTTGCAGAATGGCACTGGCTGGCAGATGCAGATTGTCGGTTTTCGCTTTAATACCTGGTTGATCGCTGGGGTGACAGTGTTGGGCTTGTCAACACTGGTTTGGCTGTCAGTGTTGCGTACTGTTCCACTCAACTATGCGTACCCAGTAATGGCATTGGCGTTCATCATTGTTCCGTCCATGAGCTTCTTGATATTGGGCGAGCCACTCTCGTTGAAGTTGGCACTGGGGAGCCTGTTAATCATGGTTGGACTAGTCGTGATTTACGTTTGAGTGGGAGCTGAGTGCCGTGTTATTCAGTTCAATAGCCTTTATCTTCTATTTCTTACCTGTCTTCCTGGCTGCTTACTTGGCGACTGGCCTGCGTACTGCTGTTTTGCTGAGCGGTAGTATTTTGTTTTACACATGGGGCGAAGGCGCGTATGTCATATTGTTAGGAGCGTTGATTGTCAGTAACTACAGACTTGCGCACTTGCTAGACCAAGCAATTTTACGCCGCCGCGTGTTCCTGTGGGCGGGACTTGTGATGAATGTGGGAACGCTGGTGTTGTTCAAGTATTACGACTTTGTTATTGCGATCATTCATCAAATACTGCCAAGTCTGCGTTTGCCGCCACTTGAGCTGAGTCTTCCACTTGGTATTTCATTTTTTGTTTTTCAGTTGATCTCTTACCAAATGGATATTTATTTTGGGCGTGTCCAACCTGAGAGTCGACTGTCTCGCTTTGCCACCTATATCCTGATGTTCCCTCATTTAATTGCCGGGCCGATTGTTCGGTATGCTGAAATTCGCGAGGAGCTGGCTAGCCGTAGCTGGAATCCTGCACGATTAGATCTCGGTGCGCAGTATTTTGTAGTGGGGCTGTGTCAGAAGGTACTTGTCGCAAACACTCTTGCGTCGGTAGCGAATCACGCATTCGAGCTAATGCCTGAAGTTTTGACGCCCACAGTTGCTTGGTTGGGCGCGCTTGCTTATTCTTTACAGATTTACTTCGACTTTTGCGGCTACTCCAATATGGCGATTGGCCTAGCATTTATATTGGGATTTACGTTCCCAAAAAACTTTGACTATCCATACTCGGCTCAATCAGTGACCGATTTTTGGCGACGCTGGCACATGTCGTTGTCATTTTGGTTCCGCGACTATGTCTACATTCCGTTAGGGGGTAACCGAGGTGGGGCATTGATCACTGCGCGTAACCTGGTGATAGTTTTTTTCCTTACAGGCTTATGGCATGGTGCTGCTTGGAACTTCATCGTTTGGGGCTTATTCCACGGGGCATTCTTATTGATTGAGCGTAGAGGTTTGAGTTCATTGCTTGCCCGTTGTCCCGCTTGGCTTGTAACGGCCTATACCCTGCTGGTAGTCATGGTCGGTTGGGTGTTTTTTCGTGCTGAAACGTTATCTCATGCGCTGAAGTACTTGCATGCTATGGCGGCATTGCATCGTATCAATGAGCTCGATGCCAGTGCACGCCTTTTGTTATCTCCTGAAGTTTGGGTCGCATTTGCAGCGGGTCTTATTTTCGCCGTTCCGACTTTACCCAAGCTGTTGGATTTATTACGATGTCAGCGACATGGTCGCCTTGAAGCGATTGAAGCGCGGTTAGACCCCTTGTATGTGCATAGGCTACCCACAGCGCTTTTATTGGTCGGCTTTATCGTCTCAGTCGCGTTGTTGGTGGGATCTTCACTCAACCCATTCTTGTATTTTAGATTCTGATGTTTGCCTGTTTACGGTCCTGCCGTCTTTTCGCCACGTTGACGGTGATTTCCGCATTGCTGATGTCTATGAAGTGGTCGGGTATCCCCGCGCCGGAACTTGTTGAGAACCGGCGTTTGGCGGCTTGGCCGGAACCAGCACTTTTGACTAGAAACTTTGCTGAGTGGCGCCACGGTGTAGATGCTTGGGTTGCAGATAATTTCCCCGCACGCCGTCACATGATTAGTGCTTTGAACTACGTGCGTTGGCGATTGGGTTATTCGGGCACTGCTCGTGTCGTTGTAGGAAAAGATGGGTGGCTTTTCTATGATGACGGCAGCCATCTAGCGCAAGTGCGGCCCAGCACAATCGCAAAAACGGATTTGGATGCATGGGCGCACGAGCTAAAGATACGCACCGAATTTTTGAGTGCACGCGGCGCACAATACTTGGTGCTAGCTGCTCCAGTCAAAGAAAGTCTATACCGAGAGCGTGTCCCGCCATACTTGACGCAGGTAGGTATTACTAATGCGCAGGCTATTGCAGCAACCGTACATGCTGCTGGCCTAAGAAACTTTCTTGATTTGCAACCTGCTCTTACTCTGGAGAAGCAAGCTGGAGTCCCCATTTATAGCCCATACGACACACACTGGACCGGGGAAGGTGCTTATGTTGCTTACACTGAAATCGTTAATGCATTCAAGCAAAGAGGTCTAACGGTACAGATGCACTCCCGCAATACGTTTCGACTTTTGCCGCCTAGTGAGGCAGCGATGCCTCAGGATTTGGCGTACATGTTGGGCATCGCTAATTTTGTTCAACAGGAATACCCTCAGTTGGTTGCTATTGATCAAACTAAACCGCGCATCACATGGTTGGGCTCGCGCCGTGATTGGACTGCAGACCGTGTGATCGATACTGGTGTCCCAGGGCCAGTGCTTGTGATGACAGGTGACTCATTTTCTAATGCATGCTTGCCTCTGCTTGAGCGCAGTTTTAGCCGTATAGTTTTTTCGCATCATCAGAATGGCTTTTTTCGTCCAGACCTTATCGAGCGATTCAAGCCAAATGCGGTGTTGCTGGAAGTGATTGAATCAGGAATTCGGCATGCCATGCCACCTTCATCCTTGCGTGCAACTGCCGCTCCGAGGAGCTGATCGAATGCAACAGCAGATGTTGACTGTCGGTATCGCCATGTGTGTTTACAACGGTGAACGCTTTCTGAGTCAGCAGCTTGAGTCGATTGCGACGCAAGATATTCTGCCAAGTAGCATGGTTGTGTTCGACGATGGCTCCACTGACGGGACATGGACATCGCTGAAGATGTGGGCGGCTAATGCACCATTTCCTGTGCAAGTGCAGCGCAATCGCGAGAAACTTGGGGTGGTCCGAAATTTCGAGCAGGCGTGTTCATTACTCGATACGGAGCTGGTTTTTTTAGCAGATCAGGACGATATCTGGTACCCGCATAAAGTCCGTACTTTCGTTGATGCTTTTACTGATGATTCGCAGCTTATGCTGCTCCACAGCGATGCCGATCTGATAGACGGTACGGGTCAAAGGTTGGGCAGGCGTCTGCTAGAAACTCTTTTGGTTACAGCTGACGAGCGTGAGCTTGTCGAGAAAGGTCTGGCTTGGCAGGTCTACGCAAAGAGAAATCTTGTGACCGGTGCAGCATGTGCTTTTCGCCGTGAGCTGCTTGACTTTGCTCGCCCTTTTTCTCAACTGTGGTTGCATGATGAGTGGCTGGCGTTTCACGCAGCGTTGCTGGGACGGGTACGCATGTGGTCAGAACCTGTTATGGCCTATCGTTTGCACGGCAGTAACACTGTTGGTTTGCCGTTGCCGACGTTCGCATGGCGGGTGCGAACGACCATCCAAGCCTTTACAGAGCCCACTACGCCAAGGCAGTTGGCGCGCGCGCAGCGATTAGATGAAATTGTGGCCGCAGCTAAAAGGCTAGCACTTCCGCAGGGGGTGATTGATCATTTAATTTCTTGTGCCAAACACGCTTATTTTCGTGCGTCATTGCCAAGAAATCTGCTGTTGCGAGTTGTGGGCGTTTTACGTGAGCGCCGATTGGGTAATTACAACGCGTGGTCTAATGGATTGATTTCCATGTTGCATGATTTGTTGATAGCACGTTAACTATCGATTCGAAGATTTTCAAACGAATATTGCGGTAACGGTTTTATCAAATTAATCTTGTGTCAAGACAGACCAAAGATCAATCCAACTGCCAAGGTTAGTGTTGAGCTCGCTGTTTGTCGCCGAATATTCAGTTTTCTCCATGCGTTTAATCTGTGCCAAGGCGCAGGCATTTGACGAAGCTTTTCAAATTGATGGTATAGGTGCAGTGAATCGTGCGTTGGCAAGGTGTTGAGATCTCCCACAGCAGCTAAATTGGCATCAGTCCATTTCTTAAACCTGCCATTGAAAAGAGGCTTCAATCGCTTGATCTGGGCTGAGAGACCATTATTTGCCCCAATGACGTTACCCCCATGCTGCCTATAGAGCAGGCTGGGTTGGTTATCAAAACTGACTATGCCCCCCAAGGCAGTGGCGACCAAATAGGTCGTCCAGTCGTGCCACACGCTGTGTTCGGGCTGGACTTGTTTTTGCGCCGCCAGCACTGATGGGCTGAACACCATGGTGTTGCCGCTGGCAATGTTTTGCACCAGCGCGTTGCCAAAGCTGGGCGGGCGGCGTATGCCGGGGCTCAGGCTAATGGGTTGGAGTTTGTCGTTCACAAATTGCGTGCGCCCGCAATACAGGCGCACGGGCTGCTCCAGGTGTTGCGCGTGCCACTGCACGGCCCGCTGCAGCTTGGTATCCAGCCACACGTCGTCCTGGTCACAAAACGCGTACAGGTCTTGTCCGGCGCCTGCCGGGGCGTGTTGAATCAGGTGGCAAAAGTTGCGGGTGGAAGACCCCGCGCACGGGCCTTGCAGCAGGTTCACGGTGTGTGGGCTGCTTTGCGCAAAGGCTTTGACGATGTTCACCGTCTCGTCCGTCGATCCATCGTCGCTCACGGTCAGCGTCCAGTGGCGGTGCGTTTGCCGGGCAATAGACTGCAGCTGCGCTTGCAGGTACTTGGCCCCGTTGTAGGTGGCCAGCAGGATGTGGACGGTGGGCTGGTAGGGCATGGTTTAATTCTCTTCGAATTTTTATAGGTTTTTCGGGTTCTGGTTGTTCATGTCTGTTTGTCTGGTTGTGCCTACACGTAACCCTGGCCCCTCATGGCCGCTGTGGTTGGCTGCTGTGCAGGCACAGCAGCCGGGCGTGCTGGGTTTGGTGGTGGACTCTTCCTCCACCGACGGCACAGACTTTTCTGCTTTGCCCAGCGGCTGGCACTGCCTGCGCATAGCGGCGGCAGACTTTAACCACGGCGGCACGCGCAACCTGGTGCTGCAGCACTTGCCTGCGGGCACCGATGTGGTGGTGTTCACCACGCAAGACGCTTTGCTGGCCGATGCCCATGCGGTGCAAAAGCTGGTGGCCGCTTTGGCCGACCCTGCCGTGGCCTGTGCCTGGGGGCGGCAGTTGCCGCATGCCCATGCGTCGTTGGTGGCATCGCCCATTGCCGCTCATGCGCGGGCCTTCAACTACCCGGCCACTTCGCGTGTGGTCAGCCTGGCAGACCGGGCGCAGTGGGGGCTCAAGACCTGTTTCATGTCCAACTCGTTTGCGGCTTACCGCGTGGCCGATTTGCAGGCGGTGGGCGGCTTTCCGTCTGACGTGATTCTGGGCGAGGACATGGCCGTGGCCGCCCGCCTGCTCATGGCGGGCAAGCGTGTGGCTTATGTGGCCGATGCCTGTGCGCACCATTCACACAACTACACGCTGGCGCAGGAGTTTCGCCGCTACTTTGACACCGGCGTTTTCCACGCCCGCAACCCCTTGCTGCTGCAGACCTTTGGCGGCGCAGGTGGCGAGGGGCTGCGCTTTGTGCGTTCCGAGCTGACTTACTTGTGGCGCCTCGCGCCAGCCTGGATACCGTCGGCCCTGTGCCGCACCCTGGCCAAGTGGGTGGGCTACAAGCTGGGCCGGGCCGAGGCCCGCATGCCCCTGGCCCTCAAGCGCTGGTGCAGCATGCACCGGGGGTATTGGCGTTCATGACCCGTTAATTTATTTCCCGTTCAGGAATTTTCTTTGACAAGTTGCATGGTCAACCATTAAATATCCTGTTCGGTAAATTAATTGCAAATTCATGTTGAAATGCAATTAAAATTTCCCGATCGGGCATTTTAACATATTCAACATGACCATCATTGCCAGCCCCCAAACTCTGGGTAGCGCCTTGCGTGCAGCCCGCAAGCGCATGGGTTTAACCCAGCCAGAGCTGGCGCTGGCCGCCGGTGTAGGGGTGCGCTTTATTGTGGATCTGGAAGGCGGCAAGCCCACGGTGAGGTTGGAACAGGTGCTGCGCGTGGTTGACGCCGTTGGGGGCTCGCTGGTGCTCAGCGGTTTGGACGCGGGTGCCGATCAGGCGACCGGAGGCAGCCATGGCGCATGACATTGGCGTGCGGCTGTTTGGCCAAGAGGTGGGCACTTTGTCACTGCAGGCTGGGCGGCTGGCTTTCGAGTATGGCCAGAGCTGGCTGGCGCGGCCGGATGGGGTGGCGCTGTCGCAGTCCTTGCCCTTGCGACCCGAGCCTTTTGACGATGTGCAGTGCCGTGCATTTTTTGCCGGTTTGCTGCCAGAAGGCCATCTGAGGCGCTTGGTCGCGCAGCAGTTCCAGGTGTCCAGCCAGAACGACTTTGCGCTGCTGGCGGCCATTGGGGGGGAGTGCGCTGGCGCCATCACCTTTGTGCCTGAAGCGGGGGCTGTGCTGGCGGCAGATTCGGCAGATGTCGAGTGGCTGGACGAGGCGCAGTTGGCGGCCTTGCTGGACGAGTTGCCGCGCAGGCCCATGCTGGCGGGGCGCGATGGTATCCGCTTGTCGCTGGCGGGCGCACAGGACAAGCTGCCCGTGGTGTTCGACGGTGAGCGCATTGGCCTGCCCAAAGGTGGCCAGCCCAGTACGCACATTCTCAAGCCGGCCATTGCAACGGTGCAGGGCAGTGTGGCCAATGAGTGCTTCTGTCTGGCGCTGGCGCAGGCTGTTGGCATGGCTGCGGCGCAGGCGCAGGTCTTGCAGATCAAGGACCGTCAGGTTTTGCTGGTGGCACGTTACGACCGCCGCGTGGGGGCCGCTGGTCAGCCTGAGCGCGTGCATCAGGAAGATTTTTGTCAGGCCCTGGGTGTAGTGCCTGAAATGAAATACCAAAACGAAGGCGGGCCGGACTTGCAGGCCTGCTTTGGTCTGCTGCGCAAAGCCACCCGGCCAAGTGCTCCGCAGGTGCTGCGAATGCTCGACGCCGTGGTGTTCAACGCCTTGGTGGGCAACCACGATGCACATGGCAAGAATTTTTCCTTGCTGTATAGAGAAGGGGCGACGCCTGTGCTGGCGCCGGTGTATGACTTGCTTTGCACCGCGGTGTACGAGCACCTGACGCCCAAGATGGCGATGAAGTTGGGCAGCAAGTACAAGTTCTCGGAGTTGCAGGCGCGTCACTGGCGGCAGTTTGCGCAGGAGGCCGGTTTGTCTGGAGCCCAAACCCAAAAGCGCGTGCTGCAGATGGCACAAAGATTACCCGCAGCTGCGCGGCGATTGCAGTCCACGGCAGCCTTTGTCAATGAACCCATCGTGGCCAGCATCGTGGCCTTGATCGAGCAGCGCTGCGCGCTGACAAGCCGACGTTTGCTTCAAGAACATGACGATGAATAAAACCAAACCTTGGCGCCACTTGTCGCCCCTGCAAATCCGCCTGACCAAGGCGGCCTTGCTGTTGGGCGATGTGTTGGCGTTTGTCTTGGCCGGTGTGCTGGCGGCCACGCTCGCGCAAGCCTGGGGCGATGTGCAAGATGGTCATTGGCTGGTGACGCAAGACTTGCAGCGTTACTGGGCCTGGCTGGGTGTGGTGGCTTTGGGCTTGGGCTTTTTTCTGGTGCGCTTTAGGCACTACAGCGACCGTAAGCCTTTTTGGACCGAGTTGGGCGAGCTGCTTCGGGTGCTGGTGGTGCTGGCCGTGCTGGATTTGGCGGTGATCGGCATTGCGCGCTGGAATTCGTCTCGTCTGTGGTGGGCTTTGGTGTGGCCACTGGCCATGGTGGGGCTGCCCTTGGTGCGTGGGGTTTTGCGTTCGGCCATGCGGCGTTTGCGTGTGTGGCAGCGGCCTGCGCTGGTGGTGGGCACTGGCCCCAATGCACACGAGGCAGCAGAGGCCTTGCAAAGCGAGCCTGCCCTGGGCTTT
>JACCDS010226921.1_pt1 | contig 21327 bp, 15 predicted proteins | sample 7446441 | NCBI WGS metagenome assembly JACCDS01 (sample SAMN15323445, study PRJNA562643) | freshwater metagenome | isolation source: river surface water | place: USA:Blue River Watershed | collected 2017-08-17 | reverse complement strand
TTTTCCAGCGTCGGGCTTTCCACCACTGCCAGCAAATCCCCCAGCGTGACCGCTTCACCGGGTTGCTTGATAAAACGCACCAGCCCTTCCTGCTGACTGACCAGCGTTGGCGCGTTGGCGGCCACCACTTTGCCCTGCACTGCGAGGTCGCGGATAAAATCACCGCGACTGACGGTTGCCAGCTGCACTTCGCTGCGCGCCAGTACCATCGCCGCCTGCGCCCCGGTGCTGAACATCAGTTGGTAGCTGCCCCACAGCAGCCCTGACAGCAGCACAGTCGCCAGCGCCAGCTTGCCGACCGGCACTGTGGCTTTCTTTTCGATGCGAATATCCTGTTGCTCTGTACCTTTGATCATTTTTCGCTTTATCCTCTGTCCGAAGCGGTCATCTTGCACTGGATATAGCAGCAGTCGTGCCAAAGTATATTTATGTTTAATTTCATAAGGTTATGAATTACTTTATGGCGCTACACAGTGTCCGCGGACACTTTTTCTGTCCGCCAGACTCAGACGGACAATCTGCGCGGACATTCTGCATGGCCAACAGTGCAAGCCGGCGGCGGACACAGTTTGAAACGATTCTTTGTTGTTTATTTGTTAAAAATGGCTACAGTGCGACGCTGCACTGATCCTTTGCGCGGTTGCCTGTGGTGATTTCGCGCCCTGTTCCCGGAGAACCATGATGAAAACTTTTGCTTTATCCCTGCTCAGCGTCAGTTTGTTACTGGGCGGCTGCCAGCAAGCCGGCCACAGCCCGGCAGCATCAGCCGCAGGAGGCTCAACCGCGGCCGCCTTACCGGCCGGTGTGCAACTGCTCAAAGACCACAGCACGCCTAGTGCTGAAGTCGCGATCCCTTATAAAAAATACCGGCTGGCCAATGGCCTGACCGTCATCGTGCACGAAGATGCATCCGACCCATTGGTGCATGTGGACGTCACTTATCATGTCGGCTCTGCCCGCGAAGAAGCCGGTAAATCCGGTTTTGCCCACTTTTTTGAGCACATGATGTTTCAGGGCTCCGAGCACGTGGCCGACGAGCAGCATTTTAAAATCATCACCGAAGCCGGCGGCAGCATGAATGGCTCGACCAACGCCGACCGCACCAACTACTACCAGACTGTGCCCGTCAATCAGCTGGAAAAAGTGCTGTGGCTCGAATCTGACCGCATGGGCTTTTTGCTCGATGCCGTCACTGAAAAGAAATTTGAAGTGCAGCGTGAAACGGTGAAAAACGAACGCGGTCAGCGTATCGACAACCAGCCTTATGGCCGGCTGTCCGAGCGGGTGGCGCAGGCTTTTTATCCGGACGGTCATCCGTATTCCTGGCCGGTCATTGGTTATATGGACGATTTGAACCGCGCCAATGTCAATGATGTGAAAGCCTTTTTCCTGCGCTGGTACGGCCCGAACAACGCCACCCTGACCATTGGTGGCGCGGTAAAAGCAGAAGATATATTGCCGCTGGTCAGCAAGTATTTTGCTGCCATCCCGGCCGGCCCTGCGGTCGAAGCCGCGGCGAAAACGCCGGTAGCGCTGAGTGAAGACCGTTATATTTCGCTCGAAGACAATGTTCATCTGCCGCTGCTGTATATGGCCTTCCCGACCGTGTATGTCCGCCATGGGGATGAAGCCCCGCTGGACGTGCTGGCCGAAATTCTCGGCAGCGGCAACAACTCGCTGCTGTACAAAAATCTGGTGAAAACGCAAAAAGCCGTGCAGGCGCAGGCCGGTCACGGCTGTCAGGAGCTGGCCTGCCAGTTTACGCTGCTGGCGCTGCCGACACCGGGGTCGGTGCCCAACCTGGCGACCACCGAACAGCAACTGCGCCAGAGTCTGGCCGAATTTGAACAGCGCGGCGTCACCGACGACGACCTGGCCAAAATCAAAGCCAAAATTGAAGCCGGCAGTATCTTTGGCCTGCAAAGTGTTGCCGGTAAAGTCAGCCAGCTGGCCGCCAATGAAACCTTCTTTGGTGAACCGGATTTAACGGCGGCTGATTTGGCGCGTTATCGCTCGGTCAGCAAAGCCGATGTGATGCGGGTCTATCAGCAATACCTCAAAGGCAAGCCGGCCGTGATCATGAGCGTGGTGCCCAAAGGCCAGCGCCAGCTGATCGCCAAAGCGGATAATTTCATGCCAGCCAAACATGACTTTGGCGGCCCTTCGACCACCAAAGCCGAAGATCTGCAAGTGCGCCGTACCGTCGATACGCTGGACCGCAGCCAGGTGCCAGCGGCAGGCGCCAACCCTGCGGTCACATTACCGGCCACCTGGCAACAGCAACTGAACAACGGGATCCGGCTGCTCGGCGCGCAAAGTCTAGAAACGCCGACCACCAGCCTGCTGCTGCGCATTCCGCTTGGGCTGTATGACGAAACTCCGGACAAAGCCGGCATCAGCGAGCTGCTGGCGGCGATGCTGGATGAAAGTACCCAACAGCAAAGCGCTGAAAACATCAGTCTGGCGCTGGAAAAACTCGGTTCATCCATTAGTTTTGGCGCCGGCGACGAGTATCTGGAAGTGTCGGTGCAAAGCCTGAGTAAAAACCTGCAGCCGACCCTGGCCCTGCTGATGGAAAAACTGCAGCAACCGGCCTTTAAAGCGGACGAGTTCGCCCGTCTGCAACAACAACAGCTGCAACTTATTCAGCATGCAGAGAAAAATGCCGGTTATCTGGCCGCGCAGGCCGTGCAGCAACTGATGTACGGGCCACATATCAGCGCCTATCCGAACCAGGGCACGCTGAAGTCAGTCAGCAAACTGACCGTCGACGATGTAAAAGCGCATTACCAGCGGCTGCTGAAACCGGCGCAGGCGGAATTGATCCTGGTGTCCGATCTGCCGCGCGCGGATGTGCTGAACCTGCTCAAAGCACCGCTGGAAGGCTGGCAGGGCGACGTCGCGAAACGCAGTGTACAGATCCCGCCAGCGCAGGCCAAAGCCGGCACCTTGTACCTGATTGACAAGCCTGATGCGCCCCAGTCCGAGATCCGCATCGTCAAACGCAGCCTGCCCAAAGACATCAGCGGCGAGTTTTTCCGCGCCGGCCTGATGAATTTTGCGCTGGGTGGTAACTTCAACAGCCGCATCAACCTGAATCTGCGTGAAGACAAAGGGTACACCTATGGCGCCAACAGCGGCTTCAGTGCCGACCGTTATGCCGGCGTTTATCTGGCTGCCGCCGCGGTGCGCGCGGATGCAACCGCACCGGCCATCCGGGAGTTTTTTGCCGAGATAGGCCGCTATCAGCAGCAAGGCATGACAGCCGATGAGCTGGCGTTTATGAAAAAAGCCATTAACCAGTCGGATGCGCTGGCTTACGAAACGCCGGGTGCCAAACTGGGCTTTATGGCGTCTATTTTGCAATATCAGCTCAAGGATGATTTCACCAAAGAGCGCCAGCAAATCGTCAGCAACATCAGCCTGGCAGAGCTTAATACGCTGGCGGCCCGCCATCTGGCGCCGGATTCGTTCAGCGTGGTGGTAGTCGGTCCGGCGGCCAGCATTCGCGCTGAACTGGAAAAACTCGGCATGCCGATCGTCGACTACACGCTGTAAACTGCCGACAGTCAGAACCGGCCAGCGGTTCTGACTGTCCCTCCCCGCTTTAATCCGAACCTTCAAGCCATTGGTCGCAGCCGTTCGCATCTGAACGCCGCATTGATTACACTGCAGTTTTGCCAAGGCCAAGGATAGTGCCCCTTGTCTGCTCGTCCAATTGTTTTGCTGTTCCTTGCTGGCTGGTGGTGGCCGGCGGCAACGCCTGCGGCGCAAACCCCGCCACCGCTTATGGAACTGCGCATGGCCGGCAGCCTCAGTCAGTCTGAATTGTCTGCCGACATCGAGCAGCAGCTGCGTCTTGCCTATCATCAGCTCGGTTATCAGCTGAGTATCAGCCGCTTGCCGGCCGGCCGTTCCCTGCAGATGAGCAATCAGGGTTTGTTTGACGGTGAACTGTTTCGTATCGATGACATCAGCAAAAGTTATGCAAACCTGCACCAAGTGCCGGTCGCGCTGGCGCGTATCGAAGTGCATGCCTATGTCCGCACAGAGCAAGCGAACAAGCTGGCCGGCTGGCCCGGCCAAAAACAGTTGCGGATCGGCACTGTGCGCGGTTTTCGGCTGGCAAATGCGGTCAGCTTCAGCGGTTATCCGGTGCAACTGACCACGCTGGCGCAGGCGGTCGAAATGCTCAGGCAGGACAAAATCGACGTGCTGCTGGAAGATCAGTTGTCGATTTTAAGTTTACTCGGCGGTTCGCTGCACGACAGTGGCCTGACACAGCTGCCTGACGTGCTGGCTTGTGCCCAGCTGTATCATTATGTCCACCAGAAACACCAAAGCCTGTTGCCGGCCTTGACCAAAGCTTTACAACAACAACGGCGGCCTTCGGTGCGCTGTAAAAAAAATCCCTGACGCAGCAGGGATTTTTTATCAGAGTCAAGCAGCAGTCACCAACTTACTGACCAGCCGCCATCGACGCATCACGCGCCGCTTTAAACTCTTTGCCTTCATACCAGTTTGGCCAGGCACTGGTGTTGTCTGCCAGCTCACGACCTACTTTGTAGTAGAGGAATAAATCCTGCTGTGCACCGCGTAAGTCCCAGCTGTCGTTAAACTCATCTTCCACTTTGTGGTAACAGCACTTGGTATAAGCCTCATGCTGGGCTTTGCCCCACTCTTTGCCATGCTCAAACGAGTCAATGCCGCCTTTGGCGTACAACATAGGCACGCCCACTTTAGCCAGATTGAAGTGGTCTGAGCGGTAATAAGAACCGGCCGCCGGATTTGACTCTGGCGCAATGTAACGGCCTTGCTGCTCGGTATATTTCTTTAAGATGTCTTCCAGTTCCGAGTTGCCGTAACCGACCACCGACATGTCTTTCATCGGGCCATAGACGTTGATCACATCCATATTGATACCCGCCACCGTTTTATTCAGTGGGAACACCGGATGTTTGGCATACCAGGCCGACCCCAGCAGGCCGCGTTCTTCAGCGGTAACCGCGACAAAAGCAATCGAGCGTTTTGGCTTGGGCTGACTGGCGTAATATTCGGCCATCGCGATTAAAGCGCCAGTGCCGGATGCATTGTCCTGCGCACCGTTGAACACTTTGTTATTCGGATTGGCAAAATCCAGGCCCAGGTGGTCCCAGTGCGCCATATAAACAATGGCTTCATCCGGTTTCTCGCTGCCTTCGATAATGCCGACAGCATTGCCAGACGTCAGCTCACGCACGTTACTTTTCACCGACACTGAGGCTTTGATGCCAAGCGGCACTGGCTGGAAATCTTTGCTCAGCGCTTTTTTGCGCATCGAATCGATATTCTCGCCAATGACGCCAAACAGCGTATTCGCCGACTCAGTGGTGACCCAGCCTTCAATGGCGGCACGGTCGGCATTTTTGTTCGGGTTAATGAGGTCAAACTTAGTGGCAGAACCCCCAGCCACCACCTGCCAGCCATATGAAGCGGCATCCGTTTCGTGCACGATCAAAGCACCGGCGGCGCCCTGGCGGGCAGCTTCTTCAAACTTGTAAGTCCAGCGGCCGTAATAAGTCATCGCATTACCGGTGAACAGTTTCGGATCCTGGGTAGCAAAGCCCGGATCGTTGACAAACATCACCACGGTTTTGCCTTTGACATCCAGCCCTTCGTAGTCATTCCAGTCGTATTCCGGCGCCACAATGCCGTAACCGACAAACACCAGCTCGGAGTCTTTGATTTCACTGAATTCGGTCACACGGGTGGTCCAGGCGAACATCTGGTCCCGATATTTCATCGGGGCCGGTGCTTTGTCGCCCGAGAAAGTCAGTGCGGACACTTCTTTCGGGTCAATTTGCACCAGTTGCACCGGTTGGACATAACTGCCGTCGGCCAACGGTTTTAAGCCAATCCGTTTAAATTGTTCAGACAAATACGCCAGCGTCAGCTCTTCGCCTTTCGTGGCCGGCGCCCGGCCCTGAAATTCGTCGGAAGACAGCGTTTTGATGTAACTGGCAAGGTTAGAGTTAAAGTCGGTATCGACCAGCGCGGCAGCCGGGGCTGCTTTGCTGTCCGCGGCTACGGCAGGTGCCGGCGCTGCGGCCGTGGCGCTCTGCTCTGGCTGCTTCTGGCAGGCTGCCAGTGTCAGACAGGCGCTTAACGCCAGCCATGTTCCTGAAAACCAGAATTGCGTTTTCATAAAATCTCCATCACGTCAGGTGATTGTTGTCGTTATGTGCAAGCTGCACCGGCCGGAAATAGCCCGCGCAGTCGCCCGATGTTACCAGACAAAGCCCGGCTGCCGGTATTTTTTACCGCAGCCGCAGTGACTGACGGCCCTCAACTGAAGGGCGCTCACTGACAGCGCCGGTTATTGCCGGCTCCAGAGCGGTGCGCCCCAGGCTGCTGGCGGCAGGCTGACTGGCGTGGTCAGGTCAAAGCCGACCGCAAACTCGCGGCCCGGCCGGCTTAAACGGTAGGTCAGCTGCTGGCCTGGGACCAGCGCAAAGGACCAGACGTTCTGCTGTGCGACCTGCCGGTCCATGGCGCCAAACATGGTTTTGCTGTAGCCGTCGGCCGGGAACTGCAGAGTCAGCCCGTCGGTCGTCTCAGAAAAACCGCCGTACATGGTCAGCGCATCGCTGCTGCCGTCCTGATGCCGGTGGTCGTGTTTGAGCTGCACGCCCGTTTGGCCATTGACCGTCAGTTGCCGCAGCACCCAGGTGCGCGAGCGGTCGTCACCGACATGAAACGGCATCCGCACTTCATCGGCGCGGCAATCGGCAATCACCACCACGAGTGGCTTGGCCGCCATCTCTGCATCTTCCGGCGCATGAGTCAGCAGCTTGCCCGCATAGGCCTTGCCGCAATAAGGTTTAAGCGCACTGAGCAAATCTGCCGCCATGGCCGGTGTCGCCGCTAAAGCTGCACTCAAAGTGGCCGCCTGCGCTGCTGCGCTCAGTTTCGATGGAATCACTTGCAAAACATTCTCCCTGATAACAAAGGGCCGGTTGCTCAGCAACGACCCGCATGAACTATGCTAAAACCCTGCCCTGCAGCTGTCAGGGCAGAACAGTCCTGTGCACAAAACAGAACCAACGACATGGACAGACTACCAAAAGCCAGCCGCTTATTGCGGATTTTTGCCATCACTGAACATTTTGGCGTGATAGCCGACACGCCATACGGCTGTGGCTATCGGCTGGGCGAGCTGGCGGTCGCGGTCAGCTTCTTTGGCCATGATGTTTATTTTTGTGTCGGCGACGCCGCTTTGTGCCTCGGCCAGAGCGGCAAAAGCTGGCTGATGGAACCGGATGCCCGCGACAATGACTATCTGCTGAGCGTGCTGGCTGAGATCTGCACCCGCTACGCCGCCTGAGGCAGAATGCTGCGGAGTCTGGTTGCTTTGTTGCGGGGGATACGCTGCAAACGTATGCAAACCGGCAAGTGGCCGGCAGTCGTGTTAGCATGCAGAAAGCCCTTTTGCCAAGCATTAAGTAACACTATGATTAAATTAACAAAATTATCTTTATATTGTGGAGTTGGCCTGCTGTTGAGCGCTTGTAAACCTGCCGAACTTCCCCCCGCAGCCACAGTGCCGGTCACGCAAAGCGCCGCCTCTGGCGCACAGCTGCCGCAACCTGCCGGTAAAGTTGTGATTTATCAGGCTTTTACCCGTTTGTTTGGCAATGCCAATTCAACCAACACCCCTTGGGGCACGGCGCAGCAAAACGGTGTCGGTAAATTTAACGACATCAACGACGCTGCACTCAGCGCGCTCAAAGCTATGGGTGTCAGCCATTTGTGGCTGACCGGCGTACCGCATCATGCGCTCATTGCCGATTACAGCGCTTATGGCATCAGCGCCGACGACCCGGATGTGGTCAAAGGCCGCGCTGGCTCGCCTTATGCGGTCAAAGATTATTACAGCGTCAATCCGGACCTGGCGGTTGACCCGGCTAAACGGATGGACGAATTTAAAGCGCTGCTGGCGCGTGCTCACAGCCACGGCATCCGCGTCATCATCGACATAGTGCCCAATCATGTGGCGCGCCATTACCAGTCGTTGGGTAAACCGCCCGGTGTGAAAGATTTTGGCGCCGATGACGACACCGGCGTCGAATACGCCCGCGACAACAATTTCTATTATGTGCCTGGTCAGGCCTTTGAACTGCCAGACTATCCGGCTGGTTTTGCGCCGCTCGGCGGTGAAGCCCACCCGCTGGCTGATGGCAAATTTAAGGAAATGCCAGCCAAATGGACCGGCAATGGCGCCCGCGCCGCCAAGCCGGATTTTAACGACTGGTATGAGACGGTCAAAATCAACTATGGCGTCAAACCTGACGGCAGTTACGATTTTGACCGGCTGCCGGCCGACTATGCCGCCAAAGATCATGCGGCCCATGCCGCCTTCTGGGCAGCCAAAGACGTGCCGGACTCCTGGCAAAAATTCCGCGACATCACCACGTTCTGGCTGGCGCTCGGCGTGGACGGCTTTCGTTTTGACATGGCCGAAATGGTGCCGGTTGAATTCTGGAGTTATTTAAACAGCCAAATCAAACAACAAAACCCGGACGCGCTGCTGTTGGCTGAAGTCTATCAGCCGCCGCTGTACCGCGATTATATCCAGCTGGGCAAAATGGATTACCTGTATGACAAAGTGGGCTTTTACGACAGCCTGAAACTGTTGATGCAGCAAAAAGGCAGCGCGACTGACGTACTGGCCCGCCAGCAGGAAGTGGCCGACATCGAAGCGCACATGCTGAAATTTCTGGAAAACCATGACGAGCAACGTATCGCCAGTCCGGAATTTGCCGGCAATGCCCGCAAAGGCATCCCGGCGATGACAGTATCGACGCTGATCGGCACAGCGCCGACCTTGTTATATTTTGGTCAGGAAGTTGGCGAAGCCGGCGCACTGGACAGCGGTTTTGGCAAACCAAGCCGCACCACGATTTTTGACTATGCCGGCGTGCCGGCACATCAGGGCTGGCTGAACGGCGGCCGTTATGATGGCGGCGCGCTGAGCCCCTCGCAGCGCGCGCTGCGTGATTTCTACCAAAAGCTGCTCAGTTTCAGTGCCAGCACTGCCGCGCTTAACGGCGCTTATGCCAGTCTGCAGCAGGCTAATCAGCAGAGCGCCGGCTACAGCGAGCAACAACTGAGTTTTGCCCGCTGGAATGACGACCAGTTGGTGCTGGTGGTGGCAAACTTTGCCGACCAGAGCGCCAATTTCAAACTGCGTATCCCGGCAGAGCTGCTGGCGCAGTGGCCGGCCGCTGCAGTGGCGGCGCCGCTGACCGACCTGTTCAGTGGCCGCAACTGGCAACTGGTCCCGGACGCCGCAGGCGCGACCCTGAGTCTGGGTCTGGCGCCGCAAAGCGCGCTGGTGCTGACGCTCCCGCAAGCCGCAGCAGAAACCCCATGAGAACTCCACGGCCGCAGCCACCGAAGCCCGTGTTGCCGGAGGGATACTCCGGCACCCCAGTGCTGAAAAAGCTCGGCATTAAACCCGGCCAGCTGGTTTTTATCAGCCAGCCACCGGCCACCTACTTACAACGCCTGAGTGACGAGCTGCAATTGCTGTACGGTAGTACCGATCTGCAGCTGCAAACCTCACCAGATCAGCACACCCAACTGGTGCAGCTGTTTGTCTGCACTCAGCAGGCGCTGGATGCCTGGCTGGTGCCACTGCGACAGAGCCTGAAAGCGGACGCGGTGATTTGGGTCAGCTGGCCGAAAAAAACGGCGCGGGCCCGGTTTACTGAACCGGTCGATTTGACCGAAGATTTGATCCGCTCACAGGCCCTGCCGCTCGGGCTCGTTGATATCAAAGTCTGTGCCGTCGATGACTGCTGGTCAGGGCTTAAACTGATGCTGCGCCGCGAATTACGGGGCTAACCACGCGGCCGCTGCTGCAGTCAGAAAATTGTCATAACTATGCAGTCGGGCTTCCTGCCGGCAGCCGCAACTTTGCGTTCCGCCAATGGTTGCTGAACGGGCAGCCAGGCGCACCGGACTGCGACGAAAAAAGCCGCGTTGTCTGCATATTTTCACTGGAAAAAACCGCAAATTCAGGTATGGTGTGCAGGTTTTTGCAGCCACAGCCAAACTGGCTGATCCCAGGCTGTTGTCAGCCCTTGTCTGCCGGGCCCGCCTGCATAAATCTGCAGCGGCTTTTTGCCAACCTGGCGCAGCTTCTTTAGTTCAGGAACCTGTTGAGGAACCGCCCATGCGTTTTTATTTCCCTATCGTCATCATCGATGAAGACTTCCGCTCGGAAAATACCAGCGGTTCTGGCATCCGCGAACTGGCCAGCGCCATCGAAGCTGCCGGCATGGATGTGGTTGGCTACACCAGTTATGGTGATTTAACCTCGTTTGCCCAGCAGCAAAGCCGCGCCGCCGGTTTTATTCTGTCGATTGACGACGAAGAGTTTGGCACCGGCAGTAATAAAGATGCCGAAGCCGTGCTGTCCCTGCTGCGCAGCTTTGTTGAACAGATCCGTCACCGCAACCCGGACATTCCGATTTACCTGTACGGTGAAACCCGCACCGCCCGTCATATTCCCAATGACATTCTGCGCGAACTGCATGGTTTTATTCACATGCATGAAGATACGCCGGAATTTGTGGCGCGCCATATCATCCGTGAAGCAAAAAGCTACCTCGACAGCCTGCCACCGCCGTTTTTCCGTGCCCTGACCCACTATGCCCAGGATGGTTCTTACTCCTGGCACTGTCCGGGTCACTCCGGTGGTGTGGCGTTTTTAAAATCGCCGGTCGGCCGGATGTTCCACCAGTTTTTTGGCGAAAACATGCTGCGCGCCGACGTTTGTAATGCGGTGGACGAGCTTGGTCAGTTGCTCGATCACACAGGTCCGGTCGCCGCTTCTGAGCGCAACGCCGCGCGGATCTTTAACTGTGACCATTTGTTCTTTGTGACCAACGGTACCTCGACGTCGAACAAAATCGTCTGGCACAGCACTGTGGCGCCGGGCGATATCGTGGTGGTCGACCGCAACTGCCATAAATCGATTCTGCACGCCATCATGATGACCGGCGCTTTACCGGTGTTTTTAATGCCAACCCGCAACCACTACGGCATTATCGGCCCCATTCCGCGCAGCGAATTTGAACCGGCCACTATCCGCCGCAAAATGGAAGCGAACCCTTTTATCCGCGAAATGCTGGCAAAAGACCCGGACATCAAGCCGCGGGTGCTGACCATCACGCAAAGTACTTACGACGGTATTTTGTATAACGTCGAAGAGATTAAATCGCTGCTGGATGGTGAAATCGAAACGCTGCACTTTGATGAAGCCTGGCTGCCACACGCCGCCTTCCACGATTTCTACGGCGACTACCACGCCATCGGCGAAGGCCGGCCGCGCTGCGACACTTCGATGGTGTTCGCCACCCAGTCGACCCACAAACTGCTGGCCGGTTTGTCGCAGGCGTCGCAAATTCTGGTGCAGGATGCCAAGCAGAATAAACTCGACACGCACCTGTTTAACGAAGCTTATCTGATGCACACGTCGACCAGCCCGCAATACGCCATTATTGCGTCCTGTGACGTCGCTGCGGCGATGATGGAAGCGCCGGGCGGTACTGCGCTGGTGGAAGAATCACTGGACGAAGCACTGGAGTTTCGCCGTGCCATGCGCAAAGTTGACCAGGAATATGGTGACGACTGGTGGTTCCGTGTCTGGGGACCGGATGATTTAACCGACGAAGGTCTGGATGAGCGCGCCGCCTGGATGCTGCATGCTGATGAAAACTGGCACGGTTTTGGCGATATCGCCGAAGGTTTTAACCTGCTGGACCCAATCAAAGCCACTATTCTGACGCCAGGTCTGAACGTGAACGGCGACTTCGCCGACAGCGGTATTCCGGCTGCTATTGTGGCTAAGTACTTGTCCGAGCACGGCGTCGTCATCGAAAAAACCGGCCTGTATTCGTTCTTTATTATGTTCACCATCGGCATTACCAAAGGCCGCTGGAATACCATGGTAACCGCACTGCAGCAGTTTAAAGATGATTACGACAAAAACGCGCCATTGTGGCGGATTTTGCCGGAATTTATCGGCAAATACCCACAATATGAGCGAATTGGCCTGAAAGATTTGTGCGATCAGATCCACGAAATTTATAAAGCCAATAACATCGCCAAGCTGACCACCGAGATGTACTTATCTGAAATGGTGCCGGCGATGAAGCCAGCCGACGCTTTTGCCCGCATGGCGCACAAGAAAATCGAACGGGTGCCGCTGGACGAGCTGACCGGCCGCATCACCGCCGTGATGCTGACACCGTACCCGCCAGGTATTCCACTGTTGGTGCCGGGTGAAGTCTTTAACGAGACCATTGTCAGCTATCTGAAATTTGCCCGTGAGTTTAACCATAAATTCCCAGGCTTCGAGACTTATATCCATGGCCTGTCGACCATGGAGCAAAACGGTCAGACTGTGTATTACGTTGACTGCGTGCGGACCTGATCCGGTCCGCCCTTTTGACGAATTAACAAGCCGGCTGCATCGCCGGCTTTTTTACGCTGCGGCCGGGCGCTGGCTGCCGAGGTCGCACTGGACTGCACAGGCCGCACTGCGCCGGCTTATACGGCGCTAAGTTCTGCGACGCCCGCCAGCACAATCCGGCTGCCGCCCTGATGTTTGGCCCGATACATAGCGCTGTCGGCTTTGAGCATCAGCTGCCGGGCATCCAGCGCATCATCCGGATAAATCGCCAGCCCGATACTGGCGCCGGGGATCAGGGTTTGTCCACCAAACTGCATCGGTTCATGCAGCAGCAAGTGAATTTTTTCTGCTACCGCTTGCGCCTGTGACGTGTTCTCGAGTTGCTCCAGCAGAATGACAAACTCGTCGCCACCAAAACGGGCCACCGTATCGGTCTGGCGCACCGCCGAGCGTAAACGGCCGGCAATTTGCTGCAGTACCCAGTCACCGCCCTGATGGCCCCACTGATCATTGATTTGTTTAAATTTATCCAGGTCCAGATACAACAGCGCCAGTGGCCGTTGTTCGCGACTGGCCCGTGGCACCGCCACCAGCAGCCGGTCCAGCAGTAAGGCCCGGTTGGCAAGACCCGTCAGACTGTCATACAGCGCCAGCCGCTGCAGTCGCGCCAGCATGGTTTTGCGCTCAATGGCAGCGCCAAGCTGCGCCGCCAGATAGTCCAGCAATGCCAGATCAGCGCTCTGGTAATGATGTTCAGGCCCCGGATGCAGTAACAACACGCCTTGTAACTGCTCAGCGCCCAGCAGCGGCAACGCCAGCCAACCCTGGTTTGGCTCGCTGCCCCAGGCAGCCTGGCGCTGGCGTTCGACCTGCCGGCACAACTCGCGGTGCTCCGACAACGCCGGCGCCGCGCTGGCGCCCGGTGCCAGCTGCAATTGCTGATAGCGGATCTGCCAGTCACCATGCACTTCTTCCGGCAATGCCAGCTGAAAATGCTGCAAAGGCACTAAAGATGCCAGCAGCGCAGCGGTCTGCTGATACAAGGCCGGCAAATCTTCGGCCTGATGCGCCGCCTCCGAAATGGCATACAACACTTTTTGCCGCGCCTGCGCCTGACGTGCTTCGCTGATGTCGCGTGCCACCCCGACCCGCACCCGGTCTTGCGCCGAACGTCGCGCCGACCAGGATAAATACACCGCATGGCCGGCTTTGTGGCGATAGCGGTTCTCGAAATGTACCAGCTGTTCGCCCTGCATCACGCTGCTGGCCGCAGCGAGCGTGTTTTGCAAATCTTCAGGCCAGATAAAGTCCTGCATCGGCTGGCCAACCAGTTCGGCGCTTTGATAGCCAAGAATTTGCTCCACACTGGCGCTGACATAAACAAAGTGGCCGTCATCGTCCACCACACAGAGCATATCCAGTAATAAATCCAGATAATTGCCCAGCAACTGCACATTGCGTAATGTCATTCTTACTCCTGAACCATCCCCGGCGTATTGCGTCCGGTCTGACCTCAGCATAACTCAGCTGGCCCTGCCCAAGCGCGGTCTTTTTCACTGAAAGCGAGACTGAAATATTTCAGACGTCTGAACTTCTATATTTCTCTTTTCTTTTGGCCGGCTTTGGGCTTTACTGCCGCTCAGTCTCTTCTCAATACAAGGATTTATCATGTTCAAAGTTAACCAGTATTTTGACGGCAAAGTCACCGCTATCGCGTTTGCCGGTGAACAGTTACCCGCCACTGTCGGCGTGATGGCGCCGGGCGATTATCAGTTTTCTACCAGCCAGCTTGAAGTGCTGACCATTGTCAGTGGCTCGCTCAGTGTGTTGTTGCCGGGCGCGGCAAGCTGGCAAACGTTCAGCCGCGGCCAGTCATTCACCGTGCCGGCCCATCAGCGTTTTGAGCTGAAAGTTGCCGCCGATGTTGCTTATCTTTGCACCTATCAGGATTGATTGAGCGCTCTTTGTGCGCATCCCGCTGTTTGAAAACACGGGCAGGTGTTAGCATCTGTTTTTTGCTGAAAAAAGCAGGTTCTTCAGATGCGTGGCATGCGCACCGCCGCAAAACAACCCGAGCAGGTCCGGCGCCCCGAAGCGGCCAGTCTGCGTGAGACTATCGCCTACATGCGGCCTTATCTGGCCGCTTTTCCCTGGCATGTCACAGGCGCAATTCTGGCCCTGATCGCCGCCAAAGCCGCCACCTTGTTACTGCCTTATGGCCTCAAACTCATCATCGACAGCCTGGACCCGGCGGTCGGCGCAGGAGCGACTCAATGGCAATGGCTGCCACTGTGGCTGGTGATTGGCTATGGCCTGCTGCGCTTTGGCTCTGTGCTCTTTGGTGAAGTTCGCGACGCGCTGTTTGGCCGCATCACCGAACATGCGATGCGCCAGCTCGGTCTGCGGGTCTTTGTGCATCTGCACCGGCTGGAACTGGCGTTTCATCTGGACCGTCAGACCGGCGGTATCAGCCGCGACATTGAACGCGGTACTAACGGCTTGTCGTTTCTGATGCGCTTTCTGATGTTCAACATTGTGCCCACAGTGTTAGAGATTGTCGCAGTGGCGCTGATCTTCTGGGGGCTGTTTTCATTCTGGTACGCGCTGCTGACCGCTGTCGCCGTTGCGGTCTACGTCGTCTTTACCGTGCGGGTGACGGAGTGGCGCAATCAGTATATCCGCGCCGCCAATCAGGCCGATTCGAGCACCAATTCGCAGGCCGTGGACAGCCTGCTCAACTACGAAACGGTCAAATACTTCAATAACGAATGCTACGAAGCCAATCGTTATGACAAGGCGCTGGCATCCTGGGAGCAGGCCCGGCTGCAAAACCGTATGTCGCTGTTTTTCCTGAACTCGGGCCAAGCGCTGATCATTGCACTGGCGATGACGGGCATGATGCTGCTGGCAACTCAGGGCGTGCAGCAAAAGGCATTGTCACTGGGCGACCTCGCCATGGTGAACGCTTACATGTTACAGCTGTTTATGCCGCTGAATTTCCTTGGGTTTGTCTATCGGGAGATCCGACGCGCCTTAACAGATCTTGAGAATATGCTCGGACTGCTCAAACGGGCGCCGGCGATCGCCGACCACCCGGCGGCAAAGCCTCTGCAACTGCAGCAAGCGACGCTGGAGTTTCGTCAGGTGCATTTTGCCTATCAAAGCGACAGACCCATTCTGCAGGGCCTCAGTTTTACCATTGAAGCGGGCCAGCGGGTCGCCGTAGTCGGCAGTTCAGGCGCCGGTAAAAGTACGCTGGCCCGCTTGTTGTACCGCTTCTATCAGCCGCAGCAGGGAGAGATTTTACTGGGTGGTCAACCCATCAGCGAACTGACTTTGGACAGCCTGCGTCAGGCCATCGCGATAGTACCGCAGGACACTGTGCTCTTTAACGACAGCATCCGCGCCAATATTGCTTACGGCCGGCCGGATGCCTCTGACAATGACATCGATCAGGCCATTGAGGCCGCCCATCTGAGCGACTTTATCCGCAGTCTGCCGCAAGGTGATGCCACTATGGTGGGCGAGCGGGGTCTGAAAGTCTCCGGTGGCGAAAAACAACGGATTGCCATCGCCCGTGCCCTGCTCAAAGGCAGCCCGTTACTGGTGTTTGACGAAGCGACCTCGGCGCTGGACAGTCAGAGTGAACAGGCGGTGCAAAGTGCCATTCGCGACGCCGCCAAGGCGCATACCACTCTGGTGATTGCTCACCGTTTGTCGACGGTGGTGGATTGTGACTGCATCCTGGTGTTAGAACAGGGACAACTGGTGGAAGCCGGCACCCATCAGGCGCTGCTGGCGCAGCAAGGCCGCTACGCCACCTTGTGGGCTTTGCAGCAACATGAAGCAACTGTCACTGAAAATTAAGCTTCAATTGGTTTTGTTAATTTAGATTAAGGCAGGCAAAGCTCCGTAAAATCAGCAACTTCTGAGACGAAATCTGCTCCTATTGGCGCGTTTATCCCAAGCTTTTGCTAACAGAGAGTAGTTATGCCGACATTTCGTTATCTTGCCCTGGCCTTGTGCAGCCTGACCCTGACCGCTTGTGGCGGCAGTTCTGACAAAGGCGTTTCAGACACTTATCCGGATGCTTATATCCAGTTTTACAACGGCTCTGCCAACAGCGCCAACACCACATTGAACCTGATCAAGAGCGACAGCACAGAACTGGCCGTCGGTTCTGCCACTTTTGCCGACGCTTCTGCGCTGACCAGTGTCGATGCGACGAGTTATGACCTCAAGCTGCACTGGACACCGGCCAGTGGTGAAACCGCTACAGTGCTGACCGATAAAGCCACGCTAAACAAAAGCGAAAAAACGCTGCTTGTGATGTTGGGTGATTTCAGCAAGCCTGAGTTACTGAGCTTAAAATTCAGCCGGGATGACACTTTGAGCAGCCAGTTCAAGGTCGCACTGCTGAACCTGATTAACGACAGCAACAGTTACGACTTGTATCTGTCAAAAAGCGACCAGGCTTTTTCTGACGCCAAACTGGTCAACACCGCCACTTATAAAAGCCTGACGCAATTCCAGACCAACACCACCGGCAACTACATTTTTTATGTGACCAAAGGTGGCGACAAAACGGTGCTGTACAAATCAGACATCACGGCTTTAAGTTATGAAACCGAGTACGTGATTGCCCTGCGCAAATCCGCAGGTGCCGCGGCCAATGGCAAGCTGGCGCTGGATGTGATTGCCAATACCACCACAGTGGTCAATCTCGAAGATGTCACCAGTAACGCCTCTTTTCGGGTCTACAACTCGATTAACAGCACCAGTACTGGCAACGTTTTCCTCGGTGATGTAGCCACCAGCCCGGTGATCACCAACCTGGCAGCCGACACACTGAGCGCATACACAGCTGTTGCCGCTGGTGACTACCGCGTCAGCCTGCAGGACCAGCAAGGCAATCTGGTGATGCGCAATGCGCTGATGACCCTGAGCCAGGGCGCCGTTAAATCCATCGTGTTTTATACCGACAAAACTGAAAAAGCCGCGTCAATCACCGTCAGTGACAGTAAAACGCCGCAGGTTTACGATTTCGTATTTAATGCTGTCAATACCATTGGCGATTATGACCAGGTCAGCCTGTATTTCGTGAAACCAGGCTATACCATGGACACCACGCCTTATTATGTCAGTACACTGAACTACGCGTCGCAAGCCTCGGTGACCTTGCCTGCCGGCGAGTACACCATGTTTTTGGTGCACAAAGACAATAACAACAACAAGGTTCTGCTGGCCCAGACTGAGCTGACCACACTGCAAAGCGGCAGCAACTATCTGCTGGTCGCCGAAAGCGAACCTTACAGCCTGAGCGGTTATAAGCTGAGTCTGCAGAAATAATTCCTTCACGCTCAAAAAGCCGGCTGCCGCCGGCTTTTTTATTTTCGCCGGCAAGGCACAGGAACCAACTGATAAAAAACCACGTCACTTCGACTAAACCTGATGCTTCGTCAGGTTATTCATGTTTGAAATTTACCGGCTGCCTCGTTAGGCTGGCCGCATTTGTATCAAAACTTTTCAGAGAGTAAAAATCATGATGACCTGGTTGATGCTGGCCGTCGGGCTGGTTTTGTTGGTAATTGGGGCCGATCTGCTGGTCAAAGGCGCTGCGCGGCTGGCGGGTGCTTTTGGCATCCCCAGTCTGGTAATAGGTTTAACTGTAGTTGCCTTTGGTACCAGTGCCCCTGAGTTGGCTGTCAGCGTCAAAGCAGCCTGGTCAGGCGAAGCTGAACTTGCCATCGCAAACGTGGTGGGCAGTAATATCTTTAATGTGTTGTTTATTCTCGGCGCCGCCGCGCTGATTATGCCGCTGGTCATCTCAAAACAACTGATCCGCCAGGATGTCCCGATCATGGTCGGCGTATCCTTGTTGTGCGTCTGGATGGTGCAGGACGGTCAGATTGGCCGACTGGAAGCCGGCGTCTTGTTCGCGCTGTTACTCAGCTATACATTTTTCCTGTTCCGTCAGGGCAAGCAGCAAGGTGCAGAGGCCGCCGACGACGAAGTAGAAGCCATGCTGAAACAGCCACAACCGATGTGGCAAAATGTGTTGTTCGTGGTGGGTGGTCTGGCGTTATTGGTGCTGGGCGCCCGTTGGCTGGTGGAAAGTGCCATTGAGCTGGCCACCGCCTGGGGTGTGAACGAAGCGGTGATTGGCCTGACTATCGTCGCAGCCGGCACATCGCTGCCAGAGGTGGTGACATCGATTGTGGCAACAATCCGCGGTGAACGTGACATTGCCGTTGGCAACGTCGTAGGCAGCAATATCTTTAACATTCTGTGTGTGCTGGGCTTGTCAGGCCTGGTGTCACCAACACCACTGGTGGCCGGCGAGCAATTGGCTCAACTTGATGTGCCGGTGATGGTTGCTGTCGCACTGCTGTGTGTGCCGTTCTTTTTCGCGGGTGCTGTCCTCAACCGACTGGAAGGCGTACTGTTTCTGGCGGCTTATGTGGCTTACACCTGGTACCTGGTGGCGCTGGCATTAAAACTGGACTATCTGGCACAGCTGCAGCACTACATCCTGTACGGTCTGGTACCGGTGATTCTGGTTTATGTGGTGATTTCGCTGGCGCTCGACTTTAAGCGACGCAAACAAACGGCCTGAGTATCGCCAACAATCCCTGCAACGCCGCTTCCTGCGGCGTTTTTTATGCCTGCGTTAATAGTCGTTATTCAGCGAATTTATCCAAAGCGGCAAAAATCGCCCTTTTGTCGCCCCCTGCTTTCGATATAATATCCGTCTTTATGGCTAAACGCCGCCGGCGTTTGCCCGTTAAGCTCAGCTACAGGTAATCAACGTGATGTCAGCTTCTGTAATCTCTCAGGACGAAATGAAAAAACAGGCCGCCTGGGCGGCTTTGCAATATGTGCCACGCGGCACTATTGTCGGCGTCGGCACCGGTTCCACCGTCAATCATTTTATTGACGCCCTGGCCAGTATCAAAAACGAGATTAAAGGCGCAGTGTCCAGCTCAGTGGCCAGCACCGACAAAATGCGCGCGCTCGGCATCCCGGTATTTGACCTCAACGACATCGACGGCTTCAGTGTGTACGTCGATGGCGCGGACGAAATCAATCCGCACAAGCACATGATCAAAGGCGGCGGCGCGGCGCTGACCCGCGAAAAAATCGTCGCGGCAGTGGCCGACAAATTTGTCTGTATCGTCGATGCCAGCAAAGAAGTCGCAGTGCTTGGCAAATTTCCGCTGCCGGTGGAAGTGATTCCGATGGCACGCAACTATGTCGCGCGTGAACTGACCAAACTGGGCGGCCGCCCGGTCTGGCGCGAGGCGGTAGTCACCGACAATGGCAATGTGATCCTGGACGTGCACGGCCTGCACATCACAGATCCGCTTACGCTCGAACAACAGCTCAATCAAATTACCGGCGTGGTCTGCCACGGTATTTTTGCCGCCCGCGCTGCGGATATCGTGCTGGTCGGCAGCCCGAATGGCACCCGCCACATCACAGAATAATCACAATAAAAGCAATCAGGTCCACCACAGAATTTTGCAACCTTAAGAGAAGTGAAGATGGAAAAGTACTCGTTACCGAAAGACAAAATCAAAATCCTGTTGCTGGAAGGTTTACACCAAAGTGCTGTACAGACTTTTAAAAATCAGGGTTACAGCAACATTGAATATCTGAAAACTTCACTGGACGAAGCCGAGCTGATTGAAAAAATCCGCGACGTCCATTTTATCGGTATCCGCTCGCGGACCCAGCTGACCGAAAAAGTGCTGAACGAAGCGCAAAAACTGGCAGCCATTGGCTGTTTCTGTATCGGCACTAACCAGGTGGATCTGGCTGCGGCCCTCAAACGCGCCATTCCGGTGTTTAACGCACCATTCTCCAATACCCGTTCGGTCGCCGAGCTGGTGCTGGGCCAAATCATCATGCTGCTGCGCGGTATCCCGCAGCGCAATGCCGCCGCTCATCGCGGCGAGTGGCAAAAAACCGCCAACCAGTCGTTTGAAGCCCGTGGGAAAACCCTTGGCATCATCGGCTATGGCCATATCGGTACCCAGCTGTCGATCATGGCGGAAAACATCGGCATGCGCGTGCAGTTTTACGATATTGAAGACAAGCTGGTGCTCGGCAATGCCACGCAGGTCGATTTAGCCACCTTACTGAAGACCTCGGATGTGGTGACACTGCATGTGCCGGAAACCGCCCAGACCATGAACATGATTGGTGAAGCGGAACTGGATGTGATGAAAGCCGGCGCTATCCTGATCAACGCCTCACGTGGCACTGTGGTCGACATCGACGCGCTGGCTGGCGCTATCCACAGCAAAAAGCTGGCTGGCGCCGCCATTGACGTCTTCCCGGTGGAACCTACCAGCAATGACGAAGAGTTCATCTCGCCACTGCGCGGCCTCGACAATGTGATCCTGACACCGCATATCGGCGGTTCCACCCAGGAAGCGCAGGAAAATATCGGTTATGAAGTGGCCGGTAAACTGGTGAAATACTCTGACAACGGCTCCACGCTGTCGGCGGTCAACTTCCCGGAAGTGTCGCTGCCAGAGCACCGTGGCCGCTCGCGCCTTTTGCATATCCACAAAAACCAGCCCGGTATGCTGACCAAAATCAACGAAGCTTTTGCCCGCCATGGCATCAATATTTCGGGTCAGTACCTGCAAACTAACAGCGAAATTGGTTATGTGGTGATTGATATCGATTCAGCCGACACCGAACTGGCGCTCAATGAACTGAAAGCCATTCCGGGTACGCTGAAAGCGCGGGTCCTGCATTAATTGCAAAGCTGGCCGGCGGGCCTGATTTAGCGTTCAGCCCGCCGGTGTTTTCGAAGATGCCATGCGAAGGTGCAATTCGCTTCGCTCATTGCACCC
>JACCDS010606545.1_pt1 | contig 21341 bp, 21 predicted proteins | sample 7446441 | NCBI WGS metagenome assembly JACCDS01 (sample SAMN15323445, study PRJNA562643) | freshwater metagenome | isolation source: river surface water | place: USA:Blue River Watershed | collected 2017-08-17 | reverse complement strand
TCATAATCTTCTTCTCGTCGCGTTGCACACAAAACAACGCAGACAATTCCCTGATAGCTCAGTCGGTAGAGCGACGGACTGTTAATCCGCAGGTCCCTGGTTCGAGTCCAGGTCGGGGAGCCAAGAATATCAAGGGGTTAGATGAGAAATCGTCTAGCCCCTTTTTCTTTGCCTGATGCTGTGTAGGCACTGTGTAGGCAAATTCTCAAAATCACCGACGAGATTCAAAATTCTTGTGCTGGTGAGTCACCCTCCCCGCTGCGGCACTACTCCCGGAAGGTCTCAACACCTGAATGCGCAGTCGATGTTTGGTTTGACTACTGTAAGGCTGTCTGTACCTTTAGACCCAGCCATCCGGTCATAGATCACTTGCGAGCTGCGCTTCTGCGCGCGCCCGGCCTTGATGATCTCGCGCGCGGCCAGCACCACCGCCACCTCGACCGTCTCGTCAGCCTGCTTGGCCAGTTCGGTCGCGGCCTCGATGGGCTTGCCGATCATCTCGCCAATCTTCTTGCGCGCGTCCACGATGGTCGAGAACGCGACGCCGCCAATGAAGAAGTCGGCCAATTCCTGCGCCACCTTCATTTTGCCTTCCGGCTTATACAGGTCGGTGACTGCGGCTAGTGTCGGCTCGGTCTTAGCGCCAGACTGTTCCTCTTGGTAGTCCTTCACGAAGCGCACGATGTACGGCTTCATGTTTTCAGTGACCTGCTTGCCGAACTTATCCAGCACAGCCTTGATAACCGCCCGCATCACATCTTTGATGTCAGATCCGGCTTGGCTGAAGTTGGCCACGGCAGCCTGAAACAGCGGCTTGGCTTTCTTGTAGGTTTCCTCGTTGAATACCGGGCCGCTACCGAATGTGCCAGGCTCGCCGCCAAACAGCTTGCCCAACCCGTCGATGGCGTTGTTGAAGCCCTCTGCCGTGTTCTTGGCAGCCGATGCTGCGGCTTCTTTGGCGGTGCGTTGCTCGTTTTTTGATGCACGCAACTTTGCCTGTCGCAATGCCTCCTGCACGCCAGCAACGGAGCGGTTTATCCCAGTGATAGCGTTGACGCCATTTTCCATCAGGGATATGGCTTTTCCCTCCGACTGTATTTCATACCCAGTCGGCAGTTCTTTTCGCGCTGCGCCCAGCGCGGTAAGAAATTCTCTATTTTCTGGCTGGCGTTCTTTGGCCTCGCGCTCGGTCTTTGGCTTTTCTTGAGATACAGCGCCACCAGTTTCCTCGGCCAGCACCTCATCTAACATGGAGTCCAGGTCTTGCGGCTCCTTCTTCGTTTGCGTTAGACTCTCTCTTGCGCTGTCTGCAGACTGCGTAGCCCCCGTAAACGGCTGGAGCGAGTCAGGTTCGTCCTGCTTTCCAGATTGCCCTGCGGTGGCTTTTTCTTGCCCGCGCAACTCAAAATGATCGTAATAGCGCGACCCATCGGCAGCTACCGGCACCACTACCCTAACCCTAGCTGGCGCCCCATCTACAAGCACATCTCGCTCGTAAAATCTGACTTCCTTAATTGTGCTGCGGCCGTTTTTGTCTTGCGCTGAACCAACATAGCCGGTGGTAGCAATTAGCTCATCCAGTTTTTCAAAAACAGCAAGAGCAACTTCCGAAACTTGTCCAGATCCAGAGTGTTTGATACCGGACAGAGAAATGATGATCTGGCCGCCGTCAGATTGGTTTTCAACAGTCTTGCCAGAAAACATCTTCCTGTCGTACTCGACTGCTTTCAGCAATTTCTCTTTAAATGTTGGCGCCGAAAACCTACCGCAACCAGCAAGATATTGTTTAATGGCTGATAAGCTACCCCCGGCACTCCAAGACGTTCCGTCGTATTCTTCTGAAGATGACAAAGCTCCCCCACCAGCCGCTGTACCGCCAAAAACCAGCCCCGCTGTTTGTGAACCAATCCCTGCGGCGTAGCCTCTGTTACCGGATAAATTGCCTCCTGCTGACCAGCTTGTGCCGTTCCCCGCAAGGCTCCATCCCATGACCAGGCCACAGCGCCGAGCAGGACAGCGGCCAAGCGTCCTTGTTAGCGATCGCGTCATGCAGATCCAATGGAAAGACGCCTCCATCGCGCATATTGGAAATGTGGGAAAAGTGAACGACGACTGCACCACGATCCGCCAATCTCTTAGTCAATTCTTCGTCTGTCATTTTGGTCTGTCTTTTTTGAATCGGACAACTATTCCGTAGCTGCTTCGGCGCCGCCAAGAATCTGAGCGAGCAGTCCCGCCGCCCGAGATGCCTTGTCCACCGTCACCCCATACACCATCGAAACGCGTTGACCAGGAGCGGCGGGATCTCCGCCAACTTCCGCTCCATATATCGACATCTTCCAGAGGGTCAGATTGGGAGATTCGACCGACAGAATGCCTTCATAGCGGAACACCCCCTGCCCCAGGTCGCATGAAACGCGATCCTTGACCGCGCCGGCAAAGAACCGGTCAAACGCGGCAGCGCCTTCCGGCCGAAGAAACGATGCGCGAACGAACGTGTCCTCGCCGATGTCGAGCTCCCAGTGGTAGCGCGCCAGCCCTTTGACGATGTATTCGCTGAGCTGCTCCATCGAGCAACTATCAAACGGAACGGTCATCTCAGGCATCCATGGGGACCCATTGATCGAGCGGAATGCGTAACGAACTCCACCCGCAAGCAGCCGATGCAGGCGTTGATTCCTAACCAGCATCCTCTCAACAGCTAACAAAGCCTCCGTCGCTCTTCCGTGCCGAGCTCCGAAGGGCATCACCGCCGTCAGGGTGTGCTCCAGCTGGGACTTTCGATTGTTGCAATCGACGCATGCGCCCACCTTAGGCAGGTTGCCACGCTGGTCCTCCGGGAAGAAACCGCGCGCGATGACATGGTCGGCAGTCGATGACTCCGCCGAGCAGCAATACGCACACAAGCCGCCTTTGAATGCCTTGCTCACGAGGGCGTAACCTCCAATGCAGTCCGAATTCTCGCGATGCGATCGCGCTGATCCGGACCGATTGAGTCCAGCGTCCAGAGCGTCGTCTGCGTGTGCGTGTTGAACCGCGTCGTCGAATCAACGATGTCGGCCAAGGTCGTGGTCGAGACTAAAAGACCATCGCATCTACCATCGACGATGAACCGCTGCAGGCGGGCCTGGTTCCGATTGATCACTTCATGATTGAGTTTGGCCAGGAAGTCCGAAGCGCTGATCTGGCTTTGGCTTTGCAGCAGAGCGTTCGCCGGAGCGAGGTCGTCGAAGTTGATAGCCACCAGTCCAGGGCGGCCATAACGCTCGAGTTGCTTGGCTCCCTTCCGGACTTGGCTCTCGATGCCTTGTTCAGAGTAGACCTTCTTGCATGCGATTGGATAGGCGCCGAACCCAAGGTCGAAAATCAGGTCCGGCGGGTCCTCGTGAACTGTCGAGATGCCCCGGCGTTTCAAGAAGCTCGCCAGGTCAAGCTCCCACAGGGCGTCTTTTCCCATTGACCGATCTCGACCTGAGATGTCCAGGCCGTTGGAACACATGCGTCGAATGCACTCGATCGCTCCCGGGTCAGATAAGCACTCCGCGATGGCGTCCGAAATTCGATTCGAATGAGCCGCGGCCATCAGTCTCGGCAGCCACTTCTCATCGGTGTGTCCCTGCTCCCAATCCCTGGCCAACCCCTCCGCCTCTCGCAAAAGCTTAGCGAGAGCGCAGTCGCGGTGCATCCTTATGCCTAGCCCTGCGATGGCGTCCCGCGTTGCCGCCGCCTTCTCCGCAACCTGCTGATAGGTCCAAGTTTGATCGGGGGGATCCTTGCGAGTCGCCATCCGGAGCGCCCTCTATGTCTTCGAGGCTGCCTCGACGATCGCGCAAGCTCGATGGTCGTAGCGATAGCGCAGGATCGAGCCATCCACAATCAAGGGGATGGCTTGCTCGATGATCGGCAGCGGAAGCAAGAACCACTCTCGCGGCTTGATCGCCTTGCCGAACCGGTCCTTGACCTCGATAACGAGGCGAGCCTCCCCGAAGAAGTGATGCACCAGGCGCTCGAAGGCGTTCGCATTTAGGTTCACCGCCTGATACGAAATCACCGGCTTGACTGGCGCCATCAGGAAGGTCGGATCGTCCTCGGCACCGCGCAGGCGCGCTTCGAGCGTTCCCGTGGTGAAGCCGATCTTGAAGAGGTTGCCATCGAGCCTTGCGATCTCCGGCAATGCGGACAGGCTGCGCACGACATAGATCAGGCCAGTGATGCGGTCTTGCGGAGCCGCCTCACGAATCTCGGAGGTCGGTTGCGATCCGAACAAGGGGCCGGGGTTGGGGTCTGAAATCCGCCGTCCGTTGGGATCCTTGTAGAGCTCGGTCGCGAGCGAGCGCAGCAAATTCTGGCCCTCGGTGCCGTTGTCGAAGATGAGCCGCAGCCTGGCGTTGCGCTTGCCGTTTCGAACGTGAGGGTCGCGCACCTCCGCCACATAAACCATCACCCCGTTGAGGATGAAGAAGCCGCCGGCTTCGATCTCCTGCTCGTTGGCGAAGCGCATGCTGCGGCGAACACCCGAAGCGAGCTCCGAGGCTGCCTTGTCAAAGATGGGTTTGAACTGGTCGAAGTCCTTGCAGGGAACGCGCTCGGACACCATTTCAGGCTTGGCCGGAGCTGCCTTGGCATGGACGAGATCGAATATGCCCTCGTTGGGGTCATCCAGCAGCGGATCCCCGCTTGCCAAGATGTCGTCTAGCGACGCTGGCGGCGGCTTGTCCTCTGCGCTTGCGAGCAAGCCATGCCGGTCCAGGTTCGACACCGCCGCCCGCAGCGATGGATCCTCGGCGTAGGCACGAAGCCGCGCCTGGTAGGAGCGCTCCATCACGCCGATCTTCCGCCCCTCCGGACCGCGGCCAGGCGCGAACCCGTTGCGATCGACGAAGACATTGATCTCTTCGAACTGAGCTCGAGCCCGAGCCTCCGCATCGGCCCCCTTGGCTGCTTTCGGCTTGACTCGCAGCAGCTCGGAGTCGCCCTCTTCGGAGAGCAAATCGTCGAGCGTTTTCTTGGTCGCCATCGTCAGCCGACCTCCGCCATGCGCTTGCGCTTGGCTTCTCGGATCCACGCGAGAGCCTCGGCCATGCGTCTCTCCATGGGGCTCGCGGAGTTGAGGTTGGGCTCATGGCCGCGCTCCGAGGTGAATGCTTTTATCCTCGGGAACAAGGCGACCGCTTCTTCCTCTGTCATCGCGATCTTGGTCGCCGCAATCGCTCCGTGGATGGTTCGCAGCACATCGGCAGTGACGGACTTCGAAAGGATCTCGTAGGCGCGCTGGAACGGATTGATGCTGTCGATAAGGTCGATGCTCAGATCGTCGAGATTGACGAGCTTGGCCGCCATCTTGATGAACTTGGAGCCGCCCTTGGCGTCGGGATCCAAGGCCGTTGGGTCCACCTCGATTTGAGGGCTTTTGAACGCGCCACCAGCCACGACCGCCTGACGGACTTCTTCCACCTCGTCATCGGACAGGTCGGGATACTTGGTCTGGATCACCCGCGGGATATAGACCTGGCTGACCACTTCGGGAGCGTATTCGTCCGGGCTCAGCGACGCTCTCAGGATCGACTCGTCCTGGAAGATAGCGGCTGTGAGATCGGCGAGGTCCGTTTCGATGATCTGACGCGAGCGATCGGTCGAAGGCTCCTTGAAGCCATGGATCGCGATCGTGGGCGAGCCGTCCTTGTCGAAGATGATGTCAGACTCGCGGCGGCTGCCATCGATCTCGTCGCCACCCTCCTTCGACCGGAACTTGAAGTTCGGGGCCAGCACCTGCTCCATCAGCAGCGAGCAAGCGATCGCCTTGAGCATGTTGTTGACCGCGTCCACTACCCGGTCCTCGGACGCGTCAGGCTCGGCGATGAGGTTGGTGAACTGGGCGTGGGACTTGCCCGGAGCGTCGCGGGTGGCGCGCCCGATGATCTGGATGATTTCAGTGAGCGACCCTCGGTAGCCGACCGTCAAGGCATGCTCACACCAAACCCAGTCGAAACCCTCCTTGGCCATCCCCAAGGCGATGATGATGTCGACATCGTCTCGGCTCTTGATGTCGCGAAGCGAAGCCATAACCTGCTCGCGCTCGGCACCGTCGTCGACCAGGTCAGCCACGATCAGAGTCGAGCCATCCGAACGCACGACCTTGTAGAAACCAGTCACCGGATCTCGACCGGCGACACGCCCCAGGTGGTCGAGGATACGGTCTACCTCCCCGTATTTGCCCTCGCCAGTGGCCTCGGCAGAGCGCACGCTAGGGATGTGAACGATGGTCTTCTTCGACGGATCCAGAACCTCGTTGATCGCGTCGATGTATCGGCCGCGATAGAAGTGGTAGCCGATGCCTAGGGTCTTGAGATCCTTGTAGCCGTTGAGCTGCTCATAGTAGGTGTAGGTCACGCGGTTGAAGCGAGCCTCGTCCTCCGGCCGCAACACCGGAGCCGCATCCCCGCGGAAGTAGCTTCCTGTCATCGCGACGATGTGGGCCTTGTCGCGCTCGATCAAGGTCCGAACCAACTCACCCAAGCGGCTTTCGTTGTCTGCCGATGCGTGGTGGAACTCGTCGATCGCCAAAAGGCAACCGTCGAGCGCCTGAGCTCCGACTTGGTCGAACGCGAAGCGCAGAGTCGCGTGGGTGCAGACGAGGACCTTGGCTGAGCCTTGCAAGAACTCGGCGAAAGCCTTGGTCTTCTGGGCTCCCCCGGACGAAGTGAGGTTCCACTCGGGCTCGACCACCCAGTCAGAGAAGAAGCCATCTTTGGACAGTGGCGTGGACTTGAATGAGGCTCCGATCGATCGCTCGGGAACAGCCACGATGGCCTTCCGAACTCCCTGGTTGGCGAGCTTGTCGAGCGCGATGAACATCAAGGCCCGGGACTTGCCCGAGGCTGGCGGCGCCTTGACCAAGAGGTATTGCGAGCCGCGCTCGTCGAAGGCGCGCGCTTGCATAGTGCGCATGCCCATCGAGTCTACGGATTGGCTGGCCCCGGTTTGGCCATAGGTGATTTTGACGAAATCAGTCATCGCGCTCCCTTCAATGCGAGCTCGCGGTTGGAGCCCGACTTTTGCTTTTTCTTCAATGCGACATATTGCTTGAACAGGTATTCGAGTCGCTCCGTGTCGTTGCGGAACGACCGACCAATGCAAATCCGCTCGAGCGTCTCGTCGAGGTCTCGGTGGGCTGCGAGCAACTCTGCGGGCATCTCCTCCGGGTCGTAGAGCTCACCGATGGTTTTGCCGGGATGCCCCTCCCGGGCTGTGATGATCGACCAAGCATGCTCTTCGAGTTCCTGCTTCTGCTCCTCAGAGAGCACTGGCACAGGAAATGTGTGGTATCCCATGGTGTTGGAGTATCGAATGCGCGTTTCAAGGCCTCCGCATACGGTCGAGACCCAGACTGCATGCAAGCGTGTCGATAGCAGGGCCATAACGTATGGCGCCGCGTTGTAGACAGCGAAGGTGGCGTTGCTGAGGATCGAATCATCTCCGGAAGCAAATCCAATGGTGAAGTATTCGCGCCCTTCCGAAAAATGGATGGGAACCAAAACAGCATCGGACCCATAGTCTTGAATTTGCCGGAAACGATGAGGCCACTCCGCATATTCGCGAGTGGTTGGGGCGGGGCTTGCCAGTCGAAACGCCACCACAGCGTCCAGTCGCGCCTTGATGGGAGGGATGCTTGCGGCTTCCGGAGCGTCCTCGTCGAGAATCCATAAGCAATAACGCTCGATGCCCTTGATGAATTCTTGAGTTCCGAAATAGCGTCGGACGAACTTACCAGCCTTTGGGTAACTCGCCAGCAGTTCTTGTCGATCCTCTGGACTCAGGATCAAGTTGCCATCGTCAGTAGGCATGTTTCCCTTATCCATCTTCGGCAGGCCGTTGATAGGCTTGCCCTCTTTCTCGACAATCGTGTCGTCCATCTCGATGAGGTAAGGACTGATGTTGCGCACCACCCTGGCAAGGTCTGCCGAGTAGAGGACTTTCTTGGCGCTGGATCGCTGCCGAATGCCGACGATCACGCAGGTAACGCCAGCCACCGCGGAAGCGTTGTTTCGCCACTTGAAGGCCTGATGAGCAAATCCGATCTCCATGCCTCGACGAAAAACGAGGGGCCAGAGCATCGAGACCATCTCGCCTTGGCAAAGAGAATTGGTAGCCACAAAGGCACACTGCGCTCCTGTCGGACCCGAATAGTCGGCCGCTTTCATATACCAAGCAGCAACATAGTCCAGGTTGCGATAGTTGTCGGTAAGGCCCGAGAAGATCAGGTCCATGTCTGACTTCTGACTTTCGTCCTGGTTGGAGCTGCCCAAGTAAGGCGGATTGCCCACCACATAGGTCTCCATGCCATCTCTTGGAGGACAGACACGCAGCCAGTCTTCGCGCAGGGCATTGCTGTGAACGATGTTGCCGCTTTCTCGAAGGGGGAGTGCCGGAGGCGCCGTCCCAAACTGCTCCTTGAAGAGCTCATTCATCTGGTATTCCGCGATCCACAGCGAGAGCTTTGCTGTCTCCGCCGCGAAGTCCGCCAGCTCGATGCCGTAGAACTGTCCCAGATGGATCCCCGTCATGGGCATTGCCGAGGTTCCTAGCTCTTTAAGCCTGCCGAAGATTCGGCTTTCAAGCTTTCGCAACTCACGGTAGGCAATGATGAGGAAGTTGCCTGAGCCGCAAGCCGGATCGAAGACGCGGATGCGCCCAAGCCTAGCAAGCAGTTTATTCAGCTTCGCTTCGCTGTCGCGTGCCGCCTCGAACTCCTCCTCCAGGGATAGCAGGAAGAGCGGCTGCAAGGCCTTCATGATGTTGGGCACTGAGGTGTAGTGCATGCCCATGTCGCCGCGCATGCCAGGCTCGACCACCGCCTGGATCATCGATCCAAAGATGTCCGGATTGATCGTGGACCATCTCAGCTCGCCGCAGCTTTTTAGCAGCCTTCGCGCTCGTCGCGAAAACGCGGGAATGACCGCCTCTTCCTTGAACAGACCTCCATTCACATAAGGAAAGCGCCGAGCGAACTCGGGCAATTCCCCGCGGCGGTCATTCGGCAGGCTCAAAGCCTTGAAGATCATCGACAGCGTAGAGGCGCAGTCGGAGCCATCTTCCGCGGTGTAGGTCAGAGCGGCCTGCGTGAACTGGCCAGGCTCGAAAATCGAGGTGTCCTCCGCGAAGAAGCAGAAGAGCAGCCGTGTCATGAAGAGGTTCAACCCGTGAGCTCGCTCCGGCGCCCTCCACCCCGGATTAGTCTCCAAGATGGCGTCATAGAGCTGGGCCAAGCGTCCAGTCGCTTTGATGTCTGCGGGGTTCTCGGCGACCCCTTCGTAGCGCTCGATTCCCGCAAGAGGCAAGAAGAAGTCGAACGCGTCGTTGAGCTTTGAGAACTCCGTGTCCAGCACTGCTCCGGTCTTAACATCCCGAGCGAGAACGTCACGGCCGTCAACGCAAAGCAAGATGCGCGGAGCGTCCTTCTTGCCTGTCCAAGCCGCGACCATGCGCTCAATCGACTCGCCGCCTCTTCCTTGCTCGGCAGCACGATAAAGAAGCTTCTTCTTCCAATGGACTTCGCCAGGCTCCCCTAGCAGATCCGGAGTGCTTGACTGGCGAAGCTTTGTGATCGTCGCTTTGGGGGCGTCGAAACAGGCCAAGAATTCGAAGGGGAACTCCGAGGGCTCGAAAGACTTGTCGATGAGATCCTTCAAGGAGGACTCAATCTCAGCGATGTTCATGCGCGAGGCTTTCTATTCAGTGATGCGGCGGCAAAGCCTGGGGCCAATGCTGCGCTTTCCACTCCGTAAAGGGTCTGCGGATTGCGCAGCCAAAGATGATGCGATTGCGGATCAAGGCCATGGTCGGGGCTCGCGTCCACATTCCAGCGGCGCAACACATAGCCAGCCAAGGCCGCCCGCGCCTTGAGCCTGAGCACGCCGTCGCTCATCCCGTAGTCGGCTTCGATAGCCTCCGAGTGTTCGACGCCAGGGTGCGGCACGAGCTCCATGTCCACCATTCGGGCCCATTGCTCGTCCGCAGGCAAAAGCTCCGAATCGGCAGCAGCGTCCTCGAGCTCCTGAACCTTGGATATGCGCGTAAGCACGAAGTCGCCAAAACCCCCGCGCTCGCGATCGAAGGCCCGCACATGCCAACGGAGCCCGTTGTCTGCCAGAGCTACCGGAACGACCTCGCGGCGCTTATGCCCGGACGACAGCGAGAGATAGCTCATGCGGATGGGCCTCTTCGCGCACATGCTGCGAGTGACAGCTCCTAGCACTTTGAGGTCGGGCCGAGTTAGCTGCCCGGGCCCCTCGCATGGAGCGGTCTGCTTCAACCCAAGATCAAGACCATCCCCAAAACCTTGCAACAACCAGGCAAGGACGCGATCGGGTTTGAAATCGAAGACCGGGTGGAACGACCTCGAAGGACGGTAGCAACGGGCTGCCGCGTCGTATTCCAAGTTTTCGGGGGCGATCTCCCGATAGAGGGCCAGATCGCGCGAGGAAGCCGCCGGCTTGATGCCGAAGCGGGCCTCGATGTCGGAGCGCCTCAGCTCGCCTGCGAAAAACGCGCGCAGCTCAAGGAACGCGAGGCGTTCGCGCTGCGCTTGCGAAGCATCCAGTGATTCCGGCAAGAGGCCCTTTCCCGGGCTTGCGGCCCGACTTAGACGCAAGAATCGCGCCCATATCGGAAAGATGATATCATACGAATCAAATTGATACGGACCGGTCGTGGCCAGGCGATAGCGTGGCAACGAACAATCCCAGGGACAACATGGCAAAAAAGAGCAAAGCCAGTTCGCACAAGAAGCAGCACTTCGTTCCTCAGTGCTACATGAAGCCTTGGCTCGACCCAGACTCCGTTGGCAAACCGAATCTCGATCCCTTCGTCTGGGTCTTTGACAGGGACGGCACCAACCCGCGGCGCAAGTCCCCAGGCAATCTCTTCACAGAATCAGACATCTACACGATCCCCGGGGAAGGCGGATCTCGCGACCTGAGGCTGGAACATGGATTTCAGCAACTTGAGGATCAGTTCACTCGCATCCGCAACCTCACGCTTGCCCAGCGACGCTGGCCCACTGCCGAACAACTGGCCTACCTCTACGCGTTCATCGCAACTGCACAAGCACGCACGCAGGCGAGCCGCGACCATCATCGGGAGCAATGGGGCCGCATCCGCGAACGCATGGAGGAATTTCAGAAATCTTTTGACGCCGCCAGCCCGGAAAAGAAGAAGGCCTTTGCCGCGATGCAGCCCCCTAGAAGCCTCGATAGTGGCCCAGGGATGACCATCGAAGACGTGAAGCGGTATGAGGAGCACCCAATCCAAAACATGATCGCCCCGGTAGTTGGAACCGTGATGCACTGCTTCTCTCGCATGCACATGGCCGTTCTATGCACTGATGATCCCCTCGGCTTCATCACATCGGACCACCCCTGCACTTGGTTCGATCCGGAAGCCTACAAGCTTCCCCCTTTTTACCGTGGGGCAGGGCTTGGCTCGGCCACTATCGAGGTCACGCTGCCAGTCTCACCTACCCAATGCATCTTGATCAGCCACCACGATTCATTTCAGGGCTACATCGACATCGAAGAAAGAGTGGTGGATGAATTGAATCATCGACACGTCGGGCACAGCAATGAAAGCATCGTCAGCTCACGTCACGAGGTTCGCCAGTCTTGGTTCACTCCGAGGGAGATCCCTGACGACGCGTGGGAAAAGGTCCGCGAACGAAAGATCGCAGCGGGTGAAATCAGCGACGATTGATCGAAAAACTGCCACGCCTCCAACAAGGAGGACTCTCTACGCGGCGCGCTCATATTCCTCGACCCACTCCCGGTGCTCGGATAGGGCTTCGCGCTTTTTGACCAGGCCGAGCATGTAGTCGCAGATCAGGTCGGCGTCCTTCGCTGCCGAGAAGATCGCCATGGGATCCTTCTTGATCGCCTTGACCCAGCTTCTGAGATACGCCGCGTGCTGGTCGCGGTGATGGGCGTAGGGGTCAGGGCCGGCTAGTCCCGATCGGCCCAGCTCCTGGGCTATGCCTGTCGAATGGGCGAGCAGGCATGAGGAGATTTCGGCCCGGAGCTCTTCCAGGGCGTAGGCCTCGTCGCCCCACTTCTTCGAGATCGCTTCGGTCCGGTTCAAGCACTTTTCATGCATCGACGCATGGGCGCACTCGTGCAGTTCCGTGACCCATCGGTCGTATGGCGTTTGGAACGCCCTGGGCGGCGGCATCCGTATCTCATGAAGGCTCGGGATGTAGCAGGCCTTGTCGCCTCCATGGATGACCATGAGGCCGGTGAGCTCCTTCATCGAGTCGACCACCGCCTGGGCCCGCTCCACCGACTCCAATCCATCGCTCGGCGTGGGATCGGCCTCCTGAATGGGGAACCCGATCAAGCTGCCGGCGCGCTTCATCGATCTTGCGAGCGAGGTCCGCTTCCCGCACGGCGAGCTCATGCTCATGGACATAAGGCTCGATGCCCAGGGCTTCATCGCCAAGGCGGCGCCAAACTTCGTCCGGCACACGCTCTTCGGCCTCTTCAATGCGAATGCGCTTGGCTCGGATGGCTCCCTTCGGCGGAGCCATTGCGATGCCAGGCAGGCGCGAGGTGTAGCCGGCTTCGCCGACGACCTTGCTGTTATGGTCAAGGTAGACCACGCGCAGCGTTTCAAAACGGGGATCGCGATAAACCTGCGCCAGAGCGGCGAGGTCGCCAACCGACCTTATTTGCCGGCCGACGAGTTGGTTAGGTCGTCCTGCGACGAAGTTTGCGATGAGGCGGTAACCAAGTAAGGTGCTTTGGGCGCGACCATTTTTAGTCCCTTGTCCGACCAAATTAAGGCCGAGCCGTCGGCGTAGTAGTGCGGGAACGGCTCGACCGTCCTCTCGCTGGGCTTCGGTGGTTCCGGGTCGGGTGGTGAGGTTGTCATATGGGTCATTCTAAAGGCCTTTCGGTTCGGCAACGCTAGGGCTTCAAGCTCTGCATCGGATTGCGAGAGTTGTTGTTGGTCAGATGCCTGCTTCAGCCAACAACTCTGCCGCAGTCATTTCTAGCCCTTTTGCTATCTTGACAAGGCTCATGATCGTAAAGTTATGCTCCCCTCGCTCCATCCCGCCCATGTAGCTTCGGTCGATACCTGCGTCGTTTGCAAGCTGCTCTTGGGAGACTCCCTTTGAAGTCCGAGCCTTCTTGATGGCTACTCCCACAGCCATAAGGACTGGGTCGCCAGCATGGTTCGGAGAGGGTTTTGCCATGCCCAAAATCCTGATGCCTTGCGGCATACAGAACCACGGGATACGATACCCAAAAATCAATGGTGGCTTATGGCTTACACATGGTCTTATGCAGCAACGGGTTTGACGATGGCCTTGGTTGGTCTCAGCACGGGGCAAGCAATGGTATCCCCCCTTAATCGGCCTAACCTGCTGCGTTCGGGTTTTGGTCAAATCACTTTCGGCATTGTCGGAGTGATTTTGACCTTGATGCTCTTTTACTTCGGCTTCCGTTTGCTTTATGACAACGGTTTTTGGGGACTGATACAGCTAGTTGTCGTCGCCGTTGCTGCCGGATTTTTTTCAAGACTTTCGATTTTTCAAAATGCCCTCGTGCCTTATATTTTGTCGGTGGCATGCTTGGCGCAAGCAGTGAAGATTTGGTAATGAGATAAGCGACTATTGCCATTAGATTCAACGGTATAGCGTTAAAATTTAATAACATCTCCTTTTCACGACTTCCGTATTTTCCAACTTGAGAAAAGCATGAATCGGCAGAAAATATTAAAAATCCCCACCCAACAGGCCATTTAAAAAGTCGATACAGACTTAAAACATCATTGATTTGAGGGTGCCACAGTCCTTACTCACTCAAGATAAATCGCTTGTGAGCAGTTCTGATAGGTCGGGCATTGGAGTGTCTCGCCACTCGGAAATTTTTCGAGCGCCAGATAATTTTCACTGAATTAAATTGGCCTGAAATATTAATATCCATCAAACCTTCAGATGGCGAATTAGTGATTAAAAACCAATTTAAACGCAATGCAGAATAGCATTATAAATATGTTACGCATCTTAATGATTATTAAATTGGGCATTGAGAATTTTCTTGGAATATCCCTCGCTATTTTTATTTTCTTTTTACCAATGACCATTGTCACAGGAGTCTTTGTATCCATTTTTTGGATTGGACGAGAGTCAATTAGTCAAATTAACTGTTTGTTCTCTCGCTGTGTTACTTTGGATGGGCGAAAAATTATCTATGACAATGCCTTAAAAACATCAAATGCGTGCGAGGTTTTTTTAGAATCGGATATCGGTAAGGTCGCATTAAAAATGTCAGAATCTGCTTGGCTTGAGCGGTATGAGAAATATGGGATAAACGATTCATTGTTTCGTGCCTACGATAGTTATCAAACTCTTCGATCAAGCCCTCTGAAATTTGAGAGAGAGTGGGAGAGAGCGAATTACCAAGAAATAAAAGAGTCCTGCAAACGCTTATCCGAGGTCGTGTTCAAGTGACCAGATTTTCAATCCAAAATTTTGGAGAAGCTCAACATCCGAGGACAACTTCAAATTCGCCAGGGGAACTTCGAAGATCGATAGCCCGGCAGTAGCTTTGCGGCTGGGAGCCTCAGCTTGCGCGGCCGCGCGGCGCTCTTGCGCTTCTTTCTCCGTCTTCAGTTTGGCCGAGGTGTCGTCAAGAACAGCACCAGGCTCTTTCGGCTCGTCATTCGTTTGCGTTAGACTCTCACCTGCGCTGGCTGCAGACGGCGTAGCCCCCGTAAACGGAAGGATCAAGTCAGGCCTAGCCTGCTTCCCTGTTAGCCCTGCGGGGGCGCCTAGAAATTTCCGCCGCAGCTCCGAGCGATGGGCGCATCATGACCGGAATCGTTTTCAGGCATGCCAGCTTGGGGATTGTTCTCCGGCGGCAGTCGGCGTCGATTCGCCCCCAGGCACCGTTAAACGCGTTTTGTGCCTTTTGGGGCCGCAGACGTAGCCTCGACCCCAAGCACCCGCCGAAATCGCCATAGCGCGTGTTTAAATCGGCGTGGCGCTCCGAATTGGTCATCGAATATTCGGTGCCGAGTGAAAGCGGCTCTGGGATCCGCGCTCATCGGGATCACCGTCTGCCATCAATAAAGCACCGTTTGCTGAACCTCCCCACCAGTACGGCGAAAAGGCAGCGCCCGCCGTGAGCGCATCAGGCAAGAGGTTAGGAATCAAACATATTCCTATTCCCCAGCCGCCCATGATTTCGCCCACCTCGCCAGCATCCGTGACGACGCATTGCGGGTTTTGCTGTGATAGCGCAGCTCATGGCACTGCCGGCACGCAGGCGCGCTCCGCAGGTACAAAACCGAGCAGCGCGCTCCACATAACGGACACAGCATCCATCGCCGCTGCCCTCCCCAACGATGCCTTGTCTCATTGAGTTCGACCGCCCAGGACTGATGGTAGGCATTGATCATAAGTCGGTCGCCGACGATTTGGCCATTGATCGATTCCCCCCAGCCGGCAAGCAGTCGCGCCAGAGTCAGCCTAGGACATTGCTCTACGTACATCGTGATGGCATTTTTCTCCCGCCGTCCACTGCCCCAGCCACCCATGATGACCCCCTAGGTTTTGTCGAAATGATTATGTTTTATCACCTCCGTATCTATTCGACTTATCTCCAGCAAGCCTAAAGGCCGCCAAAAGAAAAGTTGGGAAAGTTGTATGCGCACACGAAGAGAGAAAAATTATTAGGGCATTTTGATTTTATGCAGATCGTACGCGCATACAACAAATCCAATTTATTCTCGATCCGAGGCCTTGCGATGGCGCTTCGCTGCGACTGATTGGATCGCCGCGTGTCTTGCGGCTCGCTCTTTAGTAATCCGCGCGGCCTGCTTGGCGAAAATTCTATGAACATTAGGGTTAACAGCAAAAAATCCGCTGGATCGCCTTCCCGGCCTGCCAACCTGCCTTGACGGAGTGACATCTACGACCCAGCCGAACTCTATGAGTAAATCGATGGCTCCTTCCGCGTGCCGCGGATCTGCCTGCTGCCAACCCGTCGCATAACGCGTCAGGTCTCCTCGCATAAGCGTTTTCCAACCTCTCGTCAGGATCGCCTCACAAGCCGCTTTCATTAACTCCGTTGAACTACCTGCTCGCTTTTCAATAGACTCGTACACCGCTTCGCTGTGGCGAAACAGCACAGTCATTATCTCCAGAGCGCGCTTGAAGGTCGCCAGGTTGAGTGCCGAACGGAACTCCCCCTCAGCCGCACATTCGAGACAATGCAGGGTCAACATGACCCGCCCTAGAAAGCCGGGAAACTTGTCGAGGTGTTCGGCAAAGCGCGCCTGAGCAGTGCGCTGCGCAATGGTGCGCATATCTTGGTGATATTTTTCCATCTGAAGCAGCACAGCATCTTCAACGACAACGTCACCAACAACTTGATCACGCGACCACTCATACAACTGCCTAATTAATCTTTCGCACTCCTTCTCAAGTGAGGGAAGTATCCTCATCTCGTAATCAAGGTCGCCGGGTCTAGGTAGAGCATAGGTGAGGAACCGCTGGAAGAGACCGTCGCTTCCTCCGCGACGGAACAGCTCTGCCAATTTTTCAGGTTGGACGCCAGCGATTATTCCAACGCTGAAGTTTTCGATCACCATGGGAACGATCGTGCTTTTACGGTTGATAGTTTTTCCACCTCCGTCGAACATTGCAAGATATGCAGCCCGATCCTTACCCGTACCCCCGTTGTACGCATCCATCTGCCCAACAAAAGCGGTCAGTTCATCGTGGTACATGAAAATCCCGGAAGGATTGTCTTGCAGCAATTTTCCGAGGGCTTCAACCGTCGTGTCTGAGGCGAGTATTTGTTTCCATGGCGGCTGCGGCAGGGATTCAAATTCCTTTGGCTTCTTTCCTTCGCATGACTGAATGAAAGCAAGCCGAACCTTCAGCGAGGCTTGAGTAACCTCTTGATCAATTTGCTGAACGAACTTCATCGCTGCTGAAATCGTCGGACTTTTGCCACCTCCCGCAGCAGCGACGATTCCTCCCCACAAGAAAGGTGGCAAACTCAGGGGGCCAACTCGCAGCCGGACTCGGTGATCGATCATGTTTGATGCCACCACCAACAAGGCGAAGGCGTAGCCGCCTGCATCAAAGCCGGATTGTGCACTTAACGCAAGACAGTAGCGGGCAATGGCTTCTGGCAACTGATTTACTGGAAATGAAGGAGCTGCGTACTCCACGAACGGATCTACAAGCGCGGGCCATGAGTCCGGCCGAGATTCATCCTTACCTTGCGGGATCGGTGTGTGTGGGTGAGTTTCCGCTTGAACTGGTTCAGTTTCAGCTTGAACCGATGTCTCGCCAGTCGGCTCGCAGCCGGGTACAGAAAAAGCGGCGGTCTGAGCCAAATTTTGTTGACCCATATCGCTTTCAGCGTCCCGCAGAGGCTGTGAATCGGCACCGCCAAGTTTGGCCAGAATTCCGCTCAGGTCAATTTCATTTGGGTCGGGATGCAGAAAAAACGTCTGTCCGCCGTGCGCGTGGCTGTTGATCACGGGCGTTCCTGTCGGGTTCGCATAGAACTTCGCGACCCCCACCCCGCTGCCATAATCTGGCTCCAGTGGGTCAGCACATGGCTGACCGTCGCACCCTCCAGGGTTGGCCAATAGCTCGCCTACATCGACCCAGCCGCTCGAAAACTTGATCTGGATGCCTGGCACAAGGTCGAATCGCGCCGATGATGCCCCGTTCGTCAACGCAGCTTCTAAACACGCCGCAGCAGCCCCACGCGACATGTTGTTTCTGGAAGCCACGGCATCGACACGCGTCTCAATCCATTGCTGCCGTATCCGTTGTACCTCTTCCTCGACGCGCAGGTGCAACTCGCCAGTTATTTCGGCAAGCCGCGTTTGCTCGTCCGCCGTCAGATCGGAAATCAGGCGTGAATCGAATAAAAACACACCGCCCTGATGGCACCCAATGTGTTCTTCTTTCCGCTGAACTAGCCCTTCGTTAAGCACGACCCTTTGGAACAACGGTTGGTTTGGGGTTTTCATCGCTAGGTCGACTGGCGACTTGATCAATACGATGCCGGTTTTCGCGACAACCGGAGTTCCAAACCCGGCGAGAAGCAGGCGTTGATGTAACGCCTTCAGCGCACGCGGGATATCGCTGGCATCGGCGACAGGAATTGCATAATGCTGACCGCCGGCTCCTTTTAGCTCTGTCCCGGTCGAAACGTCATACACCCATGCGGATGAGCTGGGTGCGTAAACATAAGAAGCGGACGCAAGCGCAGGAACGGCCCGAGCGTACACATGGAATTGGTCATCACCAGAGTCCGTTGGGTAGTCGTTATCGAGAAACATGACTCCCGGCCCGTTGGGAAATGGCAGATCATCTTTGGAACGTGCGATCTCGTCGGCATCGCGTTTTGAATGCTTTGTGGCGACCCTCAGCCCGTCCGAATGAGGCACTCCGCCGACAAAGATATCGGCACTCGACGCATGGCGGAACTCCTGTGCTAGCTCCTCAATCGAGCGAATCTCCAAGATGTGAGCTGTCGCCGATGTTCCGGCAGCGAGGTTCTCCCTTTGAAGTTGGCCGGCGCTGTCGATGAAATAGTGCTTTCCAATGGGTTCGGTGTAACTGAGTCGAGTGAACTGAGCGGCTGCCTGAACACTGTAAGGCACCTCGGGTACGTCAGCGGCGGTCGGATCCACCGCTGCCGGAACCGCTCTTTCGGCGCGCCGACCGCCTGGCCAGAGTTCAAGAACTTCTCCGCCCTTGATCAGCGCGATTCCGTCGTACCGCCCATGCTTGAACTGATCTGCGACTCGCATGAACGAATCAGGATCTGTCCTCTTTCGGGGTTCGGTCAGTCGATCGTCAGGCGTGAATAATCGCCTTTTGCCGTCCACTTCTTTGTAAAGCAGGGCGTAATCAGCTCCGGTCATTTGCAGATGCTTCACCGATTTTTCGCAATCCAGAGTTGTGCTTGGACCTTGAACGCGAGCCTCATCTGACTTTTCTGGCTTGCTGCCAATGGCTTTATCGATGCCCTCGGGGTGACGTGCGTTCATTTCCGCACCTCACCAGCAAGCAGAGCGGCTACGTCGACCACCTTCCACAAAAGTGCGTTGCCAATCTTGACGGGACGAATGCCGAAGCACTGCCCAGTCAGACAGTAGTTTTTTCTGATAGTCTGAGGAGACTTGTTTACGGCGTGAGCGAACTCAGCGGTGCGAATATGGTCGCGACCTTGTGCAACTTTGGCGAGTGTTGATAAAGGGGTCATCTCGAATCCTGTTAAATGAAGTTTTCGATACCGGCCTCGCGGCCCGGCTATTTCATAGACACCCCTTTGAATAAGTAATGAGCTGATTTTCAGCCGCGGCCAGCAATTCGACTCAACGCAAATTGCTGGAACGAGACCCCGCGAATTTCAATTGCCTGCTGAGGAGCAAACATAAAGCCTCCGGAACAATTCGAGCTTTTGTTCCGAAGCATGAATTTCGACTTACCAGGAATGGCGAAGTGCCTTGTCTTGGACTACGGGGCCTCTATGACGAGTGATCTCACAGGCAGATGCTTGTCATCGACCTGAAGCCGCGATGCGACTCTGAAAGCGCAGGGGGGAACTACTGATTCCAGCTCAAAGCTGGTGGAGAGATAGTGGGCGCCTCTCTTCCGGGCGATCGGATTTCAGGCTCATGGTGGGCGCTATGCCTGCCGCAACCAACATCCAATGCTCAATCCTCGTATGCCACATCCGCAGAAGGTCGATTGGACGCGCACGGTAGTGTTTTTCAGCTATTGCACTGGGCTTGTGTCCCATGATCTGCGCGGCAATGCCCGCCGGGCATTCTAACCACTCAGACAGCGTCCCGAAAGATCGGCGTAGACCATGAATAGTTAGGTCAGGTATGCCCGCACGCTCACAAGCAGCATCGTGCTGAATTCGCGGCTCTTGCAATCGGCCAGAACGTGCGGTCTTGCTGCTGAAAACCCAAGGCGAAGGTGACCAGTCAGACGAATCAACTTTGATTTTCTTGCCACGCAAAATACGCTGATCCGGCGGCGGGGTGTTGTTCCGTCGCTCTAAATCGAGCAACAGCTCGGAGACATACGGAGTCAATGGGATTTCTCGGCGCCCCTCGACTTTATCTCTAATAGTCAGCCTGCCCCATTTGAAATCGACATCCTTCCATTGCAGATTTGCCAACTCCTCGCGCCGCGCGCCCGTGAGAAGCAAAATTTGAAGGTAGGCCGAGATTGTCGGATTCGATATCGCCCTGACCTCGGTGAACCAGGAAGCCAGTTGTTCTCGTTGGAGACAATCCGACTTGGCCGCGCGTTTCGGCAAGACGTTACGAGCGACGCGAGATGTTTTGATGTTCGCTTCAATCAGTCCACGATAGGCCGGCTTGACATCACACCAGTTTAAGAAAGCACGAAACAGCCGAAGCCCCAATGCTGCTTGGGTGGAACGCAGTCGTGCCTCGCCTTTTAACCATTGCTCAAGCCGTTCGGCAGTGATCTCCACCAGTTTCAAATCAAGCAAGCCCGCCAGCACGCCTGGTTGCGTCACACCCTGCCCCCTGAGGCGCTGCTCACCGCCGCGATGGGCCAATTTCATGTGGTCTGCAAAGTGGCGCACGCCCCATTTATCGCGACATTCGGCAACGTATTCAGCCCAGGCATCGGCGACACGAATCTCCGCCCGCATTTGATCAAGACGCTGCGCCTCTGCTTTCGCGGCTTGCTCAGCAGCCTGCTCACGCGGATCGACTCCCTGATCGATTAGCGTCTTTAACTTTGTCGCCTCGGCTTGAGCTTTGGCAAGCGTCCAAGTACGCGGGTCGCCGATCGTCAAGCGGATGGTGCGCTTGTGTAGGCGCGTCTCAAATACGTAGGACCGAGCGCCAGCCCGCGTAATACGCAAGCCTAGGCCTGGCGTTTTGGCGTCCCAATGAATCGTTTGAGAGTTTGTGCCTGTCGCGTTGGGTCGATATTCGAGATCGTCGACGCGGGCTGCTGTGAAGTTGATTCTCGACATGATCTTTGTTCCGTGTAGGCGCTGTGTAGGCAAATTCTACCAATCCACAGTAATACATGGAACAACTGAAAGTTCAAGAATTACTGTTTTTACCATTAAAATCAGTATGTTGACGAATTGCTGGAATACAGAGCAACTTAGGGGAATATACTTTTCTTCGGACTGTTAATCCGCAGGTCCCTGGTTCGAGTCCAGGTCGGGGAGCCAGAATACAGAAAAGCCCAGCCTTCACCGGTTGGGCTTTTTGCTTTCCGAGGCGGTTCGGTATTGGATGTGTCGAGCGAATTT
>JACCDS010603730.1_pt1 | contig 21343 bp, 13 predicted proteins | sample 7446441 | NCBI WGS metagenome assembly JACCDS01 (sample SAMN15323445, study PRJNA562643) | freshwater metagenome | isolation source: river surface water | place: USA:Blue River Watershed | collected 2017-08-17 | reverse complement strand
TCATCATCCTCGGCACCCGCCAGGCGCTGGGCGAGGCGACCTTCGCCGACTGGGGCTGGCGCATCCCGTTCCTGATCTCGATCGTGATGCTGGGCATCTCGGTGTGGATCCGCCTGTCGATGAGCGAATCGCCGGCCTTCAAGAAGATGCAGGACGAGGGCAAGACCTCCAAGGCGCCGCTGTCGGAATGCTTCGGCGAGTGGAAGAACCTGCGCATCATCCTGCTGGCGCTGTTCGGCCTGGTCGCCGGTCAGGCCGTGGTCTGGTACACGGGCCAGTTCTATGCGCTGTTCTTCCTGACCAGCGTGCTGAAGGTCGATGCCTCCACCGCCAACATCCTGGTGGCCGCCGCGCTGCTGCTGGGCACGCCGTTCTTCGTGATCTTCGGCACCGTGTCCGACCGCATCGGCCGCAAGCCCATCATCATGGCCGGCCTGCTGCTGGCGGCGGTGACCTACTTCCCGCTGTTCAAGGCGCTGACCCAGGCCGCCAACCCGGATCTCGCCCGTGCCCAGGCCGGCGCGCAGATCGTGGTCGTCGCCGACCCGGCCACCTGCTCGTTCCAGGGCAGCCCGATCGCCCGCGAGATCGACTTCACCAGCGCCTGCGACATCGCCAAGCGCGGTCTGGCGCAAAGCTCGGCCAGCTACAGCAACCAGGCGGCACCGGCCGGCACGCCCACGCACATCCTGATCGCCGACCAGCGCATCGACGTGCCGACGGCCACGCTCAACGCGGCGGGCAACCAGTTCAGCCCCGAGTCGGCCGCCCAGATCGCGGCCTTCCGCAAGGCGCTCGCCGAAGGCATGGTCGCCGCCGGCTATCCGACCAAGGCCGACCCGGAGAAGATCGCCAAGTTCGAGATCGTGCTGATCCTGACGGTGCTGGTGATCTACGTGACGATGGTCTACGGCCCGATCGCCGCCACGCTCGTGGAGCTGTTCCCGACCCGCATCCGCTACACCTCAATGAGCCTGCCGTACCACGTCGGCAACGGCTGGTTCGGCGGTCTGATGCCCACCATCGCCTTCGCCATGGTGGCCCAGAACGGCAACATCTACCACGGCCTGTGGTACCCGGTGGTGATCGCGCTGGCGACCTTCGTGATCGGCATGCTGTTCGTGCGCGAGACCAAGGACGTCGACATCTACGCCAAGTTCCTTTACTGGCACCCGAACCGCGTGCGTCGCTGATCGGCCTGCGCCAGCAGCTCGACCAGGCTGCTGGCCTGCAGCGGCGACAGGTCGTCGCGCAGGCCCTGCAGGCGCGGCTCGCGCACCATGACGCCGCTGCGGCGGCGCGTGTTGGCCTCGATCGCATCGAAGGCCAGCGACATCACCAGGCCCGGTCGCACGCTGCGCACCGGGCCGTGTCGCGCCACGGTGCTGCCGCGCACCAGCCGGTCGATGCGGGTGCGTTCATCGGCCGACAGGCCCTGGGCGCAGCGCGCCAGCGGCAGCAGCAAGAGCCCGTCGGGAGACGGGTCGGGCGGCCGCTGCAGGGCGATCGCCTCGATCACCGCCTCGACCTCGGCCGCGTCACGCGGCGGGCGATTCCACACCGCCAGCGTGCAATCGACATGCAGCCCGGCATCGCCTCCGGTGCCGGGCTGGGCATGCAGCAGCAGCACGCGCGCGGTCATCGGAGTCACCGCCAGACGCCAGCGTTCACGCTCGATCTCGCCGGGCGCGGCCCGACTCGACGATGCGGGCTCCCTGCGCATCAGCAGCAGGCCCTCGGCCTCGCGCCAATCGGTCAGCACGACCGGTTCGGCCCGGCGCCAGAACGGTGAGTCATGGCCGTCGATCCCATCCCCCTCGAACACCCGCAGCCACACCGGCGTGCGCCGGCATACGCCTGCGCCGGGCGGCGTCTTGCCCAGCCGGGCCTGCAGGGTCCCGCCGGGTTCGCGCGGCAGCAGCTCGCCGTCGAGCACCAGCGGGGCCGGCAGGTGTGCCGTGGCCTCGATCAGGTCGGGAAAGGCGGCATCCAGCAGGCGCGGGCCGGTGGTCCACAACCGGGTCTGGACGCCCCCGGGCCCCGGCTCTCGCACCAGCCGCACCGGCAGCCCGCCGAGGTCGGGCAGGGCGATCCAGTCGTCGACCGGGCCGAGCCGGTCCTGTCGCGACGAGACATCGCCGTCGAACACCGGCCAGACCCGCGCAGCGACCGGCAGGCCTGACTCGTCGGCCCGGGCGGGTGCCACCAGCGCGGAACAGCCAGCCGCGGTGGGACCGGCGGCCCCGGCGGCATGGGTGGTCCAGTCCGCCCACCGTTGCGCGACGATCGTCGGCGGCAGACCGGCGTGGCGGGCGACCGCTGCCTGCAGCGTTTCCGGGCGCAGCACGGCGGGCCAGCGGCCGAAGCTCAGTCGGATCGCCACCTCGCGTGCCGGGCCGTGCAGGGCGCGCCAGGCTTGCACCAGCGCCTCTTCGGCGCACGGGTGTGTCTTCAAGGGCGTCAGCACCTGGGTGATCCAGGCCGACAGCGACGGGCTGGGCGCAGGGCCGGGCTGGGTCTGGGTCTGGGTCTGGGAATCGGCCATGCCCAGCGCGACGGTTTCCGCCAGGTCGCCCACGGCCTTGTGACTGGCCTCGAACAGCCAGTCCGGCAGTCCGCAGGCCCGGCGGGCAGCGGCGTTCAGCAGGGCGGGGGCCAGACCCGGACGCAGGGCCCGACCGCCGCCGAGCAGGTGCAGCGTCCAGGCGGCATCGGCGGGGGCGCTCAGGTCCAGCAGCCGTGCGAGCCGGTCGACGGCGACTTCGGCGGGCCAGGGGTCGAGGAAAAACGACAGGTGGTCCATCGCACAAGCTTAGCGGCGCCTTGTCAGTCCCCGATTGGGTCACGAACGGGGCTTATCGCCCGCAAGCTTGGGGCATCACACCCAAGCCTGAACGGCTCGGCCATCCCCTGGTCAAGGGGGGTGCGGTCGAAAACGTCACCAACTGTTCTAGAGTGCATCGAGACATGTTGCACACCTTCCGGCCTGCGCCTGGCGCCGGGATCGGCAGAGACGGCACGGCGAGCCGGCTCCGGTCGCGCAACAGGCGTCCGGGCGTGGCTCAGGAAAATGGGACAGAACGATGAGAACGATGCGTTTGGGAGCGATAGCCGCAGGGCTGCTGATCGGCACGGTGATGCTGGCGCTGGTCGCCGAGCGGGCCGTGACCCTGTGGCAGGCACCGGATGCCGCCCGGCTGTCGGGCGCCAGTGCCGACATCCGCCTGCTGCTGGCCGGCGCGGTGGTGGCCTGGGCGCTGGCCATCGCGGTGGCGCTGCTGCACCTGGTCTCGCGCCAGGACCGCATCGCCGAACAGGAGATCCGGCTCGGCCGCATGCTGTCCGAGCAGGAGGTCCATCTGGCCGCCCGCTGCCGCGAGCTGAGCGCGCAGCTGCTGCACAGCCGCGAGGTGGTCATGAACGACATGGTCTCGCTGGACACCGCGCAGCAGCATCGCCAGGGGCTGCAGGAGATGCGATTCGCCAGCGTCGAGGCGTCGCTCAAGCGCATCGATGACAGCCTGACCGAGCGCCTGGAGGGCATGGCCGCGCTGGTCAGCCACCATCTGCAGGCCAGCAGCAGCCGCCAGTCCGGCAGCGACGGCGCAGCGGCCGTGCCGGTGCTGGAAGCCCACCTCAAGCGCCTGGACCGCCAGCTCGCCACCCGCTTCGACGAGATCGAGGCTCGCATGACCCAGCCCGCCGCGCTGGGCGGGGCGTCCGGCTTCGTCGACTTCGATCCGTTCTCGCCGGTGTCGGCCTATCACGGCCTGAACGACAGCCAGGCTGGCGGTGCGGTGCTCGACGCGCAGATGCTGCGCGATCTGGCCAATCGCGTCGGGCAAATCGACGGTCGCCTGGAGCAGCTTGGCGCGGGCACGCGCAGCGATCTGGCCGAGCTGGGCGCCATGCTGGTCCGGCTGGAGCGCCGCATGGAGCACCCGGCCAGCGGCGCGGGCGTGACCGACGTGGCGCCGGTGGTCGATGCGGCGCTCAAGCGCGCCATCGATGCGCTGGGCCGTCGCCTGGACGGCATCGAGGTCTGGCTGCGCCAGCACGGCGAGCATGTCGGCCTGGCCTTCACGGACCTGTCGCAGCGCATCGAGGAACGTTCGGTCAACAACTCGGTGTTCGGCGAACTGGGCGCCATCAACGGCAACAGCCTGGCGATGCCGCTGGACCTGAGCGTGCAGGGCGCAGGGCCCAACGGCACCTCGAACGGCAACCCGAACAGCGGCCTGCAGGACCTGCAGTCGATGATCCTGAACCTCGCGCACCTGCAGGTCGACCTGCGTGCCGAGCGCAGCCAGCTGCGCAAGCGTCTGCGTGATCTCGGCGGTGACGCGCCGGCCGCAGCCGCTGGCTGAGGCCGACGATCGGCACGATCAGCTCACGATGTAGGCCGCCGCGCCGGTGGCGATCAGCGCGCCGGCATCGTTGGCCAGTCGCATCTGCACCGAGGCGACCCGTCCACCGAGCTTGGTGACCGTCGCGCTGGCGATGAAATGGGCGCCCAGGCCGGGCCGCAGATAGTCGATCCGCATGTCGATCGTGCCCAGCCGCGCGAAGCGGTGCATGACCTGTTCGGCGGTCTCGTCGGCGTGCTTGTCGGCCATCGCCAGCATCACCGCATTGCCGCCGGCCGCATCGAGGGCCGAGGCGATCACGCCGCCGTGCAGCCGGCCGTAGAGGTAGTGACCGACCAGGTCGGCCCGCATGTCGAGCTGCATGCGGTAGTCGTGCGGGTCCATCGAGACGGTGCGCAGGCCGAGCACCTCGTTGAAGCGGATGCGCAGGTCGAACAGCTCGCGCAAGGCGGTGTCGACCCGTTGTTGTTCTTCGGCGGAGCGACGGGGCGGCGGGGTCTGGGTCATGGGGCAGGAGGAGCGAAGCGAGTCGCCATGTTAGGTGCCGATGCCGCGCGGGGCTCCGCTATCGTTGCGCGATGCATGCACAGCGCCGCCCCATCGGTCCGACCTCGTTGACGAGGTTCTCAAGGCTTGCGAGGCTCGACCGCCTCGATGCGCTGCGCGGTTTCGCGATGGTCTGGATGACCGTCTTCCACGCCAGCTTCGACCTCAACAACTTCCGCCTGATCGCGCCCCAGGACTTCTACCGCGATCCGTTCTGGACGGGGCAGCGTCTGGTGATCGTCTCGATCTTCCTGGCCTGCGCCGGCGCCTCGCAGGCCGTGGCGCAGCAGCAGGGCGTGGGCTGGTCACGCTTCTGGCAACGCTGGTGGCGCATCGTGGCGTGCGCCCTGGTGGTCAGCGTCGCCTCCTGGGTGATGTTTCCCAACAGCTGGATCAGCTTCGGCGTGCTGCACGGCATGGCGCTGATGGTGCTGCTCGTGCGGCTGCTGGCACGGCTGGACCTGCGCTGGCTCGCGGCGCTGGCGGTGCTGGCCCTGGTCGCCCCGCAGGTGCTGGCCGACCCGTTCTTCGACAGCCGCTGGACCAACTGGGTCGGCCTGGTCACGCGCAAGCCGCGCACCGAGGACTTCGTGCCGCTGCTGCCGTGGCTGGGCGTCGTGCTGGCCGGCTACATCGCCACGCGCGTGGTGCTGAGCCGGGCGCCGCACTGGCTGGACGGCCCGCTGCCGTCGGCACTCGACCCGCTGGCCCGGCTGGGGCGCTGGTCGCTGTCGTACTACATGGTCCATCAGCCCGTGCTGATCGGGCTGTGCATGGCGTGGGTGGCGTTGGTGAGGACCTGAGACGAGAGCGTGAGAAGGGCGTGAGAAGGGCGTGAGAAAGGCGTGAAGAGGGCGTGAAGAGGGCGTGAAAAAGGGCGCACGAGGCGCCCTTGTCGATGCTGGCGATCCGCCATGCCGGCAGGCCGGCGGGCGGACTCACGTCGCGATCACTGCGAGAACTTGTAGTCCGTCTTGGCCTTGTTGCGCAGGTCGTCGCGGAACTTGCCGATCTTGGCCTGCTGCAGGCGCTGTTCGAGCTGGGCCTTGACCTCTTCCAGGGCCGGGAACTGGGCGTCACGCACGTCTTCGAGCTGGATGATGTGGAAGCCGAACTGGCTGCGCACCGGCTCCTGGGTGTAGGCGCCCTTGCTCAGGCCGACCATGGCCTGAGAGAACTCGGGCACGTAGTTGGCCGGAGCGGCCCAGTCCAGGTCGCCGCCGTTCTGGGCCGAGCCCGGGTCCTTGGAGGCCTTCTTGGCCAGGTCCTCGAACTTGGCACCGCCCTTGAGTTCGGCGATCAGGGCCTTGGCCTCGTCTTCCTTCTCGACCAGGATGTGACGGGCGCGGTATTCCTTTTCGCCGGCACCGGCCTTGACCTTGTCGTACTCGGCCTGGACTTCGGCGGCGGTGACCGGGTTCTTCTTCTGCTGGTCGGCGAACAGCTCGCGGATCAGCAGGCTCTGACGCGCGATCTCCATCTGCGTCTTGTATTCGTCGTTGCGCTGCAGGCCACGCTTCTCGGCTTCCTGCACGAAGATCTCGCGCAGCACCAGCTCGTCCTTGACCTGACGCTCCAGCTCCGGCGTGCGGGGCTGGTTGCCCTGCTTGGTGATCTGGGTCATGAAGGACTCGAAGCGCGCGGTCGGCACGCCCTTGCCGTTGACGATGGCCACGTTCTGGGCCTGTGCGACGGCGGGCAGCAGCGCGACGGCGAGAGCGGCGGCGGGCACGGCGCGGATCAGCGAGCGCAGGGCGTAGGGAAGCTGTTGCATGGGAGAAAACACCTGTTTGGAAAGGAAGCCGGGTGGGTCGCGGACGGTGCGTGGACCGTGGGCCTGCCGGCGGTGAAATGGATCGTGGAGGTCGTCCGGGTTGTCCGGCTCAGGGCTGCTGAGCGGTGGCCTGGCCCTCGTCCGCATCGATGGCCAGCGCGTGGATACCACTGTCCATCAGATCCTTCAGGGCATCATACACAAGGCGATGTCGGGCCAGACGGGCCTTGCCGGCGAAGGCCGGCGCACGGATGACGACCGTGAAATGTCCCCCGCTGGACGCCCCGGCATGACCGGCGTGGGCGGCGCTGTCGTCCTTAACGGCGAGGCTGTGCAGCGGCGCGATGCGCTCGCGCAGGCGGGCCTCGATGTCGGCCGCGCTGACCTTGCGGGGCGCGTTCAAGAGGCCTGCTCCGGCTTCATGTGACGGTGCATGTAGAAGCCCTGCGCGACCATGAAGACCAGCATCAGGCCCATGCCGCCGAAGGCCTTGAACGTGGCCCAGGTGCTGGTGCTGAAGTTGTAGGCGACCCAGATGTTGAGCACGCCCATGAAGGCGAAGAAGCCCGCCCAGGCCCAGTTCAGGCGCTGCCAGGCGAACTCGGGCAGGTCGATCTGGCCGCCCAGCATGGCGCGCAGCAGGTTCTTGCCGGCGACGATCGGCGCGAGCAGGAAGGCCAGCGACATCACCCCGTAGAGCACGGTCGGCTTCCACTTGATGAAGGTCTCGCTGTGGAACCAGATCGTCGCCCCGCCCATCACGGTCACCAGGCCCAGGCTGACCCACAGCATCGTGTCGACCTTCTGGCCGCGCAGCTTGAGGAACAGCACCTGCGCCAGCGTGGCGAGGATCACCACCACCGTGGCCAGCAAGATGGGCGCCTCGGTCGCGCCGACGACACCGCCGGAGACCAGGCCGCCGAGGTGCTCGGTGGCGAAGGCCGCAGCCTCGTCGGACCGTCCTTCGGCGGCCTTGAAGGTCGCGAAGAACAGGATGATCGGAAGGAAGTCGAGCAGCAGTTTCATGCGCAGGCGTGGAGGTTGGGAGCAGGCAGGAGCCGGATTATCACGATCGCGACGGGGCATCCGGAGCGCCGCCGAGCCCTCGCAAGGGTCTGCGGCGTGCGATCTGCCCCCGGATTCAGGCGGGGTCGTACGGCTTGAAGTCGATCGACGCCGAGTTGATGCAGTAGCGCTCGCCGGTCGGCTCCGGCCCGTCGTCGAAGACGTGGCCGAGGTGGGCGCCGCACTGGCTGCAGCGCACCTCCACGCGGGTCATGCCGTGGCTGCGGTCGACCAGGCGCTCGACGCGGCCGGGCACCATTTCCTGGCTGAAGCTGGGCCAGCCGCAACCGGCGTCGAACTTGGTGCCGGCGTCGAACAGGACCGCCTCGCAGCAGACGCAGCGGTAGCTGCCGTCGGCCCAGTGGTCCCAGTAGCGGCCGGTGAAGGCGCGTTCGGTGGCGCATTCACGGGTGACGGCGTACTGCACGCGGTCGAGCTTCTCGCGCCATTCGGATTCGGTCTTGCGCACGGGGTAGTCGGGCGCGTCGGTGGGCTTGCTGCTCATGTCGGGCTTTCGAAGATGGAAGACGGCGTCGGACTCAGGACGAGCAGGACACTTCCAGCCCCGCCGCCCAGTCCGGTGGCAGGGCGGTGGCGTGCAGCCAGGCGGGGTCGTCGGGCCGCTCGTCGAACGGTTGTCGCAGCAGCCGGGCGAGATCTTTCAGCACGTCGAAGTTGCCGTCGCGGGCCGCCCGGATGGCCTCCTCGGCCAGGTGGTTGCGCAGCACGACGGCCGGGTTGATGCGGTTCATGCGGCGTTGCCGGGTGGTGTCGTCGCTGGCCTCGGCGCGCAGGCGGTCGAGGTAGCGACCCAGCCAGGCGTCGAAGGCGGCGCGGTCCATGAACAGGTCACGCACCGGGCCGGCGGCGCTGGCGATGTCCAACCCTTCGGCGCTGCGCACGTCGGCCAGCCGGCGCCAGGTCAGCGTGTAGTCGACGCGGGTGGCGGCCATCAGCTGCAGCAGGTCCTCGATCAGCACGCGGTCCTCGGGCCGGTCGACGGCCAGGCCGAGCTTGGCGCGCATCAGCGCGTCCAGGGCGATCGGGAAGATCTCGCGGTAGGGCTCCAGCGCCTCGCCGAGCAGGGCCGCCGCCTGTTCGGGCGGCTCGTCGATCAGCGGGATCAGCGCCTGCGCCAGCGCGTGCAGGTTCCACCAGCCGATCTGCGGCTGGCGGGCGTAGGCGTAGCGGCCCCGTTCGTCGGAGTGGTTGCAGATGTGGCCGGGGTCGAAGCCGTCCAGAAAGCCGAACGGCCCGTAGTCGATCGTCAGGCCGAGGATGGACATGTTGTCCGTGTTCATCACGCCGTGGCAGAAGCCGATCGCCTGCCATTGCGCCATCAGCTCGGCGGTGCGCCGGGAGACACATTCGAGCAGCGCGACCGCCGGATGCCGCGCGTCGCGGCAGGCCGGCAGGTGGGCATCGATGACGTGGTCCATCAGCCGGCGCAGGGCACCGTGCTGGTCGTGATGGCAGAAGTGCTCGAAGTGGCCGAAGCGGATGAAGCTCGGCGCGGTGCGGGTCACGACGGCGGCGGTCTCGATCTCCTCGCGCCGCACCGGCATCGGCGAGCCCACCAGCGCCAGCGCCCGGGTGGTCGGGATGCCCAGCGCGTGCATGGCCTCCGAGCACAGGTACTCGCGGATCGACGAGCGCAGCACCGCGCGGCCATCGGCGCGGCGCGAGTAGGGCGTCATGCCGCTGCCCTTGAGCTGGATCTCGCGCGCGCCATGCGGGGTGTCGATCTCGCCGAGCAGCAGCGCACGCCCGTCACCGAGCTGGCCGGCCCAGACACCGAACTGGTGACCGCTGTAGACGGTCGCGAACGGCTGGCTGCCCGGCCAGGACGACCCGCCGCTGTGGGCGGCCAGGGCCAGCGGATGTCGCCACCAGTCGGCCGGCCAGCCCAGTTCGGCCGCAGCGTCGTCGCTGGTCGCGAGCCAGTGCGGCTCGGTCACCGGCTGGCCCGACAGGGCACGGCCGAAGTCCGGTCCCAGACCGGCATGGCGGTTCAGCCAGGTCAGCGCATGGGGGTCGAAGGCCGTCTGGGCGGGCAGCAGCGTGGTCGGAGCAAGCATGAAGCCAGTTTATCGACCGAGCCCTCTGTTTCTCGCGTCGTGGCCTTGGTGTCTTCCCAGGTTTCATCCGCAGATCGGAGACCAGGCGCAAGGCACTGACTCGACAAGCATTCGACAGCGAGGGAGTCAGTTGAACAGCGCAAGAACTTGCTCTGCCTCGAGATCGCGCCTTCGGCTGTGCACCTCAAAGAACCGCACATATTCCGTCAGGGAAACCATCGAGAGATGCCTCTGATCTTCATCAGGAATTTCAAGCAAGTCGAACAAGAGCAAGGTGACGGCACCGACATCGAGACTGTCAAAACCCAGATCATCAAAGCGTGTATCCGTCGACTGTTCGAGCAGTTGGCATCTTGGATCCATGCTGTACTTGAACAGCACGAGCTGCACGATCGACGTCATGTCCATGCGTGTGACCCCGGAGTCGGACGAGGAAACTTGATCAAACTGACCCGGGTGCCGCCATCACGATGTCTGATGAACGAAACACCCCTGATCGAGGTCGTGCGCCGGATGTCGGCAATCACCACCTTCAAGGTGTTGAATGGATCGATGTTCATTGAGATCCAATCAATGACGAAAAGATACGGTCCGCCGATCGGATCATCGCCTTGATAGTCCAGTGTTGACCCTGGTCGCGAAATCTCGGCAATCCACTCTTCACTCACGAAAGTCCAGCACGCGAATTGAAGCGGGATGCAATGATCTGGATTCACAGATTTCTCGACATAGACGAAATTCTTGTTGATGATCGGTTGGCGCCATCGATCCAACAGCCAACCGACGGGTGATCCGCGATGATGTGGCGATTGCAAGGCCAACAACATTGCTGCGCCGATGATGTGAGGCGTGGCACGGTTCGTGGTGATCATCAAGGTCACCCGATGATCTGATGTGAGAGGAGGTTGTTGTCGAGGTAGATATCAAAGTCTGTCTGAGAGAAAATATTACGCCACTCACTCAAGAGAGAACGAACCTCAACGACCGTCTTGTCTCGAATCTTGATCTGTAGCATGTCAATTCGATCCGTGATGTGATGATCTGCCACTATGAAAGAGGTCTGACTGGCCCTCCCCTTAGAGAGGTGAATGTCCCCCGGGCTGAACAATAATTCATTCGACTCGACTGGTGACGTAAGATTGATTCGGTCAACCCAATTGTCGGGCACGTATCTTCCACTGTAGGTCTGCGAGCCGACCAAATGTAGTTGGACTGGTTTCTCTGACCTCCAGAGCTCCGCAAGGTCAAAGGAAAATGAACTCCTTGCCAAGTGTGAGCCAAGTATTGACAATGTGGGCTCACTCATCGTCTTGAGGGCCTCGTTGCCGATCGGACGCAATTCGTAGGCTATATTTGCTGAGGCATGAAGAGCAGCAAATTGATTTCCCACGACTGTCGATACAGCATAGTGATTATCGCCGCGATTCGGTGGCTCGTACTGATATTCAACTCCAATGTTGACTCTATTTCCGGTGCTATTGAGGGCGATTTCGCTCGAGTCGGCTTGGACAAGAATATCCATCATCCCTGCAGTCGGGGCGGTCGTTGTGATCACGTGACCTTGCTCAATCACCAGCCTGTCCGCTCGCTCGGCCATCAGCAGAGAGATGGGCGAGGTTTCAGCGCCCTGATTCACCACAACCTGGCTTGCGTGATCTGCAATGACGAAATTCTTTATGTTTGAGAAATCAATCACATTTCGCAACGTCTGAGTCCCGTTGACGAAATAAAAATAGGTAACCTTCGCGGCATCAATGTATACCACATCTAGGTTGTCATCTTTGCCAAAACCAAGTGCATCCCCCCTCATTGAGCCGCCGCGCACGATTTTTGTGTGCGTGCTGGCGATGAATATGGAATCCGAAGAGTCATTTCCATACATTTCCTGGGCGCCTTCAATGGAGCTGTAACCTGTTCCAGCGTGTACGCGGGTGTAATTGGCTGTCCCCTTGTTCTCACGGACGTTTACTGTAAAGTTCCCTTCGCCAAGATAGAGATCATCGACTCGTTGAGAGTTGTTCGCAAGGCTATCAATAAGTTCAATGTTTACGTGCGCGGAGCGGTGTGTCGAAAGACGGATCCTCTCGCCCAAAAGTCCGAAGCTGATCATCCGGAATGAGTACGGATCAATGTTCTGGTCTATGTCTGCCATTTTTGAAGCGAACGCGAACAGATCGATGGTGGAAGTCTTCGATAGATTCCAGCCCTCGTGATACATGTGAGTTGGAGCAGTTGGCTTGATCGACCCACTGTAGATCCCAAGGTTCGAAAGCACCGCATACTTTGAGTTGCTTACGGGATTTCCGTCAGGGAAGGTCGAGGTTGCTCCTGATGCAAGCGTCAACAGAAACCGGTAGTCATGTGAGTACAAGTCTGCAAGCGACTTAATCGATGACTTGATGCTACTTTTCCCCCCCAGCGTCTCTCGAGTAATGCCCCCAGTCGATCGTGCCGCTCATGCCTTCGGCATAGGCCACGCCAGAAGTAAGAATATTGAATAAATTGGTCTCGGCCAATACTGTTTTGATGAAGTTCTCGTAGGCGTTATGGAAATTCCCGGGCGCATCACTGAAGTCTGCCTCGTAGAATATTCTGTTCTTTAAGGTTGTCGTTGCTGCAGCAAGCGCGATGGGGCCAGCGATTGAACCAAGGGGCATGGACGCGGCGAGCATCTGATCAAACTGACTTTTCTGCAGCATTTGGACTGCCTTGAACACGGAGCATGAGCCTAGATAACCTTCATCCATGCTGTCATCTCGATATCGGGAAGGCGAGCTGCCCAACATCGAGCCAACTTCATCAATAAGTTTGAGTCGATCGCTCATCACTGCAGTGATGACGACAGCTTGCAGATTCGGCATCAATAGCTGAAAAGCCATAGCGAATGGAGCAAATCCGCCCTCCGCAAGAGATATTGCCTCCAGACACAAGAAAAGCAGACTCTGAACCATCCCTAATGCTGGCGCAAGTTTGTTCTGGCTGGAGATCGTTGCGCCCTGCAGAAAGTAGTCAAGTGAATGAGCGGCCATTCCAACCAATGATCCAGCTGCAAGGCCACCAGCTTCGAGTGCCGCCAACTTGGAGGCCTGAATCGGCAGTTTCCCTAGCTTAACCAGTGCCAACGCAAAACCTGCAGCATCTCCAATTGAATAGAGAGCTGCAGCGAGCGCCGACACGGATTGCTGAAAGACAGTCAATAGTTGTGTGGTCTTTTCAGATTCAGTCAAGGCTGAATCAGTGCTTAGTGCATTCGTTGTATTTATCAAGCCCCATATGGCTACCGCAATGCCTCCGAGGTCAGTGCACTGGAACATCAGGTTCGGCAACGCCACTCGCATCAGGGTAGGCGCTTTGGACGGCAGCGCCGCGCCTGCTGCCTCGTGAAATGCACTCGTGATGTCGCTAGGACGGGTGTAGTTGCCCCGGGTCGAGTAGCCTGTGAACAAATCCATGTCCACTTTCATCTTGTCTATCGCCTTTTGATACGAACCGATGACAAGGTTTCTCTTGTTGAACGAAAGTAGATCCACTCGCAGATCAAAGATGGATGACAATGATGAAAAGAGTCCTTTTTCGTTCCAGAATCTTGCAAAATCGTCCCATTTGCTGAAAGTATAGAGATCGCTCCCTGGAATATTGGAGTTAATCAGGGATTTAGAGAAAAAGTTGACTGGAACTTGTAGACACGAGGCAATGGTCTGTGCGAGCTTTAGGCCGGTGAGCGCAAGCTCTTCCGTTGACTGATCATCCTTCTGCAGTTCTACGCCAAGAACTCCTGCGGCGGAAATCAGTCTGTATACAGATGCGTAAAAACGCAGATTCTGGAATAGAGTCGTGGCTGACGACATGGTATCGGTCAGCTCTGTCAAATCACTGGCGGCATTGCTAAGGACAACATATTTGTTGATTAGCTTTGCCCGCAATGTCAAATCCTGAACCTTGCGTAGATCGCCTTCAATAGTTGATAATCCATTGCTCCAGATGGACTTTATCGAGGCCGAGTTTGAGTTGAGGTCCATGATCCACTTGGCATAGAATACGTTTTGCCAAGTTATTGCGGTGTAGGGTAGGCCGTACGTCCACAATGTCCAAGAGGGGATCTTCAGGTCGAGAATCTTCTTTAGCTCGCCATCACTCAATTCATTGGTAATTGAGTTGAGATCCTCGCGCGACAAGCCGGCAAAGGTCGATGCGGCTGCCGTGAAGCCAGTAATGTTCTCATCCTGTTTTCTTTGCTCCTTGAACGCCGCCAACTGGTCTGATATCGAAGTTCTTGATGGCTCAGGGAGACTGCTGTAGACCGGTGAGTCCTTGAGCTTGGCCAAGGATTTCTCGTTCATGAACTTGAAAACGATGACTGGGAGCTTTTCGAGGCTCAACGGTGTCGTTGAATTCCAATCGATTCCATCGAGATGGGCTGAGACCCGTCCATATGCGACGTTCTTGGTCAGGGCCGACATCTTTTGGTCGATGCCGCGAATCAATAGTTCCATCACGGTCGTGACAGGGACTGCCGCGATCTGTGTCGGTGTCACCGCGACAAGTCGGTCCGTGCCTGCCCACTCTGCCAGCAAGGCCGCGGATGCATTCGCATAAAAGGACTGATTCAGTTTTGAGATGGTCGAAGCATCCAGCAACTTCAGGACTTCAATTCCAAAGGCGTTGTTCGCCAAGAGAAAGCCTTGGTGAGCGGTCATGTTCTCGACATCGCCGAGCTCTTCCGGTGACTGCGCGTGGAAAAGCCTGACACCTCGGATCCATGCCGCTGAAACGCCCTGATCTGTCTGTGTGCGTGTGTTCCGGACGATTTCGATGTCGTCTATGCCAAAGTCGTTGCCTCCCGCCTGGGTCTCCGCATCTCGCAATCCCAGTTCCAGTGCATCGGTCCCGATTGGAACGGCAATCTTTACAGAATGTCTTACCCACCCTTCCGACCGTGATGCAGACCAAGTCTGGCTCAGAGAAGCACCATTGACGTCCAGTTTCAGGCGAGCCGGGTTGTAGTCGTTGGCCATCATCTTGAAGCTGAAGATGTATTCGTCTCCCGCCTTGAGATTGGTGAGAGTGGTCTTCCAGAACTGTTTCTCTGCGCCGGATGCGCCGTCGACCATCAGGAACTTGCCTTTCCCGCCAGCACCTTTGGTGGCGCCAAGGTCCCACCCTGGTGCAGTTTCGACGATTGCGTAGATGCCTTCGCCATAGGCGGATCCATTGCCTTTCGTGTATTCACTGGTGATGCCGAGCTTCTCTGACTCGAAGTCGCCGTTGAGGACGTAGTCCGAGGCTCCTTGAGTCTTGGTGATCGCAACATCGTCGATCGCAAAGTCGTTTCCAAGGAGTTCCGTCACGAGGTCTCTCATTCCGAGTTCCAGGTAGTTGACCCCCTTGGGAACCTTGATGAATGCGGATTGGGTGACCCAGCCCTGTGCCTTGCTCACCGACCATACGGGGCTTTGCTGAACGCCGTTGACATCCAGGACGAGCTTGGGCGGGGCCCTGTCGTCGCCCAGCATCTTGAAGCTGAACAGGTATTCATCGCCCGACACAAGGTTGGACAGGGACTTCTTCCAGAAATGGAGGTTCGGATTGGTGCCACCTGTCACCCACAGAACGTCATCCAGTCCGTTTGCCGGGGATGCGTACTCCCTTCCAAACAGGTTGGGAAGTTCATCAAACTTCTTGACGAAAGTGTAAGCTCCGATGGTGAGTTTCGGGCTAAAGGCCGCTGAATATCGGTCCTGATACATGCTGGAGAACCCTTCCATGCCATGTTCGAAACCTCCATTCGTGATGCGACCATCAACGTGATGGGTTACGTTGACTGAAATGTTTCCAATGCCGAAGTCATTGCCGCCCGACTCCAGGACCAAGTTTTTGAGATCGAAACGGGTCTTGCCTCCATCCAAGGGAGCGATGAAATTGATCGAATGTCTAGTCCAGCCGCTTGAGGATCGAGAGTCATTCGCCGTTCCGGCCGCGGCACCATTCACATACAATGCGACGTTGGGCGGATTGTAATCACCCGTTATCATCGAGAAATTGAATGCATATGTTGCACCGGGTTTGAGGCCGATCACGCCGGTGGACCAGAATGATTTTCCTGCTTCGGTCGATCCGTCCACCACCAAGAACGTGCTGCCTGCCCCGGAGGGCCCTTCACGGGTCGGGAATCCCCAGTTTGGCGCCAATGTGGTCAGCGTGGCAGTGCCCTGGCCCTTGAAAGACAGTGGATCGTCATTCAAGACATAGTCGCTGGTGAAGTCCACGATGCCTCGAGAGAAGTTTCCGTTTGATATGGCGGATGACCCCGCAAGCCCTGGCAGGGTCAGCAGACTCTTGGCACTCCACGCCTCGGCGAGGCCTCTTTGCTGCGCCGAAACAAAACCGGTCAGATCAAAATCTACCGTTCCGGCGGGGCCGACACCATTGTTCACATACCTGAAACTCGACTTGTTTCCCAATGAAGGCAGGGCGTTGGTCGAGTCGTTGTTCAGGTCGGTCAGGGTGATTCCGCCCGTCAAACCCAGCTTCAGTGTGACCCTCTCCGCATCCGAGCCTTTTACTGTGAAAGACAACAGCTTTCTTGTCGCGGACTGGCCATTCGTCACGTCAAGCGATTCACAGTACAACTCGAACAGGTTGCTTTGCGGTCCCTTGCTGCGGTACAAGACGTATTTTGCGTCTTGTCCGAAGTCTATTTGCGAGTGAATCTCCAGGGAACTGGACTTTCCAAGGGTGACTGTGGCCCCGGTCGTCATGTTGGCGGTCACGTGTACCGTCGAGCCGTGCGTCTGGCTGAGGTCAATGCTGCCTCGACTCAAAAATGCGGCGTTTTGTGTCCCCTGACTGACGAGGTAGCTGGCTGACGCGCCCATGTCCACGATTTCATTCCTGCTTCCGGACAGTGTGAAGCTGGTTTTTCTGTTCTTTGCGTTGTAGAGGTAGTTTGAATTCTGTCCGAGCGAGATGGATTCGCTGAGGTCGGCGCCGAATTGACCATAGATCAGCCCGTTTCCTGATCGTGCGAACGAAAGTGCGCCGACGATTCCACCATTGTTGATCAGGAACTGATTTCCGGCGCCGATGCGGTTGTAGACGTCGAGTTTCTGGCCGAGCATGTCTATGGTTGTGGCGCCAGCCAACTCCCGAGAAACGGAGGTCCAGACCGTCACCGCACCGTATTGAACTCCGGTCGTGAAGAAGTTGTTTCCGCCCTTGTCCTTGATGACCGTGTTCTGCAGGGCGGTCATCTGCACGTAGTTTTGGCCTTTGGCCTCCACCGCGCCCCAGGATCCACCGAAGAAGCTGCCGTAGAAGGCATTCGAGCCTGTGTCGAGGAACACATTGGCCCAATTGAGGGCATAGCCGTGCCATCTGCCTGACTGGTCACGGGCATGGTTGTCGTTCACCTCCAGGCGCAGGCCATAGGATCGACTCTCGCCAATTGTCCGACTCGTCTCCGACTTGACTTGAACAACTCCCGAGAGATAAGCGTCCTGAGAGAAATTCAATGAACCGTGGCCCTTTTCGAGGTTGACGTCGATGCCATTGACGACTCGAATCCAGTCATGTCCATTGCCCGGCTTGATGGTCGTTTTTCGGCCACCCATGTCAACCTGGATGCTGTCGTTGCCATCGGCGGTGAAGATTTCGTTGTAGCCGGGGCTCGATACATTGATCTGGTGGTCTGCGGTGCCGGACCGCGTTTCAACATGATTCGCTTCCAGGCCATACATGTCGATGCGAACTTTCTTGCTGGCGCGATCGATGATGACCCAGTTGCCATAGGAACTGGACTGTATGCTGGCACCGCCATTCAGGTTGCCAGCACTGAGGTTGGTCCAACCGGCCCGATAGGCACTACCTGTTACCTGCAGGGAGCCGTCACCCTTGTTGATCGTCGTCTGGATGCCTGAACTCAACAGGATCGAGTCATTGCCGTTGCCTGTTGTGATGTTGGTATCACGTCCACCCATGTCGATCTGGATGCGGTCATCGCCATTGACGGTCACGATCGAGTTGTATCCCGGACTCGATACATTGATCTTGTGATTTGCATTGCCTGAACCCACGGCATAGCGATTGGCTTCGAGCCCGTACATGTCGACGGTCACGGTGCCGTTGGCCCTGTTCACGGTGACCCAGTTGCCATAGGTGCTCGATTGAATCTTGCTGCCGTCTGTGAGTTCAACTGCCTCGATGTTGGTCCAGCCTGAACGATAGGCACTGCCTGAAACTTCAAGAATGCCTTGGCCCTTCTTGATCGTCGTGTTTACTCCAGAGTTCAATCGAATCTTGTCGTGTCCGTTTCCTGACGATATTTCTGTGCTGCGTCCGCCGATGTCGACTTCGATGTCGTCATTGCCGTCTGCGGTGATGATCTTGTTGTATCCAGGCGAGGAAGCCCTGATCGTGTGGTTGGCGTTGCCGGACTTGAGTTCGTAATAGTTTGCTTCGAGGCCGTACAGATTCAGCTTGATGTGCTGGCTCGCCTTTTGAACGACGATCCAGTTGCCATAGGAACTGGAATCGATCGAGCCGCCACCTTGGAGGTTTGCCGCCTTTATGTTGGTCCAGCCGGAGCGGTAGGCGCTACCCGAAACCTCAAGGGAACCAATACCCTTGTCGATGATGGTTTCGATCCCCGTGCTGAGCCAGATGCGGTCGTCTCCGTGATGGACATCGATGTAGGTATAGCGACCGCCCATGTTGATGGACACCGCGTCATTACCGGCCCCGGTTCGAACTTTCACCTCGCCCGGACTGCTGGCCTTGATGGTTTGGCCGCCATACGAACCTCTGACCGTCAGGTCGACCCAGCCGAGACCGTAGACATCAATGTTCGATCTCGTGCTGAACGCATCGACGAGTACGCCATAGGCGGAGATACCGAGCTTGATGGATTTGATCTGAGTCCTGTAGAAGCCATTGGGCCCGTGTCCCATGCCCAAGGTCAGAAGTTTCACGTCGCCGGATTGGTAGTGACTGGCATTCATGTCCACCGAGCCTTTTCCATAATAATGGAGGTCGGTCCAAGTTCCGCCTGCCCAGTGGAGTTGTGCATGATCGTCCCAGCTTTCGATTCGGCGGCCCATGATGATCTCCTTGGCTTGTATTCAGGTGGCTCGTTTGTGCGTGTTCACCGTCGCGCACATTTGTTGGTGCAGGCGCGGCCTTGACCTCAGGTCACAGGGATGTGTCCCTTGACTCGGTCTTTTTGCTCGATGGTGTCGATATGGATGCGTCTGTATCGTTTGGCGAATCGTTTGCTCGGTCAATGCAGACAACCCGGCGAAGATTTAGGTCTTTGTCTACCGAGTTCGGTTGTCTTTTGCTGATGTTTCGTGTTGATGGATGGGTTTTGCATCAACTTGACGAGACGGCGCAGGCACGCGGCGGATCCCGTTTCAAGCAGCGGTTTAGGACGCCGATGGGCTGCGCCTGCATGATTTGCCCTGGTCAAGCGAGTGGGCATTCCGGGCGATTTGTCTGGGTTGGAGCGCGTTTCGCTCAGGGTTAGCCCTTGCGTGTTTCTTCGATACCTGTTTCCTATAGTCCTACCCAAGCAGGAACATCCATAGGAGACCCCGATGAACACGACTCACCCCTTGCCGCTGGCCGGCCGCATGATGCAGATGCCTCTGCTGATCTCGGGCCTGCTGACCCACGCGGCGCGGCACCACGGGCGCACCGAGGTGGTCTCGCGACGCTGCGAGGGCGACACCCATCGCAGCAGCTGGGCCGAGGTGGAGCGTCGGTCGCGCCAGCTGGCCCAGGCCTTCGCCGCGCTCGGCACGCAGCCGGGTGAGCGCATCGGCACGCTGGCCTGGAACAGCCATCGGCACCTGGAGATCTACTACGCGGTGTCGGGCTCGCAGCGGGTCTGCCACACCATCAACCCGCGCCTGTTCCCCGAGCAGATCGCCTGGATCGTCAACGACGCGGCCGATCAGGTGCTGTGTTTCGACCTGACCTTCCTGCCGCTGGTCGAGAAGCTCGCGCCGCACCTGAAGACGGTGCGCCACTACGTGCTGATGACCGATCGCGCCCACATGCCGGCGCAGACCGCGCTGCCCGGGCTGCTGTGTTTCGAGGAACTCGTCGCCTCGCAGGACGGCAGCTACGTCTGGCCCGATTTCGACGAGAACAGCGCATCGAGCATCTGCTACACGTCGGGCACCACCGGCAACCCCAAGGGCGCCGTCTACAGCCACCGCTCGACGGTGCTGCACGCGATGGGCGCGGCGCTGCCCGATGCGATGGGCTGCTCGACCGGCGACGTCATCCTGCCGGTCGTGCCGATGTTCCACGTCAACGCCTGGGGCCTGCCGTATGCCTCGGCGCTGGTCGGGGCCAAGCTGGTGTTCCCCGGGCCGCACCTGGATGGTGCCTCGGTGCACACGCTGATGGAGGAAGAGGGCGTCACCTTCAGCGCCGGCGTGCCGACGATCTGGCTGGGGCTGCTCAACCACGTCAAGTCCAAGGGGGCCGGCTTCTCGACCTTCCGCCGCACGGTGATCGGCGGCTCGGCCTGCCCGCCGGCCATGATGCGGGCCTTCGAGGAACTGGGCGTGCGCGTGATCCACGCCTGGGGCATGACCGAGATGTCGCCGCTGGGCACGCTGGCCAGCCTGAGCGCGGCCCAGCGCAAGCTGCCGGCCGATGAGCAGCGCCGCATCCTCGAGAAGCAGGGCCGCGTCATCTACGGCGTGGACATGACCATCGTCGGCGACGACGGCCGCGTGCAGCCCTGGGACGGCCACACCACCGGCGACCTGCTGGTGCGCGGCCACTGGGTCATCGATCGGTATTTCGGCCGCGACGACAGCCCGTTGCGCGAGGTCGACGGCCAGGCGTGGTTCCCGACCGGCGACGTCGCCACGATCGACGCGGACTGCACCATGCAGATCGCCGACCGCAGCAAGGACGTCATCAAGTCCGGCGGCGAGTGGATCAGCTCGATCGAGCTGGAGAACATCGCCATGTCCCACCCCGACGTGGCCGAGGCCGCGGCCATCGCCTGCGCGCACCCGAAGTGGGACGAGCGCCCGCTGCTGGTGGTCGTGCGCAAGGCCGGCGCCAGCGTCACCCGCGAGGCCCTGCTGGCCCACTACGACGGCCGGATCGCGAAGTGGCAGGTGCCCGATGACGTCGTGTTCGTCGACGATCTGCCGCACACCGCGACGGGCAAGCTGCTCAAGACCAAGCTGCGCGAGCAGTTCAAGGGGCATGTGCTGCCGGGCGTCTGACGGTCCGCTTGGGGTGGCGCGCACAATCGGCTGGCGCGGGACTTGCGAGTCACGCGCAGTCCCTTCATCCCTTCATGCCTGCGTTTGAGCTTTCGCCATTCGAGCGCGGTCCAGGTGCCCCCCATGGTCCGACTCCAGATCTCGCTCGAACTCGCCTACGAGGTCACCGCCCCCGGCAGTGACTTCATCTTCGCCTTCCACGCCGCACAGACGCGCCATCAGCGCATCGTCGAGGAGCGCCTGAACGTCAGCCAGACGGTGCCC
>JACCDS011808426.1_pt1 | contig 21349 bp, 29 predicted proteins | sample 7446441 | NCBI WGS metagenome assembly JACCDS01 (sample SAMN15323445, study PRJNA562643) | freshwater metagenome | isolation source: river surface water | place: USA:Blue River Watershed | collected 2017-08-17 | reverse complement strand
CGAAGCCGAACATACAGCCAAGCACCGCATAGATGATGTGCTGTTTGGCGTTCGGATTTCCGGTAAAGAACGAGATCGCGGCAATCGCAATCCCGATCACGGAAAGAAGCGGCAGGATCACTCCTGTCAGCTTCGACTTGATCCCGATGAGGCTTGATTCCAGACTCGCGTGTGCGAAGTCTGGAATCAGCATCATCGAAAAAACCATCAGGCCAAAGAGAATTAGATATTTTTCGTTTTTCATTTTAGCTCCTTTTGAAAAATCAAAGGAAAGCTCAAATGATCGCGCAGTTGGGTTCTCGAAAATCTACGCCGCCTGATCGAACGATTCAGGCTCAGGCAAATCATTTGCGCGGGCCGAAGGTTCGGGGTGGATGTTGACGTAGATAGGCTTGCTCAAAAGATCGAACTCAAGTTCGATAACGCCTTGGATAGAATCGACGGTGCCACTGCCGACGATGTTCCAGAAATATTTCGTGCGAGCCTTGGGACTCTTATTCGGCTCTCTGGTCATCACGAGATATTTGGAGGGATCGTTTTTGTGGGGAAGGATGTAGTATCGATCCCACGAAAACATCCACAGTCTGAGACTGAAAATATTTTGGCCGTCTTTGAGGTAGGCCATGCCCACGCTTTTTGTCTTTTTCAATTTTCCACTGATGTCTTTAATCGCTTGAAAGACCTGAAAGCGGAAATACTGGTTTGATTCGTTGCCATTTGTGGCAATAGTGTTCACTTGCTTTTCCATAGGAAAAACCTCTCTTTTATTAAAATTTTGTTTTCGTTTCTTTACGCGGCCAGTAGCCGCGCACTCATTTGATTCTTCAGAAACCCGTTACGCAGTTCTTTGATGGAGTTCTCAATAAGTTTGTTTGTCTCGTTCCACGAAAGGCCGAGAATTTTGGCAATGTCTTCGATCAATAGCCGCTCCCAGAATCGGAAGTAAATGGCTAAGATACCTTCATCGCTCAAGGTCGGCATAAGTTCGTAGAGGAGTCGCAAATCCTTTTCTTTCTCAGGGCTTCTCTCAGGTAGAAGATCGGTTGCCTTTTTCAAGATCGTTTGTTTCATTCGTGCCCCCTCGTATGGGTGGGTTTTCGATCTCGAAACTCTAGGCGTTGCCAATCCTCAAACGTATATTCTTCCTTCTTACCCAGCTTCTGCCAGATGGCGGTTAGCCAGATGATGATTCCCTTCATCCGTTCCTCCCTTCGTGATCGAGGAATTTTCTTCCCCTTTCACTAATGGCGAAATGGCTGACACCCCTTTTAGCTGACGAGCCAGCTTGCGAAGAATTCGTTTCTTAAGCACATATATCGTTGATCTGGAAACTCGTAGCTCCTCGGCGATAAAACGCTCGCTTCGGCCTTCCCAGAAATTCATCTGGATAATTCTCTGCTGTTGAGGCGTAAGGAGCTTTAGGAGATCGGCTACAAAATCTTTTGCCTGATCATCCGCGCTCGATTGGGATAAGTCCCAACAGGTAATCTCCGCGTTTTCAGCAAGGTAATCGTATTCGTAAGGCTTTAGCTGTTGGTCAGACAAAGACCCTTCGAGAGAATTTAGATATTTCTCCCACGTTTCTTGATCCCAACTTTTAGATACTTCTTTGAGATCGTGGTCACTGACAGCGTGACCTTTTTCATTGAGCCAAGGCTTTTCCACATGAGCGGATGTTTGAGTCTCAATAGAGGCAATATGATTGATCGAATCCATTTTGGATTCCTTTCAGAAGTCCAGCCGATCAGATTCCTAAGTCTGATTTGGTTAAGGCCAACTTCACGGCTCCGCTTCCGTTGTGGTGGTCAGCGTCGCCTCTGCTACACATAGCCGCCCTTTTTAGGGTAGGCGCTCTCTTTAGTCTTTCACTTCTTCAACGACACGCTTTTCGATTTCGATTTTCGGACTCCATTTTCCGTTGTGGAATTTGATGGTTATACTTCCGAACTCGACTCCAAAAATCTCTGAGATCGCATTCAAAGCCTCCGATAGGCGCTTCTTCTTCGCATGGACTGCATCTTTTGACGATGCCACCGTGTTCTTGTTTTCCATTTTAACGTCCTCCCTGTTTCTGGAAATGACCTGATAATTCCAACGCTCGACGGTGAGCTTGCTCGATTTTTTCTTGTTCCATCGGTGGGACAAAAAGTGCGGTCCAAACCATTCGGAAAATTCTCGATATCACCAGAACGACCGCACGAAAAATTGCCGCCATTCTGCGCGGGACAGTTTCTCGACTCTGCTTTATGAATTTCATATAGTTTCCTTTCGGAGCTGATAATTCAGCTCTCGAAAGTATTCATATCAATGCCTGTGCCGAAACATCGAAGCAGAGTGACTTGGCCTAAGTAGCTGTTATCTATGAAAACTTTTAGATTCTACTTTTTGACGTATTGCTAATCAAATCAACGCGACTGCAAAACCTTGCAGAGGATGCGCGTAAACACCTGAAATCTAATGCATTGAGCGCACTGCAATTTTTAGGAGTGGCTACAGAATGTTGGCGGAAGTTTCCTGCTTTTGGGAAAGCGGAATGACTATCTCGATACAGGTGCCACTAACTCCATCTGAATTGATGGTCAGTCGTCCTCCGACGCCATCAAGCGTGTTTATGGCATGATAAAGGCCAAGCCCACTGCCATTCGCTTTTCCAAAAGTCTTTCCTTTCGCACCAAGCGTGGGAATTAGGTCCGGCGGGATTCCAACACCCGTATCTACAACGAAGAGGCGCACAGATTCCGTATCGCAGGACAGTTCCACTCGAATAAGTCCTTCGGATTTTATAGCCTCTGCGGAGTTATCGAGGATGTTCGACAAAATTCTATTCAGTTCTCTTGAGTCCATAGCACAACTAAGATTCTGAGCTTCCGGCGAGACACGAGGATCGAAAGCAAGTCCGGTGCGATCTCGATATTGAATTTTCTTTTCCTCAATGGCGGCAATAACAATTTCTGAAATTCGATTTGGGATCTCACTTTTCGGAAGTCCGTTCTCTTCTGGCATTGTGACGGATTTTGAACGATTCAAGTCATTCGCAATATCGTTGATCCTCGTAATCGCACTTTGAATTAGCGCCTTTTTATCGGCTGGCAGGACAAGTGATTTGATGGTGTTATTCAGGGCTGCAAGTGGCGAGCGAATATCGTGTTTAACTTGCCTTGCCAATTCGCCCGAAGCCCGCGTTTCCGCATTCACTTCTGCCGCGTCCATGTGATAATTGATCTTTTCCCGAAGGTACGAAAACTCAGCAAGATAAATTGGCGTTTCTTGTGATGGGCGGCGCTCGCATTCGAGTATGATGGTCTTCAAGTCACGCTTGATAATTCGACTAGCAAACAACAAAATGCCCAAAACGAGAAGTGCTAGGGCCGAGTTTCCTACGGCCGCAAATTGAATTTTTTGACGAAGAGATTGGTAAATGTCCGAATTGTCAAAGTAGAGCGTTACCGTCGCGGCGCTAACACTTTGCGCTTCGTCGTAAAATACTTCGTCCTTCACGGAGTAGAGGCCCGCTTGCCTTTCGGAATCCAACTCACAGTTAGTAACAGGAACATCTTTTGCCGTGATCGTTACACAAGCAACTTGAGAGTTCTGGATTATGCTTTGTGCTCGAAGTCGCGCTTCAACAAAACTGCCTTGAATCAGTGGTGCTCTCAAAGTCTGAACGGCAAACTTGGAAACTACATTTTGGTGATCTTTGCGAGCGGCCTTCGCCTCTTCAAAATCACGATAAATCTGAATCGTCGTGGCAACGCCAGAGAAAATGATGACCACTAGGAATGCAACGATTCCAAAAAATTGGCCAAATCTGATTTTCTTAGGAAGGGCCTTCACGGAGTCCAACCTTATTTCGTGTACTTCACATTAATAAGCCGTGGCGTATATCTAAAGCCGATATTCTCTTCAGTAAGACCCAAGCGAGATACGGCATACATCGGCACCTTCCAGCCTGGGACCATTCGCTTCTGCTCAACAATCTTTTTATTAAACGAACGGAACAGGTCACTCCTCTTCGACCAGTCTTGTTCCACACGAGCTTGCAAATAGATTGGCCGTAAATCGCCGAGGTATTCCACGAAATCCACCCCTAGGAGCTGATTCAAAAGCGGCAAAAATCCCTCAGGATCGTTAAAGCCTCCTGCCCACGCCGCCATGACCACATCAGGCTTTTTCGAGCTGATAGTGCCAATATCAATAGGCTTAATGTTGATAACATTCACTTCGAGGCCATAGCTATCCGCTAAAATTTTTACCTCGTCACCCTCAAAGACAAAATCAAAAGCACCGACTACTACGACAGATAGAGTTTCTTTCTTCATCGATTTCTCGATTTCTGGCTTCTCGAACTTCACACGCTCGGGAAGGTAGCCTGAAATTCCTACTGGCACGATTCCGGTGGCTCGCTGGAATTTTAGATTTTTGGTTTTTATGCCTACGAGTTCATCCAAAAAGGCCATCATGCGTGACTTCATTTCGGCAGAGCCATAATGTTTTCCAGTGGGATGCCACCAGAGCGAAGTCTGAACGAAACTCGTTTGCTCCTTTGATTGAATGAGCGACTTTTTCTCTTGTGAGAGTTTCGTCAGCTCTTCAAAAATCGGCTGGCTTGCCATCGGAACATAGTCAGGAATTTCTTTGCCGACACTCAAGGTAGCGTCATCAGCAAAGTACACTAACTCCCACTTAGGAATTGTGACGTGGGCGGCTTTTGAGTGTCTATCGTTCTTGACGAAATACCATTTGCCTTCTGATTTTAATAACCGATATGGGCCAGAGCCGATGTAAGGCTCGATAGATTTAGAATCAAAAGTCCAACCATCAGGGACGATTCCAAGATGATCCCGCGAAAGCGCCTTCAAAATGGCAACATTCGCTTCCGATAGAATCATGGTGACTTCGTAAGGCGCAGTCTCCTTCACTTCTTTGATCGATTTCAGGAAATTGCTAGATTGTGTTTTTTCCGCAATGTGGCGATTGATGCTATATTTTACGTCTTTGGCCCGAATCGGATTTCCGTTTGAAAAGTGCTGTCCCTTTTCGATGAAGAAAACAATAGTCTTACCATCTTGCGAAACGCTCCATCTTTCGGCGATCCCGCGAGTCATATTTCCGAAGCGGTCGGCATCGACTAGCGGCTCTAAAATTTGAGCGAGTAAAACGTGTTCAGCAAACTGGTTAATTTTTATGATGTCGCGAGGAAACGATTGCGGCACATAGCCCAGCTTGGGAACCACGCCCGCATTTGCATTTTGTAAATTCATAAAAGCTCCCAGAAAGGTAATCATTACTTTTAATTTGAAAGAGGAGTTCAACCTAAGCATACAACCCTCCGATGTTTTTGCTCAACTTCAGTTCGCGTTTCAATGGCGCGAACAAGTTGTCTGGCAAAATCGGTAAGTTCAAAGTCTTGGAACGAATCAATCGTATCGAAAATAAGCTGTTGATGCCGTTCGTAGGGAAGGCCCGCCTGCTTTTCAAATTCCACCATTCTAAAAAGAGCATACAGTGAATGTAATCGACCAATAGGAGGTCGAACGATCCCTTGAAATGGCGCATGAACCAAGCTGTAGTCTGCGTTTTCTTCCACCAGACGATCCAGCAAATTGATTAGAAATAGCTCCTGATGGGCCATTTCGTGGACGATGGAAACGGCCAAATTTTTATAATCTAGGCGATCCATGCTCTCCCCGAAAAATATGCACCCAAATGCATGGGGACTCGAAGCCGAACGAAAGGACACATTTTCTACTAGAAGATACGAAGAAATCCATTTCTCAAGGTGTTGCCAAGTCTGCTTCGCGTGTTGTCCTATGAAACTTTCTGCATAGTGAACTTGTTCCTTGCGCCATGACGACAGCGAAACCGGAACAGCTTGCGGGAATATACTTTTCGAGAGACGCAACAAGGTTTCCCTTTGATCGGCGTCGGTTGTCTGCATATTCAAAAATCGGCCTGATCTCGGAAGGGTTGGAAGCGCATGCGAACCGACGCCATAAGATTGGAGTGTTAGCTCCATCATCGGAGAACGCGAATCGTAGCCACCGTTTCCAATTCTCTTAGTTAGGCCCCCTTTGAAAAGGGGGCCTATAAGATCAAAGATCCAATCGCCCTTTTCGATAAGTACGAGGGTTTTATCCTTCAAACTCATTGCTGAACGATGTCCGCTCTTGCAGCAGAAAATTGAGCGTTATCGAAGATCGAAACGTCAATCTGATTTTGCTCATCGACTTTCACGGCCAAAAATTCGCCAGTAGTAGGCTGGAACTCTTTTACGAGAAAATCGTAATCAAGTGTCAACTTATCTGCCAATTCACGGGAAAGAACGTAGTAATGCCCACGCTCCATCGTTTTCTGAACTTCGGTTACTTGGCCGAACGCTGGTTGTACCAAAGCGATAGCAAGAGCTATCACCATTTTTCTAGCTTTCATTTTTTCCCCCTCTGTTTGGGTTTACGTTTGTTGTTTTGACGCCGAAACTATTTCGCAACAGCTTTCGACGCGACTTGCTTTCCTTCTTCCATTCTTAAAACTAATCTTCGATAGTTCATCGTATTGTGGTTCATTCCCAACAAAGCGGCTGCTGCACCTTTTTTGTTGTCGGTGAGGTCCATCGCTCGCTGCAACAGAATGCGCTCTTGCTCTTCGACACGACGAACGAAGTCTTCGTGTTTTATGATTTCACCTCTAGCAAGAATGGCCTCTATGTTATTTCCAGATGAGTCTCCGATGTCTTCGGCGAAAGCCTGTGGAGTTATTCGCACATCAGACATAACAAATGCCTTCTTTACCACGGCCTCCAGATCGCGCACATTTCCCGGCCACGAGTGGCTTTTGAGTTTTCGTAGCGCGCTGTCAGAGATCGGTTTTTTGAGTCCGGTTTTCTCTTCCATCTGGTTGATAAAGTAACGGACCAGAGGTTCAATATCCTCTGGTCGCTCTCTCAATGGAGCAACTTCAATGGTGAGGTACTTGAGCCTGTAGTAAAGGTCTTGGCGAAACGTACCATGCTCTGCGGCCTCGCGTAGATTCCTATGGGTAGCAGCAACGACCCGAAAATCAATTTTTCGCGGTGACAGCGACCCAACTGGCTGGATCGTTTTTTCTTGAAGCGCACGAAGAATTTTAACCTGAAGATCAAGTGGCATATCGCCAATTTCATCCAAGAAGATTGTACCGCCATCAGCGTGTTCAAAAAGTCCGATTTTTTTGTTCATTGCTCCCGTAAAAGCACCTCGCTCGTGACCAAAGAGTTCACTTTCGAGCAGGTCTTTTCCAAAGGCTGCACAGTTGATTGCAACGAACTTTTTGTGTTTGCGGCTTGAGTTTTCGTGAACTGCTTTCGCAATCCCTTCTTTTCCTACTCCGGATTCTCCAAGTATTAGTACAGGCTCATCAAATGCCGCGAATTTTGAAATCATGTCAGCGACCTGGCAAAGCTCACGCGAGCTTCCAACCATCTTTAAAGTGCAGCGAATACGTTGCTGTCTTTCGAGGTCGTTACGCGCATCAGTCTCTTCATCAACTTTGGGTAACATCGAAATCACGACTGCAATTAAATTTGATGGATCAAGGCCTTTGCGAATGAACTTCTCGGCTCCCGCAGCAAGGCACTTATTTACAATTTCCTGGTCCTCAACTCCTGAAACCATGACGATGCGAACTTCAGGCTGAATCTTCTTTAGCAGAACGGCAACCTCGTCACCATCCATTCCCGATCCATCTTTGTTTTTCATTTCAAAATCAAGGAGTACGGCAGAAAAACGATTCGGTTGTTCACGAAACAACGCAACTCCAATTTCACCTGAAGCCGCCGTTTCCACCTCGATGTCGGCGTCGTCGAAGAGCATCTTAATAGACATTAAGACGAGAGGATCATTGTCGATTGCTAAAATGGACTGCTTCATAAAAACTCCTGATCCGAATGTTCGGTCATAGGGGTCTTTAGCAAGGATGAAGCCAATCTTGTTTATCAAGCCATATAGCTTCTATTTAGCTTATATTGCTGTTTGACGGAACTTAAGTTGATTCCCCCAATTGCGAAGCTCCCGAGCTACGAGTTTCCGTAGCTCGCGATGATAAATATAAATGGTTGAGCATAAGGTATTGAAAAATAAGGCATTTGGAGATGGAGCAATGTAAATCTTGTATTCCAAAATTTCGTAGAAATTCGTCTTAATTTACAGACAACTATTGGTAACTACGAGCGAAAACGGTCATCTGCAAATTCTTGGAACTCATGTAGATATATCCCGTCGGCATATATTTTTTTCATGGTGAAATATGCTGATTCGGACATTTTGATACCAGTAGAAAGCCACCGGAACGGGGAATTGAAAAGTGAACTTAACAATAGATGGAGCCACCAGCCGGAGAGAAGCTGGCGGCCCCGAGAAAGATACTAACGATAATTGCTGGTGAGATCGTCGAGATTGTAATTGCTTGCGCGAAATTCAAGATCAATACATCGCCCTTGCATCGGAAAATCCAGAATTTCGCCCTTCGGAGCAACATGCCAAAGATCTTTCGTAATACAGAGTTGCGCTCCACCGTTGGCTTTTTTAAGAAGGCCGCCAACATAGAAGTTCAACTTATTTGAGCTTGTTCGCTCCCAATAACTGTCTTCCACGACGTAGTGTTTGAGTTGGTAGTTGGGATCTGTCATGTCCACTCCATTGATGAGCAAATGGAAGTCGCCATTTTTGTGCAGAAAGAGCTGCAAATCATTGACGTAAAATGATCCGGCTTGAAATTGTTGGCCTTGCATAAGTTGAAGCGAACTCATCTTGATACTTTCAAGCTCACTTCTTGATGCGAACGCTGAAAAGTTCCCAAGCTGGTTTTCTGCTTTCGGGCAAACCTCACGATAAGATTTTGTTCCAGGCGAAGTTGACCAAACCATCGCGCCTTTTACCGTCATTCCAGCAACACCGGAAGTAACGACATCACGGAGAAAGGTTGCAGTTGCTTTCACGCGGCCTTCTTCCATACGAGCATTGATCTTCAATAAATCGCCCAAGATAAGCGTGTGGTTGTCGATGGTCCAATATCCAGAAACGATTCTCGCTTTATTGCGTTTGTGCGTGTAGCCATTCGCGGTGTAGCTTTCGATTTCCTTTTCCTTATACTGCGCAACGAACTTGCGATCCGGCGTAAGTACGACTCGTACTTCCGCCAAGAGATCATTTCCTCTATCCGATTTTCCAACCATTGTATCTTCGGTCAAAAGATACTTAAAGTAGATGCCAGATTTGTCTCCACAGGTTCCTTGCTCGGTATACATCATTTTATTGAAATCGAATTTATCCTGCGGAACATAGTCGTGCTGCTGACTCGGCACAGGCGACGGATTACTCCTATTTGTAGACTGCGAATGTCCCATTGATTTTTCGGAGCAAGCCATAAGGCTCACGCTCAACAACATTAAAAACGTAACGATTGCTTTTTTCATTTCACACCTCTTAGTGATTTTTGTTTCGGCCGTTGCCAATCAACGACTTTCGATGACTGCTTATTTCAATGAGCGGGCCAGGCAACGATAACTGGAAGAAACCCGATCTAACTGCCGATAAATACAGAACGTTTTTTTGTTTTAGGGAATTTCGTTATTCTTTTTCAGGGGCGGAGGCGTTTACGAATTTTTGTAGGGGAAAAGGCGAATCACTAGGCGTCACATAGACTTAACCGACCTACGGAATTTTGGATGCTCTACGAAAGATCGGACCCATCTTTAACAAACGGGAAAAGGAGATAGATAGTTCTTGAGATTACCAACGAGCTAAGAAAGCGGACTTCGTTCTTGGTCGTTCTAATTGTAAGTAGATATACATCAAACAGAGTCGTTTCTTATGAAGAAGACTCAATTTTTGTTAGACGAGATATATGCCGACCACCATCAAAGGGAGTTATGAGCCACGCGTCTACGATTTCGAGCAATTGATCTTCGCGAATAATTCGTTGACCTAACGCCAGCGCATTCGAGTCATTGTGCATCCGCGCAAGCTTCGCTAACTGTACGTTCAAGCAAAGACAGCATCGAACTCCTCTGAATCGGTTAGCGGCCATGGCCTCGCCATTTCCTGATCCCCCGAGAACGATAGCTCTATCTACCTTTTGATCCCGCAGTGCTTTTGCGGCAGGAATCACAAAATCAGGATAATCACATTGAGCTTCTGAATCTGTTCCGAAATCAAGGACTTCATAACTCTTACGAGCCAGGTGTGCTTTAACGAGTCCCTTATACCTAAAACCAGCATGGTCTGAAGCGACGGCAATTTTCATCTATATATCTATCTCGGCTATTCGCACATGGAAGTGTCGTGCTCTTGGCAGACTGCGATTTCCAGCGCCGATCTTGTTTCGGGTAACTTCTTTGCAAGATCCCTAAGCGCTGTTCTTAAACCCTCCTCTACAACGGGATGGTAGAAAGGGAGGCGTAGCACTTCTCCGACGGTCATTTTTTGAGAGATCACCCACGCTAGTGAGTGTGCGATATGCTCACCTGAAGGAGCGAAGAGTTCAGCACCCAATAAGCGGTTGGTTTTCTTATCACCATATACTCGAAGATGACCTTTTTCGCTGAGCATGACGATGGATCGGCCTTGCCCTTCAAAGCTGACCTCGCCATATTCAAAATCTATTTTCTCCATGATAAGATCACTGTATCGTTTTCCGACTGTGGCTATGTTTGGAGATGAGAACGCGATTCCCAACCAGGTTCTTCTTTTGTACTCTTCTACTTTTTCCTGACAGGCATTGTATCCAGCAATCGCACCATCGTCCGCCGACTCATGCAAAATTGCTTTTGAGCCGTCAACATCACCGGCTATAAAGATGTTATCCGCATCGCGTAGTTGGCAGCTTTTTTCGTTAAAGTAGGGGATGCCTCGGTCATCAAGATCGAGTGCGAGATTTTCTAATCCAAGGTTGGACAAATTAGGTTTTCTGCCTACAGAAACCAGAGCTTTTTCTACAAGATATTCTTTCTCGGCGGTTCGGATCATCAGCTTTTGATCTTTACGCGCGAGATTTTGAACACCTGAAAAATCAATATCTATTTCTTGGCCTAACTTCTGCGAAGTGTATTCAATAAGCTTCGGATCGCTTAATCCCGCAATTGCACGACCCTGAGAAATTCCGATGACTACTACCCCCAGCCGATGCAAAGCCTGCCCGAGTTCTATCCCGATAACACCTAACCCAATAACCCCGATAGATTGAGGAAGTTTTTGAAGTTCAAAAAAAGAGTTCGTATCAATGAAAAAGTCAGAAAACTCCTGCCAAGGTTTTGGAATTATCGGACTTGATCCCGTCGCTATAATTATCTTCTTCGCTTTGATTTTCTCGCCGTCGACATCAACGACATTCCTATCGACGAAGCGAGCTCTCTTACCGATAAAATGCTTTTCTTTCCACTCATCCATGCCGCCGAGTACTGATTTAACGAAGCGGTCGCGGAGTTTTCGAGTGTGAATCATCAATTTTTCAGAATCTACCTTTAACGATTCTGCTCCTGTGATGCCCAGTTCTCGGAACGAATTTCTTCGATGGAAATCATTAGCAACCTGAATGAATGCTTTTGAAGGCATGCATCCGACCCGAGCACAGGTCGTTCCTAGAATTCCGTCATCAATGACCACATAGTTTTGCGTGTATTTCGAAACAACTTTCCTCGCAGATAAGCCAGCGGTACCTGCTCCAATAATTGCTACATCGTAATTTTTCATTTTGATCCCTCAAATTTATTTGAAGCGGAGATTTATTGATCCGCGATAAATTCTAAAACTCAACCAACTCTGTAAGCCTTCTGCATTTCTGGAGGCAGCTTCATTAGCCATTGCGAAAGGCTTAGGCCTTTTCTTTCATCGGCGTTGAGTTTCGTGAAATACAGATGCTCGTCCCATCGAGAGCCAAAATCCAATTTTGCGAGGTTCACGAATTTTTCGTTTCTCCGCAGACGATATTTTTGATGATAATCTTCAGCGGTCCAGAAATAACCCTTCTGCTCTCCAGCCTCGACGACCTCCGGAGAATTTTCATTTCCGAGCGCTCGAACCAATTCCTCGGCCACGTTTTTTTGATCCCTATCAAATACAAACAGAATCGGGCGATACTGACCTTGTTTCTTTCCCGGTACAAACCAGGACTCAAAATTTCCAAGGAGATCTCTGTAAGAGATTAGATCCTTATCGAAGATAACTCTTACAACTTCGGCATGACCCTTTAGGTCGCGGTACGTCGGTTCCAACGTTGATGCTCCAGCATATCCGACGCGAGTTTGAACAACGCCAGACATTCCTCCAAAATTTGCATCAGGTCCCCAAAAGCAACCCATAGCGAAGATAGTTTGACTCAACTGTCCTTTTCTAACGGCCTCTTCGATCCCTTCCGGACTCGCAAACTTATAGTTCTCAACCACGTCTTCATTGTTCACTCTTTGTTCCAACATATTTTTCTCCTTTTAACTTTCAAGGATGGTTGCGACGCCCATTCCTCCTGCTGTACAGACTACGATAAGGCCGCGCTTTCCAGGCCCAGCCTGGTGCAAAATCTTCGCTAGGACCGAAACAATCTTAGCCCCTGTGGCCGCGAACGGATGACCAAGAGCGACACTGCTGCCGCGCACGTTAAGTTTCGAGCGATCAATCTTTCCCATTGCTTCGGGCCGGCCAAGGCGTCTTTTGCAATATTCAGGCGACTCCCACGCTTTCATTGTGCATAACACTTGCCCCGCGAACGCTTCATGAATCTCATAGAAGTCAAAGTCTTGGAGTTTCAGATTATTGCGCTTCAACAGCTCACTGACTGCAATGGTGGGAGCCATGAGCAACCCTTCTCCCGCAACGTAGTCAACTGCCGATGTATGTGAGTCCACGATCTTTGCTAACAACGGCCAATTGTTCTTTTTGGCTTCTTCCTCAGAGGCCAAAAGAACGGTGGAGGAGCCATCAGTCAGAGAACTGGAATTCCCCGCTGTAAGAGTGCCGCTTTCGGTCCTATCAAAAACCGGCTTTAACTTCTTCAGTTTTTCGATTGTTGTGTCATCACGCAGAATTCCATCCGTGCTTTTACCTAGGTACGGGAAAACCAGATCATCGTAGAAACCCTGCTTATATGCTTGAGCCGCGTTTTTGTGACTCTTCAAAGCAAGCTCATCTTGCTCTTGCCGAGGAATGTTCCATTCCTTAACCATAAGTTCGCAATGTTCACCCATAGATTTGCCGGTTCGTGGCTCAACGACCGCAGGCAGCACTGGCCTTAGATCACTTGGTCTAAAGCTCAAAACGATTTTCATTTTCTCGCCGAGCGTTCGTGCAGAATTCAGCGCCATCAATTTTTGCGAGAGTCTACGGCTGATCATTATCGGCAGATCGCTATTGCTATCAACACCGCCCGCAATGCCACTTTCAATTTGGTAGCTTGAGATTTTGTGTGCAATTTGGATCGTATTTTCCAAGCTCGTCCCGCACGCCCGCTGCACGTTATACGCGGGTGTATTCGGATGTAGACCCGAAGACTGGACAACTTCACGGGCAAAGTTCCAATTCGCCGAACTGTGCATCACGGCGCCCAGGGCTACGTCACCGACCGTCTTTCCCGCAAGATTATACCTATCCACCAAGCTTTTTAAGCTGGCAGTCATAAGATCGGTGGTAGTCACATCTTTGTAGGTGGTCATCGATTTCATAAACGGAATGCGGGCTCCGCCGACGACATATGCAGTTCTTGTTTTCATGTTTTCCTTTCGGGCTTCGTGTGCCGCTCAAAAACTTCTCCGACTTTCACGTCGTAAGACTCGAAAATATATTCTTTGCCTAGCATCTTGGCTTTCTTATGCTCAGGATGCGTATCCCACGCGAGAAAAGCTTCTTTGGTGAGGAACTCAACAATCAGAACATCGTCACCATTTACGGAGGTGAATCTTTCGTGTGTTCCGTATCCGGGTATGGCCTCGACCAGTTCTGACATCTCGGCATACCTTCTTTCAAATTCCTCAACGTGTTCCTTTGCTACACGACTGCGAAAAATTGCTATAACCACTATCTCTCTCCTTATAAACTAAATTTAATGAATTATGCTAATTCGCTAAAGATTCTAGCCACTTGTCAAGTTCATCGAACTTTGGATTTCTCAACTTCTTTGTCCCAATGAGTATGGTTGGAAAATTCAGCTTTCCCGTCGTATAAAGGGATCTCAACTCGCTTGCGGCTGCATCATCTTCATGGACATCCAGGAAAACGAATTGGACCCCTTTTTCTTTCAAGTACCGCTGGTAAGTCTGAGTCTTGTGGCAGTCTTTATGGCCGAACAGCTTAATCAACAAGCTCCGCTCCTTTTTGTTTACTGAAGAGCTTCGCGTATTCGCCATATCCCTCCGCTTCAAGTTTCGCCCTTGGAACGAATCGGAGCGAGGCCGAGTTCATGCAATAGCGAAGACCGGTTGACTTGGGACCATCGTTAAAGACATGGCCCAGGTGCGAGTCACCGTGTTTGCTTCGGACTTCGATGCGAGCCATCCCGAGCTTTCTGTCGGATTTTTCAACAAGGTTTTCTTTCGCGATGGGACGGGAGAAGCTCGGCCACCCGGTACCCGAGTCGTATTTGTCGAGAGAACTAAAGAGCGGTTCGCCGGACACCACATCAACGTAGATGCCTTCCGACTTATTATTCCAGTGCTCATTCAGGAACGGCCGCTCCGTTCCTGATTCTTGAGTGACGTGATACTGCATGGGAGTCAGAGTCTTCTTGAGCTCCTCTCGGGACGGTTTTTTTGGATCTTTCCCATCCCACGCCAAGGCGATTTGAGTTATGATGATCGCCATTACGACGAACGCCATTAAAAAATTTATTTTCATAAAGCCTCCATTTTAAAAAGTTATTCTACGAACTTCAAAGCTTCCGAATTGATGCAGAAACGAACTCCGCTCGGCTCCGGCCCATCTGGGAAGACGTGACCTAAGTGAGCGTCACATACATTACAAAGAACTTCGATTCGACGACCGTATGTCGTATCCAGTTCATACTGGATGACGTTGTCTTCGACGGGCTCAGAGAAACTCGGCCATCCTGTGCCCGAATCGAATTTGAGATTAGAGTCAAAAAGTTCGGTATCGCAACCCGCGCACGCATACCTTCCGGGCTCATAAAAGGAACAAAGCTCGCCCGTGTGGGGACGCTCGGTGCCTTTTTTTCGCATGACGTGAAATTGCGCCGGTGAAAGAATTTTCTTCCATTCATCTTCACTCTTCTCGACTCGTCTTGGTGGCGCGGGAGTGCCGTTGTCGAGATGGTGAGTGATACTTTTCCAGGTGAACATAGATTACTCCTTTAATTGCTTTTAGTTTCTGGACTTCTATTAGCCGTCAATCCACGAGAAGAAGTCCGTAGCTCCTCCGATGAATTTTCCATCCACAAAGATTTGCGGAACGGTTTGATGATTTGTTTTTTCTTTCAGCTCCATATAGATTTTCGGGTCATCGTCTAAACGCACTTGTTTGAAATCGACCTTCTCAGAAGTCAGATAGTTTTTCACTCGCGTACAAAACGGACAGTGGTCTTTCGTGTAGATCACGACATCCTTTAGTTCTTTCATCTCTTTTTCCTCACTCGTTATCTTCATTGTTTAGTCTCTTTCAAAGTGGCAAGAATATCCGTTTGGATGCTTCTGCAAATAATTTTGATGATATTCTTCAGCGTCATAGAAACCTGATTCCTTCGCCACGCTAGTCACCACAGGATTCTCGAAACGACCCAACTCGTTGACTTCCTCAATGACGTCTTCAATCGTCATTTTTTGGACCGCATCTCGGTAAAACACTGCAGAACGATACTGAGTTCCGATGTCGTTACCTTGGCGGTTCTTCGTAGTCGGATCGTGGATCTTAAAGAAGTAGTGGAGTATTTCCTTTAGAGAGATCTCGTCTTCGTCGTATTCCACGCGGACTGCTTCGGCGTGTCCGGTCGCACCTGTTCTGACGTCCGCGTATTGGGGATCGTCAAAATCGCCGCCGCTATATCCGACTTTTGTGGCTGTCACGCCGTCTAAATTTCTTAAGAGGTCTTCGAGACCCCAGAAGCAACCTCCAGCAACGATCACATAATTCAGTTTCATATAGCCTCCTTCATTATTAGCCGTTCACTTATAGAATTGACTTTAAGGCATAAAAGAGGGATATAACATGCTCAATAGTTCGGACAATATGACTTATACGCCAATCCGGGCAGGAGTAAGTATGGATGTCCTCAGCGATATTTTAGATAAAGTCCAGCTCACCAGTAGTTACTGGTATCGGACTTCTTTTGCCGGCGACTGGGGAATCAATCTTCCAAAGGAAGACAATTTCGCTAGATTCCACATCGTGACTCACGGCGAATTTTGGTACGAAGTGCCCAAGCTAAAACTCAAAGCCCTAGCAGAGCAGGGAGATATCTTGATCCTGTTTAAGGGAATGGAGCACACAATGACAAGTGCTCCCAAGATCAAGGCTGAGACCGCTGTTGAATTCAGATCCAAAGGTCATCTCACTGAGGCGCAGGTCCTAGAGTACGGCGATCAGAGTAAGCTGAAAACGAATCTCGTTTGTGGACACTTTTGTTTTAACGGTGGACCCGATCACCCATTTCTTAATTCCCTGCCACAAATTGTTCATGTCAAAAGCGTGGAGAATGCCCATTCGCCATGGCTCGCAATGCTTTTAAGTATCGTCGAGCATGAAGCCAAATCGGGCCTGCCGGGTAGTAACGCCCTAGTAAGAAAATTGACCGAAATTATTTTTGTTCAAGCGCTAAGAATTCACATGCATAAGGCTAACAAAAAAACAGGGTTCTTTCGGCTGATTGAAAATCCTCAGATCAGTAAGACGCTTGAAGCAATCCATCAAGGTCTAGAGCAGAAATGGGGACTCGAAGACCTCGCTGAAATTGCCGGAATGTCTCGCACCAACTATAGCGTCAAGTTTAAGGAACTGTCCGGAATGACACCTCTTGATTACCTCACATATTGTCGTCTTGAAAAGGCGAAGCAACTTTTAACGGAGTCCACAAAATCCGTCCCTGAAGTAAGTGAGGCAGTTGGTTATCCCGCTCACGAGCATTTTCAAAAATTGTTTAAGAAAAAAATTGGGCAAACACCGAGTGCTTATAGAAAAGCGAACGCTTGAAAGGCTAAAGTATGATTAAGAAGTCCACACCAATTAATACCATCGCTTTCTGGGTGATTCTTATCGGAGGCGCATTCTGCCTGCTGATTCCAATGATTGCGCCGATGCTGCCTATTCAATACTTGAAAGGATACGGTGATATTGGAAGCGCCATTGGAGGTATATCAAGCCCGTTCGTGCAGATCCTTGGGTCGGCGGTTCTATTCCTAGCCTTGAAAGCACAGATCGATGCAAACGGCATTCTTCATCTTCAGATAGAGAAGGAGAATAAAAAAGAGCAGTTGAGACACGAGATAAATCAGCTTCATGAACTTTATCTGTTCGTGGAGAGAAATATTAAAAATTTTAGCTATGATCAAAAAACGACAATTGATGGTAAGTCGCAAAAAACGCTCTTACACTCACGCCGAGCTATTAAATGCTTCATCGAAGATTTAGAAGATCTGGAGGTTGATATTCATAACGACGCCGATGTGCTGATGTATGACGGAGTGAAAGAAATTATGAGTATCTTAAACAGCGTTGAGCTTTTTTTCGAGAAGATTAAAACCAGCAGCATCGAAGCCTACCACAAAAATTTTCACAGAACCCTGATGCAACACGAACTTTTGTTTAGCATTTTTCCGTATCAAGAATTAGATAGCAAAGCGCATTTAAGACAGGAGCCGTGCCCAGAGTGCGGTGAATATCACGCGAACTATCCACCTCTCATATATGATCGTTTACAGGAGATTAAAAAACGTTTCTTTTGAGTCTATTTAAGTACGGGATGCTAATTCGGCACGCTTATGGCGTTACTGCTAAAAGAACTTAGCGTCCCGAAGAAAACTTAAACTTTTCAAAATAGGTTGCTCGCATGGCTTCAGATGAACTGCGCTCTTTGTTTTGTACAGATTCAAACTGATATGATCATTTCCGCCAGCCTCTTCCGCAAATAACTTAAAGCTATTCCCTTCGTTAAAAGTACTTTTGGTAACAATATAAAGTCGATTTGCAAACGTAGCTCTTGATGTTCCCTCGGGAATCATGAGGATTTTTTGATAGAACCAAGTTGATGGGAATGACTCCATGATCTGATTATCTCAAATTAACAATTAACTAGCAATCGCTTACAAGAAAGCTGGGCAACCCTTCAGAAATTACGTTCTTTTTCATATGACGGTCGTCGTCGGAAATCTAATTTTTTGCGGCCTGTGCCATGACTGAGAATATTGCCATTCAGTAAGTTTTTTGTGCGATAAGAAGAGTTACAACTAACTTTGGCATCAGGCCACCTGACGAGGCGAACCGTACCAGGCGACGAAAAGACGGCTCTTAAAAAGGAGCGTCTTATGTCTACAACATGGGCTTGGGTTATTCTTGGTATCGCTGGACTTTTAGAAGTCTGTTGGGCAATCGGATTAAAATACACCGATGGGTTTACGAAATTCGGACCAAGTATTTTCACGCTCACAACACTTGCCGCGAGTATGTATCTGCTTGCTAAAGTAAGCCAGGTGCTGCCGATTGGAACAGCCTATGGCGTATGGGTAGGAATCGGGGCGATGGGTGCCGCGATTCTTGGGATTTTTCTTTTTAACGAGGGTATCTCACCACTTCGTTTGCTTTTTTTGGGACTTTTGCTGGTAGCGATCATTGGTTTGAAGCTCACTTCCAGTTAACGACTTACCAAGCCATGTCTTTTCCGAAGCGATATACCATGCACCACTGGATGTATTCTTTGTGCTCTTTTTTAACTTTGCAAATGTCTGCAATAGCTCGCTCTACTTCGTCGGTGGGAGTACCGATCCCACCAAAGGCCATTCCAGAGGAACAGTACTCGAATATCTTTGAAATGTCGGTTTCGAGATCAGTCAGGAATTGCTCTGTGATTGGATAAAAATGTCGATAGCTCGGATACCGATGTAGTTTGAGAATGTCTGGGTGTTCGTTAAGGCGAGAGCAGAGTTCTTCCAGTGATAAGCCGCTAAATTTCCTTACCAGAAAGCAAAATCGCTGGCGGAAGGGTCGTACGCTTCGGAGGAATCTATGCTCCGGTGTGCAGTCGTCGTCCCTCAGCATATCCTTCCGAAGCTGGCGTAGTGAGCGTGAGAGCGTTCCATGTAGGTGTTCTACAGTTCCGAAAGAGCCTAGTTCTGGTTGTTGGACTTGATAAGCCATAGTTTGGCGAAAGTTTGAAAGCTGCAAAATATTGCTCAAAAGAATCTCCTTTAGCCTGTTTATGGAGCATGGTGTCTGGTGAAGAGCTGTATCCATGCGAAAGGAATAAATAAAATCGCATATAAAGTACCATATATGAGCCTCATATAAAAGGCTCATATATGGACGCTCATTGGCTTGGGTTATGAATAACCTAAGTCCATGAAACCACGCGAGAAAAATTCCACCTTACCCCGATCCGACGCAGAATTTCGCCTTCTTAGGAAAATTGGGCAGCAGATTCACAAGAAACTACATGACTTGGACAAGCCCGTTGAATGGCTGGCATGGGAGAGCGAAACTTCTAGGGCCACGGTGCGAAGAATCTTTGATGCCGAAGGAAATGTCGGATTGCTGACCCTGGATCGAGTGGCCCACGCTCTCGGTTACAAAGATGGGGTTATTGGACTACTCAACGATCTTTAAGAAAGGGCTATGCCCCTTCTTGTTCGATGAAGTCTTCAACAGATTGGATGCTGAAGTAAGTAGAGCCATTGTCGAAGGAAAGGATATTGCCTTCGGATTCTTCTTCCGATTCGTAGTCACACAGCGCACAACGCCAGCTTACGGGATCATTTTCTTTCATCAGAGTTACAGTGTCGAAAGTCATCCAACCAACTTTGGTTTCTTCAGGATAGCACTGACGAATTGATTCCTCGAAAGCCTCTTCAAGATCGGCGGCGTCAATTTCGGTTTCCAGGATGTGCTTGATGATCCAGTGAGTTCCGTACTCGCAGCCCACTCCAGGCAGCAAGCGCATGAGGTCATCGCTGCCACAAGATTCACAGCAGGCCGTGGGAGCTTCTTTGTAGCATCCATAGCAGAATGGGATGGAGCGGTTCAGGGCAATTTGTTCGAGTTTTTGTTGGATTTCGTTCTTCATGGTCATCTCCTCTTTAGAGTTGTCGTTTTCCCCCGTTGTGAGGGCTTCTTCGCCCCGCCTAGGAAGCCCGACGGGGGAAAAAGGAAGAGGAGGCAAAGTCCCTCGGCCCGACCAAGCGAATGCGGCAGAACGAGTGACAGGAGTGCAACGGATGGCGCGAAGTCTGCGGGGGGACGAATCAGGGAATTTGCTGGAGCGACCGCCAGCAATGCTAAAGGAGTCAGGAGATGCCGAACGAATCCGGCAAATCCTCGTTCTTGCCCGCTGCTACTTCTTTACTGGTAGGAGCATGGGTTTGCCCCACTTGGACGCTTGCGAGTCCTTGAGGAGCTGATACTGAGCCACGCGCACTTGCTGGATGAACTTCGGGAGCTGTCCAGTAGCGGCGGCAAAGAGAGCGGCAGCAACGGCGGCTTGAATGAGTTTGTTAGGGATAGACATAGGAACCTCCTCGGTTACGGATGATTGGTTTGATTTGTAGAATGTTGATCTTGAGCTGCTAGAACAGCAGTCTTAGGAATCTGAACTTCAGAGGGAAAACGCCTAAAAAATCGGGTTTTTCTCTCTGGGCGCAAGTAGCAATCAAGTAGCAAAAAAGTAGCAAACTCAGGACATTTCGTGAGATTTCACGACAGATTCAAGAGAAGGCCGCAAGGCCCTTTTCAATGATTTCAAGTGTTTATGATTGTTGGGATTTTTAATTTTTCTGCGACTGCGGTATTCAAAAATTGGTCGGGGAGACAGGATTCGAACCTGCGACCCTCTGGTCCCAAACCAGATGCGCTACCAGACTGCGCTACTCCCCGTAAAAACGGAAAGCAGACAATAGGGCCAATTCCTCAAGAAATCAACGCACTTTTCGCTCCTCGCTAGCAAATAATCAGGCTCATGCTGGCACCACAAAGCTGCTCTCGTAAGCATCATGTGTCCCGCGCACCACACGGTGTCAGCACTTTGGTCCCGTAAAAGCCAAAAGCCTTTTTACACGCCCCCCGTAAGCTTCTAAAATAACGAGTATGTTCAAATACTTATTATTCATCACCCTTGCCGCAAGTTCGCAAACCCTTTGGGCCGCCTCAGCCACCAACGCCACATCCTCCACCACCAGCGG